>JGI24025J20009_10001312_pt1 | contig 18886 bp, 17 predicted proteins | sample Cruoilmetagenom3_FD_20009 | JGI IMG/M metagenome (IMG submission 20009) | reverse complement strand
CGATGGCGCTGGCGCGGCTGATCGGCTTTGCGCTGGATCAGGTGGGGCGGAATACGGCCAGTTTTGCCCTCGCCAACCTGATCGGTTTTGCCTTGATTATCGCGGCGGCCTACACCGCAGGCTGGTTCAAAACCCATCCATGGAAGAGCAAACGCCCATGAGCATGACCCGCCGCGCCTTTCTGGCCAGTTCCACCGCCCTTGCGCTGTCTGCGGCGTCAACCCGCCCCGCCGGGGCGGGTATCGGGTTTGATCACAACACCGTGGTTATGCTGGCGCAGGACATGGCCGCGCGCGATTATGCACCACGCCCAAAGGTGCCGCAGGACTGGCAAGACCTGACCTACGAGCAGTATAAATCCATCTGGTTCCGCCATGATGCCGCCCTGTGGCGGGGCACGGACGCGTCTTATAATGTCGATTTCTTCCACCCCGGTCTTTATTTCCCACAGGCCATCCACATTGACACGGTTACGGGCAGCACGGCGACGCCGGTGCCGTTTGATCTGTCGGCGTTTGATCGCACCGACAAGGTGCCAGAGCTGACGCAAGACAGCGCACAAAACGGTGCAATGGGCTATTCCGGGTTCCGCCTGCGCACCGAACTGACCGAGCCGGAGCACAAGAACGAATTCTGCGTATTTCAGGGCGCCAGCTATTTCCGGGCCATCGGCTTTGATCAGTCCTATGGGCTGTCGGCGCGGGGCCTTGCGCTGAAAACCGGCGACCCGATGGGCGAGGAATTCCCCGATTTCACCCGCTTCTGGCTGGAACGCCCCGCACCCGGTCAGCGCAACATGATCGTGCACGCCCTGCTGGACAGCCCCAGCGTCACTGGTGCCTATCGCTTTGACATCACCCCGGGGGTGAATTGCGTGATGGACGTTAGCGCCACGCTGTTTGCCCGCACCGAACTGGGGCATATCGGCCTTGGGCCGCTGACCTCGATGTTCCTGTTCGACAGTACCGACCGTACCCGGTTTGATGACTTCCGCCCGGCGGTACATGACAGTGACGGGTTGCTGATGCAAAACGGCGCGGGCGAGGTCCTGTGGCGGCCCCTGGCCAACCCAAAGCATTTGCAAGTGTCGTCCTTTGTGGACGAGGCCCCGCGCGGCTTTGGCCTGATGCAGCGGGCGCGCAAACTGTCAGATTTCGCCGATCTTGAGGCGCTGTATCACCGTCGCCCAGGTGTCTGGGTCGAACCCAAAGGCGATTGGGGCAAAGGGGCTGTGACGCTGGTGGAAATCCCGGCGGATCAGGAAATATACGACAATATCGTCGCCTATTGGCGACCCAAAACGCCGCTGACTGCCGGACAGCGGCTGGATCTGGGCTATCGCCTGACATGGGGCGCGGATGTGCCGGTGCAAACGGGCCTGCCACAGGTGCACAACACCAGCATCGGGGCGCGGCGCAGTGGCGGGCGGATCGTGGCGATTGATTTTCAGGCGCATGAGATGTTTGCCGACGGCCCCGACGCGCTGGACATCCGCGTCAGCTCTCTGCACGCGAAAACCAGCGATGGGGTGTTGCAACGCAACCCGGAAACCGGTGGCTTGCGGCTGGCGTTCCGCTTTGATCCCGGCAAACGGCAGATGGTCGAGCTGCGCGCGCAGTTGCGCCGCGATGGTGCCGCCGCATCCGAGGTGTGGCTGTACCGGTGGACCGCATGACGCGCGACCTTTACATCATGCCGCCCGAATGCCCGGCAGCAATGCCCGCGCAGGATTTCAGCGCGGCATTTCACGACGCGCAAGCGCCGGGGTCCCCACCCGAACGCCATGTGTCCCTGTGGCGGGTGCTGGCGTTCAGCCCGGCGATGGCGGCAACCGTGGCGCTATTATGGGTGATGATCGGCTGGTTTGCCGATCACGGCATCAGCATGGTCGAGGCCACGCTGCTGGGCCTGATTTCGTTCAACTTTTTCTGGATCAGCTTCACTGTCAGCACCGTTTGCCTGGGGCTATTTTCCCTGCTGCGCCAGGACAGGCAACCGCGCGGTGCGACGGCGCGGCCCGACACCCTTAGCGTGGCGCTGCTGATGCCGGTCCATAACGAAGTGCCGTGGTATGTGCTGGGCAATGCGCGGTCCATGCTGGAGGAACTGCGTGCGCATGGCGGTGGGCATGATTATACAATGTTCATCCTCAGCGACACCCGCGACGACGCCATTGCCGCACAGGAACAGGCCAGCGTTCAGGCGTTATGCGCCTCGCTGTCGCCGGGGCTGACGCTGTATTACCGCCGCCGGGCACAGAACACCGACCGCAAGGTGGGCAATATCGCTGACTGGGTCAGCCATTGGGGCGGGGCGTACACGGCGATGCTGGTGCTGGATGCCGACAGCCTGATGACCGGGCAGGCAATTGCCCGGCTGACAGATGCGCTGGCCCGCGACCCCGGCGCCGGGCTTATCCAAAGCTTTCCACAACTGATCGGCGCGCAGTCGGTGTTTGCCCGGATGCAGCAATTCGCCAATGGCGTCTACGGCGCAGCGCTGGCCGAAGGCATGGCGCGCTGGTGCGGGCAAGAGGGCAACTACTGGGGCCACAACGCCATCATCCGCACCGCCGCCTTTGCCGCCAGCGCCGGGCTGCCCCGGCTGCGGGCGCGCGGCGGGCGCGAGGCCCTGATCATGAGCCACGATTTCGTCGAGGCCAGCCTGCTGCGCCGCGCGGGCTGGGGCGTGCGGTTTCTGCCGCGCATCCGGGGCAGTTACGAGGAAACCCCACCCACCCTGATAGATCACATCCTGCGCGATCGGCGCTGGTGTCAGGGCAACCTGCAACATCTGAACCTGCTGGGGTCACGCGGGTTCAAATCCTTNTCNCGCTTTCATATGTTTCACGGGGCCATCGGCTATCTGCTGTCGCCGATCTGGTTTGCCCTGCTGGTCATGTGGGCGCTGATTGGCCGGGGCGAGGACGCGTCGGTGCTGACTTATTTCAGTGAAACCAACCCGTTAATGCCCACCTGGCCGGAGATGACCGAGGCGCGGCATGTGCTGATCATCGTGCTGATGTATGCCATGCTGCTGGCACCGAAACTGCTGGGCATTGCCGCGCTGCGCCTGACCGGCGCGCGGTTTGGCGAGTTTGGCGGCGGCTGGCGCTTTGCGCTGTCGGTGCTGTCAGAGCTGATCCTGTCGGTGGTCTATGCACCCATCCTGATGGTGCAGCAGATGATTGCAGTGATGCGCACGGTGCTGGGCCTGCAAAAGGGCTGGTCGCCGCAGGCACGCGATGGCGGGCGTTATGGATTGGGCACGCTGGCGATCTGTCACGCGCTGGAAACCGTCAGCGGCGTGGCGCTGTGGGCCGGTATTCTGGCCGGAGTGGTTTCTCCCTGGCTGATCCCGATTGCCTTTAGCCTACTGCTGGCGATCCCGTTGTCAGCCCTTAGCGGCGTGTCGGTGCCCGCCTTGCTGGCGCGCTGGATGGGCACCCGCGAAGTCTATCGCGAACCCGCCATCACACAGGCTGCACGCCATTACCGCAACGAGCTGAAATCATTGTTGGAAGGCGGCAGCGGGGTAACGCCTGCGGAATAATCAATGGGTGACGGCAACGTCTTCATACCAATCCAGCACCATATCCACCCACCCCTTGGGCACGCCATGCCCACCGGGGAACATCGCCAGCTCTAACGCACTGCCCGGCGCACATTCCGACCATTTGCGACGCCAGAACTGGCCGGTTTCGCTGTAGGAATCCGGGCGCTGATCGGCGCATTCATTGGCCATGCGCCAAATTTCCAACCCGGCAAAAATGTCGCCCTGCTGGAATTCGCCATTGCGCAGATACCGCCCCTCGATCGGGACTGTCTTGTCGCGCCAGCCATGGGTGTGGAACAGTTTGACCGGCCCGGAACAATCAACAGGTTGCGGCCGCCAGAACCCACCCGACACCGACGCATAGGCGCTAAAGGCAGCCGGGGCCTGACAGGCAAGGTAATAAACCATAAAGCCACCAGCGGAAAACCCGGATAGCAGAATGTCGCTGCGGCTGGTGCCAAAGCGGTTGGCGGCATCATCGGCAACGTCTTGCAGAAATTGGGTTTCGTCGCGCCCTTCCCAGCCGGGGAAAAAGTTCCAGACCCGGCCCGCGCCACTGCGAAAGCTGCGTGATCCGGTAGGGGCAATCACCGCATAGCCGCGCGCCAGCAGCGATTTGGTCATGCCGGTGTTGCGTATGACGTTGCCGCCATTGCTGCCTGCCCCGTGCAGAAACATCACCACAGAAGGGGCGGCGCCCGCCGCATCGGGCAAGGCAATGTGGTATTCCCCATCCCCCAGCAGACAGGCGTCCGGGTCCGGCCCACACAAGGCGAGGGCCGGACTGGCAAAGATCGAAACCCCAAACAGGGCGCTCATAAACCGGATCATTGGGATACGTCCTTGTAAGGGTGGGTTGGCAGATCGCGGGCCAGCCACCCAGGACCCGCACGCGAGCCAAGCATGCCTTCGGGCACGTCGATGATGGCGGTAAACCCAGCCTCGGCCAGCCGCTGGCTCATCCTGGCGGATCGCACGCCGCGGGCACAAATCAGCGCAACCGGAGTGCCCAGATCATTGCTGATCATCGCGCGGAGCACCTGAACAAAATCCTCGCGCCGCATATCCAGCGGTTGCGCGCCAACGCCGATGCCGGTTGCGCGCCACTCATCCGGGCGGCGGATGTCTATCAGCGCGATATCCCCGGCAATCGCCTGTTGGTGCGCCTCGTCCACCATCAGATCCGCACCGGAATAGTCGGTCGTCAGCACAGCCCAGAACGACACTGGGGCGATGGTTATCCATAATGCGCCGACTACGGCACCGGCGCACAGCACGCCAACCAATCCCAGCACCATACGGCGAGCAATCAATCGGGGTTGAATTTGAGTATCTGTCATCAGGTGCTTCGATGCTTGTTCCGGGCCGCAGATCACGCATACCGATTATGATGAGCCTGCCATGTACCTTTACCACGAATCTCTGCAAAACACCCACCGCAGGGGGCGATTGCAGTTCAAATTCTCGTCAGGCAAAAACGCTGTGCCCTTTGAACTTGCCCTTTGGTCCCCAGTTCATATTTACCCAGCAGAGCAACGGACGGTTTATTCGCCGCACCTGTGCCGCACCTGTCAGGCCCCAATCTCAAAAAGCCTGCCATCCAGACACCACGGCACAGCAACAAAACGCGCTAAAAAACTCAGGCGCGGCGCGGTTTGCCGACGAGCATGTGAAACGAGCAATATCTGTATAGATTGTTTTTGGTTTCAACCTGCAACATGATCGGTCATTGAGCGGAAATTTGGCAAGCTTTAACGTTGAGTTATGTACAGCGGCGGAAAACTTTTTTATCGTCGTTCGACATCGATCACTTCAACGAATCAATGCGCATCGCAGCGCTATGGCTGCGAGAGCAGAAAAACAGGGGCATCGGGTGCGTTATTTGGGGACTGCCGCTTTTCTGATGGCCCTGTGGCTGTTGATGTCCGGCATCTACAAACCAATGGTCATCGGATTTGGTGTCGCGTCGGTGCTGCTGGTGGTTCTGGTTTTGAGCCGCATGGACAAGATCGATGGTGACCAGATTGAAATCAGACTGAAACCTCTGGCCTTTGTCGGATACGTGTTCTGGCTGTTGGTGGAAATCGCCAAGGCAAACTGGGCTGTGACCAAGGTTGTCCTGGCGCGCAAAATGCCGATCGAGCAAAACCTGTTTTCTGTGCCCTACACCCAGGAAACCGATCTGGGCCAGGTGATGTTTGCCAATTCGATCACCCTGACCCCCGGAACGTTGACAGTTGAAACCGAACTTGGCCATTTTCTGGTGCATGCGCTGGCTTATTCTGACGAAGACATTCCGGCTCTGGCAGATATGGATGCGCGTGTCAGTGCTGTCGAAAACCCCGGGGAGGCATGATGTTTGCATTGGCGGCCATAGCGCTTTTTGCGGCAATGTTCCTGGTTGGAATACGGCTGTTCAGCGGCCCGACATTGTACGACCGGGTGATGGCGTTGAATTCGTTTGGCACGCACACCGTGCTGTTTATCGGTGTGTTGGGGTTCCTGAACGATCGACCTGATTTTCTGGATATCGCCCTGCTTTATGCGCTTATCAACTTTGTCGGGACCATCGCGATCCTGAAATTCTTTCGATACCGGGCCATCGGTGACGTTCCGCGCGCAACCGACGAGATGGAAGGATAAGCAATATGGAAACATTTGTGCTGGTGCTAAGCTGGATCCTGATCGTGTCGGGATCAGTCTTTGCGATCATTGGCGCGGTCGGCACGCTGCGCTTTCCCGATTTCTGGTCGCGTCTGCATGCGGCGTCGATCACCGACAGTGCAGGGGTGATCCTGTTGCTGGCAGGCATGGCTTTGCATGCCGGGTTGGGGCTGATTACGGTTAAGCTGGCAATCATCCTGGTTTTCCTGTTTATCACTGGCCCTACATCCACGCATGCGGTGGCAAATGCTGCTTTTGTCTCGGGGCTTAAACCCCGTCAGAGGCCAACGCCCCCCCCCGAAACAGAACCAACAGAACAACCAGACGACAAGGCAGGTCTCTTATAGAAACTTTCATCGATATCGGTTTGTTCTGCATGCTCGTTGCGACGGCTCTGGCTATCGTGGGGATGCAAAGCCTGTTCGCAACAGTCATGTTGTCGGGCGTGTTCAGCCTGCTGTCAGCTTTGCTGCTGGTAACACTCGACGCAGTGGATGTGGCATTTACCGAGGCCGCTGTTGGTGCGGGAATATCAACCGTTCTGATGCTGGGCACGCTTGCCCTGACATCGCGGTTTGAGCGCGCATCGTCGCGTTCGCCCGCCCTTCCGTTATTCGTGGTGCTGGTCACCGGCGCCGCGCTGATTTATGGCACCCTGGACATGCCGAATTTCGGCGACGCAAATTCACCGGTGCAAACCCATGTTTCCCCCGAATATATCGAACGCAGCCCGCATGAAATCGGCGTGCCGAACATCGTGACTGCGATTTTGGCCAGTTACCGGGGCTATGACACGTTGGGCGAAACCGCCGTTGTCTTTACCGCTGGCGTCGGGGTTCTTATGCTGCTTAGCGGGCTGCGCCGCCGCCGTCGCAAAAAGAGCGAGGACGCCTGATGCGCCACCACCTGATATTACGGGTCATCACCAAGCTGCTGGTCGGGGCGATCATGTTATTTGCCCTATACGTGCAGTTTCACGGCGATTATTCACCCGGCGGCGGCTTTCAGGCCGGGGTCATCATGGCCGTTGCTTTCATCATTTATGGCGTGGTGTTCAGCCTGGATGACGTGCAACGGGTGTTCCCACCATGGCTGGTGCACAAACTGGCGGCGCTGGGGGTGGTGATCTATGCCGGGACCGGGATTGTCAGTTTTTTCATGGGCTACAACTATCTGGATTATGCGGCTCTTAGTCCGCAACATCCGGAACATGGCCAGCATTATGGCATCCTTCTGGTGGAGCTGGGGGTTGGCATTACCGTTACCGGCGTAATGATTGCGATCTATTACGCGTTTACCTCTCGCACCCCGATCATGGATGACGAGGCGTGGTGACAGTGGATAATTTCACCTGGGCCTTCATTGTTGGCCACATGAATTACTGGCTATTCATCGTGCTGATGATGACCGGACTTTACATCGTTGTGGCCAAGGGCAATCTGGTTAAGAAAATTGTTGGCCTGAACATTTTCCAGACAGCTGTGTTCATGCTGTATATTTCGATGGGCAAGGTGGCGGGCGGGACCGCGCCGATTTTCCCGATCGACATGAACATCGACCCAGACGTGCTGTATTCAAACCCGCTGCCGCATGTGCTGATACTGACAGCGATTGTCGTGGGCGTTGCCACCACGTCACTGGGTCTGGCGCTGATCGTGCGCATTCGGGAAGAATACGGAACCATCGAAGAGGACGGCCTGCTGAAGATCGAAAAGGAAATCGCCCGGCAAGAGGCCTATTTGCACGACGAAGAAATTGGCGAGCAGGCCCAATGAGCACCGAAACAGTTCATCACACAGCTTTGACGCTGGCCGATCACCTGCCTGCCCTGCAGGTTCTGGTGACCTTTGTTGCCGCGCCGTTGATCGTTCTGCTTGGCAGTCGCAGACTTGCCTGGCCGATTACCTTCATCGCCAGCGCGGTCTCTTTGGTTATTGCCGCCTTGTTGCTGTCCCAGGTTCTGGATGGGTCGGTGATATCCTATCATATGGGCGGGTGGGCCCCGCCGCTGGGCATCGAATACCGCGTTGATGCGGCAAATGCGTTTGTGCTGGTGCTGGTTACGGCGATCAGCACCGTGGTGCTGCCCTTTGCCCGCGTCAGCGTTGAGTCCGAAGTCCCCAAGCGGCATCATGTGCTGTTTTACACGTCCTTTCTGTTGTGCCTGACCGGCTTGCTGGGGGTCACGATCACCGGGGACGCGTTCAACGTGTTTGTGTTTCTCGAGATTTCATCGCTGTCGACCTACGTGCTTATCGCCCAGGGGGCAGAACGTGACAAACGCGCGCTGACCGCGTCGTATGATTATCTGATCATGGGCACGATTGGGGCCACATTCTTTGTGATCGGCCTTGGGTTTTTGTACATGGCGACCGGAACGCTGAACATGGCCGACATTGCCGAGCGCATTGCCGATCAGGGCAGCAACCGAACCATACGGGCGGCCTTTGCCTTTATCGTTGTCGGGATCGCCTTGAAGGTCGCGATGTACCCGCTGCATCGCTGGCTTCCGAATGCCTATACGTTTGCCCCCTCTGCGATTACCGCCTTTCTGGCGGCAACGGCCACCAAGGTCGCGGTGTACGTGTTGCTGCGGTTTATGTTCTCGATCTTTCAGCCGGCCTTTCTGTTCGAGGTCAACACGCTGGAATTCATCATCCTGCCCTTTGCGTTGGTGGCGATGTTCGCGGCCAGTTTCATCGCGATTTTCCAAAGCGATTTCAAACGGATGCTTGCCTATTCCAGCGTTGCGCAAATCGGCTATATCTTGCTGGGCATCGCGTTTCTGACGGAAACCGGACTGACCGCCGCCATCGTGCATCTGTTCAACCATGGCATCACCAAGGCGGCGTTGTTCATGGCGGTCGGGGCGTATGTATTTGCAGCCCGTGGCTCGTTTTATGACGATATCCAGGGGCTGGGGCGGCGCCTGCCCTGGACATCGGGGGCGGTTGTGATCGGCGGGCTTAGCCTGATTGGCGTGCCGGGCACCGCCGGGTTCGTCTCTAAATGGGTGCTGGTGCAGGGCGCGCTGGACAAGGGCTGGTGGCCGGTCGCCATGTTGATCGTCGCCTCTAGCCTGCTGGCGGTGATCTATGTGTGGCGGGTGATCGAAGTTCTGTACATGCGACCGGTCCTGACTGATCGGGAAATACGCTCGGTTCCGGCGATGATGCTGGTACCCATCTGGATTGCAGCCCTGTCCTGCATCTGGTTCGGGCTGAACACGGACATGACGCTGAACGCCGCGCAGGCAGCCGCTCGGGGCTTGCTGGCCGGCACCACAGGAATGCATTAGGGGTGCGGAATGGACACAAATAGCGCCATTCTGGCCAGCATGCTGATCCCCGCTATGGCGGCTATCAGCAATGTTGTGCTGCGCGACAGGCCCAACCTGCGGGACGGTGTGACGCTGGCGGCTGCGGTTGCCACGTTCCTGTGCGTGCTGAACATTCTGTCGAATGTGGGCAATGCGACCACCGAACCGATGGTGCTGTTCACAGTCATGCCGGGGCTTGATCCTGGCGTTTAATGTAGAACCTCTGGGTCTGTTGTTTGCCATTGTTGCCAGTGGCTTGTGGATTATCACCCACCTGTATGGCATCGGCTATATGCGCGGCAATAACGAAGCCAGCCACGCCCGGTTCTTCGCCTTTTTCTCGTTCGCCATGTCCACGGTGATGGGCATCGCGTTTGCCGCAAACATGTTCACCCTGTTCCTGTTTTACGAGGTGCTGACGCTGTCCACCTACCCGCTTGTTGCCCATAAAGGCACACCAGAGGCGGTCAGCGGGGCGCGCACCTATCTGGGCATTCTGATCGGGACATCAATTGGCCTGCAATTGGTGGCGGTGATCTGGACATACGCGATCACTGGCACGCTGGACTTTACCAAGGGTGGCATTTTGCAGGGCCATATCGCGGGGCCGATGGTGGCGGTTTTGCTAGGGCTGTATGCCTTTGGGATTGGCAAGGCGGCCTTGATGCCGTTCCACCGCTGGCTGCCCGCTGCGATGGTTGCCCCGACGCCGGTATCGGCGCTGCTGCACGCGGTTGCAGTGGTCAAGGCGGGTGTTTTCACCATGCTCAAGGTCGGCATCTATATCTTTGGCATCGACTTTCTGGCCGAGACCGGCGCGTCTGTCTGGTTGATGTGGATGGCGGCGTTTACGATCATCGCGGCCTCGGTTGTGGCGATAACCAAAGACAACCTTAAGGCGCGGCTGGCGTATTCGACGATCAGCCAACTCAGCTATATTACGCTGGGCATGGCACTGGCCACGTCGATGGGGGTTCTGGGTGGCGGATTGCATATTGCCATGCACGCGATGGGCAAGATCACATTGTTCATGTGCGCCGGGTCGATCTATGTGGCAACCCACAAGACCGAGATCAGCCAGATGACCGGGCTGGGCCGGATCATGCCANTCACCTTTGGGGCNTTNCTNATCGGGGCCTTGTCAATCATCGGCCTGCCGCCGCTGGGCGGATCATGGAGCAAATGGCTGCTGATCATGGGGGCCGCCGATACCGGGCAATGGGTGATGATTGCTGTTCTGATGGTCAGTTCGCTGTTGAATGTCGCCTATTTGCTGCCGCTTGTGGGGCGTGGATTTTTCCTGCCCTCGCCCGAAATCAGCAAAGACGCGCCAACTGCCGAGCCGGGCGTTCTGGTCTGGCTGCCCCCGGCTTTGACGGCTTTGGGCTGCCTTGTGCTGTTCTTTTACGCCGACACGATAGAGGCTTTTCTTGCACCCCTGGTGACGAAATGAGGGATATGTGATGGACCCCAATAAACCGGACAATCCCGATACATATCCAGCTTTGGGGCGCCTGCTGACCTGGGTTGACAGGCCCGGTAGCCTGAAAAAGATCATCTATGGTCTCTATGTCCTGTGCGCCACTCTGTTCGCCGCAGATTTCTTTTATCACAAGCACACGTATCTTCGGGTTGAGGACATTCCGGGGTTCTATGCGCTCTACGGCTTTTTCATGTGCGCAGCGCTGGTCGTCTGCGCCAAGGGGATGCGGATTTTTCTGAAGCGGCCCGAAGACTATTACGCCCCCAAGGATGTGGAGTCCGAGCCCTTCCCCGAGGACCAACTGGATCGGGTGGATTACGATGCTTGAGCAAATTCCAACCGCGTTCTACTTCTTTGTCGCGGCCGCGATCCTCCCGTTCCTTCCGCGTGGCACCGCGCGCAGCCTGGCTTTGGTGGTGGTCCCGGTCTTTGCCGGATGGATGGTCTGGAACCTGCCGATGGGTGTTCTGGTTCAGGCCGAGATGTTCGGTTTCACGCTGGATCTCATGCGGGTGGACAAACTGAGCCGGATTTTTGGCCTGATCTTTTGCCTAGCGGCCTTTCTGGGCAATCTCTATGCGTGGCATGTGCGGGACACCGTACAACAGGTAGCGGCCTTGCTTTACGCAGGATCGGCCATTGGCGCTGTGTTTGCTGGCGATCTGATCACCCTGTTTTTCTATTGGGAAGGCACTGCGATTGCGTCCGTCTTTCTGATCTGGGCGCGGGGCACGACCGGGGCTTATCATACTGGTATGCGCTATCTGATCATCCAAGTCGGATCCGGGGTGATCCTGTTGGCTGGGTTGATCTTGTTTTACGTTGAAACCGGCAGTATCGCCTTTGACAAAATGACGCTCGGCTCGCCCGGAACGTGGTTGATTTTTCTCAGTTTCGGCATCAAATGCGCCTTTCCACTGCTGCATAACTGGCTGCAAGATAGTTATCCGGCGGCGACTGTTACCGGCACCGTGATCCTATCGGCCTTTACCACCAAGCTGGCGGTTTATGCCCTGGCACGCGGGTTCGCGGGAACCGAAATTCTGATCTATATCGGCGCGATCATGACGCTCTTTCCAATTTTTTTCGCAGTGATCGAAAACGATCTGCGACGAGTGCTTGCCTATAGCCTGAACAACCAACTGGGGTTCATGGTTGTCGGCATCGGCATCGGTACAGAAATGGCGTTGAACGGGACCGCCGCCCATGCGTTCGCGCATATCCTCTACAAGGCACTCCTGTTCATGAGCATGGGCGCGGTGCTGCTGCGTACGGGAACTGCCAAGGGGTCGGAGCTGGGCGGACTCTACCGGACCATGCCGCTGACGATGATCTTCTGCGTGGTTGGCGCAGCGTCGATTTCCGCCTTTCCGCTGTTTTCCGGCTTCGTGACAAAATCACTGATCTTGTCGGCCTCGACGCACGAGGGGCATTACATCGTCTGGGCGATCCTGTTGTTCGCCTCTGCCGGGGTGTTCCACCATTCCGGTATCAAGATTCCCTATTTTGCGTTTTTTGCCCATGACAGCGGGTTGCGCCCGAAGGAGGCTCCCTGGAACATGCTGCTGGCCATGGGGCTAACGGCGGTCCTTTGCATTGCCATCGGTGCGTTCCCTGCACCGCTTTATGCACTGTTACCTTATGAGGTGGATTACGTTCCCTACACCACGACCCATGTTGTAACGCAGCTGCAACTGCTGTTCTTCTCGGCCTTGGCGTTTACCGTGCTGATGCGAACCGGCATCTACCCGCCAGAGCTGAAATCGGTGAATCTGGATACGGATTGGACCTATCGTCGGTTTTTCCCGATGATTCTGGGCCATATCAGTTCTGCAGTATCAGCGAACCGATCCAGGTTCGCCGCCTGGCAAAAGCGCCGGTACAATCAGCTTATTTCCAAGCTATATCATTCCTATGGGCCCGAGGGCCCGATTTCGCAGGTTTGGCCAACCGGGTCGATGGTTCTGTGGATCGCGATCGTGCTAGGTATCACGCTGATTGTGAACTACCTGAGCTAGAACGTGCCCACCCTATCTGGTAACACCTGAGCCAATCAGGTTTCCCCAAATCCCGGCCCCCGGGGATGGTGCAGCCTGACCGCGCAGAGCGGGTGCCAGCGATCGTTGGCACCCCTGCTGAAACTGAAACAGGACCCCCGGCCATGCATCACGCGCAGCTTCCCCTGACCCACGATCTGGTGCTGATCGGCGGCGGGCATACCCATGCGTTGGTTCTGCGTAAATGGGGGATGAACCCGTTGCCCGGTGCGCGTGTCACGGTCATCCACCCCGGCCCTACCGCGCCTTATTCGGGCATGTTGCCGGGCCATGTGGCCGGGCATTACAGCCGCGATGATCTGGATATAGACCTGGTCCGCCTGTCCCGGTTTGCCGGGGCGCGGGTGGTTGTTGGTGCGGCCACCGGCATTGATCTGGACGCACAGCAGGTGCATGTACCGGGCCGCCCGCCTATCGGCTATGACGTGCTGTCGGTCAATGTCGGGATCACCTCGGATATGCCCACACTGCCGGGGTTTGCCGAACACGGCGTTCCGGCCAAGCCGCTGGGCCCGTTTGCCGCGAAATGGCAAGGCTTTCTGGATCAGGGTGATGCGGGCGATGTCGCGGTGATTGGCGGCGGTATCGCCGGGGCAGAGCTGGTGATGGCGATGGGTTTTGCGTTGCGCGCGCGCGGGCGCACGGGGCAAGTGTCGCTGATCGACACGGCTAACGTACTGGCCGCCATCGGGCCAAAGGCGCGGTTGCGCATTCTGGCAGCGATGCAGGATCTGGGCGTGACCCTGATCGAAAATACCGCGATTGACGCCATTCACCCGGATCACCTGATGCTGACCGATGGCCGCCGCATTCCGGCCCGGTTTGTCACCGGCACTGCTGGCGCGCGGGCACAGGGCTGGATCGCCGAGACCGGGCTTGCGCTGCACGATGGCTTTATCTGCGTTGATCAGGCATTACGATCCAGCGACCCGGCCGTGTTCGCGGCAGGCGACTGCGCGCATCTTACCGCCAATCCGCGCCCCAAGGCCGGGGTCTATGCGGTGCGCGAGGCGCCGGTGTTGTTTACCAATCTGCGCGCCATGCTGACGGGCGAAAATCTGCGCAAATACCGACCGCAAAACGACTATCTAAAGCTGATCTCGCTGGGTGGCAAAGCCGCGCTGGCCGAGAAATTTGGCACCACCTTTGCCGGGCCACTGATGTGGCGCTGGAAGGACCGGATCGACCAGACCTTTATGGATCAGTTCCGCGACCTGCCTGCGATGGACCCGCCCGAACTGCCCGCCCTGCACACCACCGGGCTGGAACAGGTGTTGGGGGACAGGCCGCTATGCGGTGGCTGTGGCGCCAAAGTGGGGCGCACCACCCTGCAAACGGCCCTGCAAACGGCCCTGCGCGGGGCAGTGGCCGATCTTGGCGGCGGGCGGCGCGCCGACATCACCCCTCTGCCCGGCGACGATGCCGCCCTGTTGATGACCGGCGGCGCGCAGCAGGTGATCAGCACCGACCACCTGCGCAGTCTGACGCTGGACCCGGCACTGATGACCCGGATCGCCGCCATTCATGCGCTGGGGGATATCTGGGCGATGGGGGCCGCACCACAGGCGGCCACCGCCATGGTGATCCTGCCACGCCTGGCGCCGGATTTGCAGGATCGCACCCTGGCCGAAATCATCGCCGTAGCCAGCAGCGTCATGCGCGCGGCGGGGGCCGATATTGTCGGCGGCCATACCTCGATCGGGGACGAACTGACCATCGGATTCACCGTGACAGGATTGTGCCCGGATGAGCCGATCACCCTGGCGGGCGGGCACCCGGGGGATGCGCTGATCCTGACCAAACCGCTGGGCTCTGGCGTGCTTATGGCGGCCGAAATGGCAGGATTGGCACAGGGCCGCTGGATTGTCAGCGCCTTTGACCTGATGACCCAGCCGCAATCTGAAGCGGCGCGCCTTTTGTCAGGGGCGCATGCGATGACCGATGTCACCGGCTTTGGCCTGGCCGGGCATCTGTTGGGCCTGTGCGAGGCATCGGGCACAGGTGCGCGGCTTGATCTGGCGCAGATCCCGGTGATGGACGGCGCGGTAGAGCTGTCACAGACCGGGATGCGGTCCTCGCTTTACGATGACAATCGCGCCCTTGCGCCCAGATTGCCGGATACTGGCAAAGCCGCGTTGCTGTTTGACCCCCAGACGGCGGGTGGCTTGCTGGCGGCTGTCGCGCCGGACCGGGCCGATGAACTGGTCGCAAAGCTGCGCGATCACGGCTATCCGGCGGCGCGGATTGGGCAGTTGACCAAAGACCCAGGTCAATTGGTATTGGACTAGATGTTTCGTCTGGTATCGGGCACCAGCGCTATAACACCCCGATTTCCGCCAGGGCCCGGTTCAGCTCGGCCGGCAGCACATCTTCGGCTGTGCGGCCCTTGGGCAGGTCGGGCGGGGCGGCTTCGGGGTTCAGGTATCGCCACCCCTGAAACGGGCGTTTAGTGGCCGATTGGGTGCGATGCAGCAAGGGTTCCAGCACGATGGCACAGCGGCGGATACCGTCCGATCCGGTGACCTCGTCCAGCCGCAGAATACGCTGGCGGCATTGTATAAGGCCTTTGATCACCCAATAGATCGACCCACCTGCCAGAATTTCCGCACTGCGTTTGGGCCACATCCGGGTGATATGCCGGGGCAAACCATCCGGCCCCTGTGCCTGCGCCATGGCCTGCCAGTCGATCAATGACTCAACGCTTTCACTGCCCACCGACAGTTTTATAAGATTAGTGCAGTTATCCACAGAGTCGCCCCCAAGCCTCGCTGGATATTGTAGCCCCTTCTACAAGCTCTGCAAACTGTTGTGACAAGCCCCGCATATTGAGATACCTTGAGTGTCCTGCAACCGAAAGAGAATCGCGCCATGACCCGTTTTGCCACCCCCATCGCGGAACAGATCTGGGATATGAAATACCGTTTTAAGGACGCTGATGGCGCCCCGTTTGATCTGACGGTCGAAGACACCTGGCGGCGGATTGCCCGCGATATCGCCAGCGCTGAAACGGACCCCGACCAATGGGAAGACCGGTTTTATGGCGCGCTGGAGGATTTCAAATTCCTGCCCGCCGGGCGGATCACCGCCGGGGCGGGCACCGCGCGGTCGGTGACGCTGTTCAATTGCTTTGTGATGGGGACTATTCCCGACAGCATGGGCGGCATATTCGAGATGCTGAAAGAGGCCGCCCTGACCATGCAGCAGGGCGGTGGCATCGGCTATGACTTTTCCACCATTCGCCCGCGCGGCGCGGATGTGAAAGGTGTGGCCGCAGATGCCAGCGGCCCGCTGTCATTCATGGATGTCTGGGACGCAATGTGTCGAACCATCATGTCCGCCGGGTCGCGGCGCGGGGCGATGATGGCCACCATCCGCTGCGATCACCCGGATATCGAGGATTTCATCACCGCCAAATCCGACGCCGCCCGCTTGCGGATGTTCAATATATCGGTGTTGGTGACGGATGCATTCATGGAGGCGGTCAAGGCGGATGGGCCTTGGGAGTTGAAGTTCGGAGACCGGGTCTATCACACGGTGCAGGCGCGTGATCTGTGGAACAAGATTATGCAGGCCACCTATGATTACGCCGAACCGGGGGTGATTTTCATCGACCGGATCAACGCGGCCAACAATCTGAGCTATTGCGAGACGATTGCCGCCACCAACCCGTGCGGCGAACAGCCCCTGCCCCCCTATGGCGCCTGCTTGCTGGGCTCGATCAACCTTGCGCGTCTGGTGAGCGATCCGTTTGAAACCGGCGCGCAACTGGATGTGGCGGCACTGGGGGAACTGGTGGCCGTTGCGGTGCGGATGATGGACAATGTGGTCGACATCTCAAAATTTCCCCTGCCCGCGCAGGCCGCCGAGGCACAGGCCAAGCGCCGTATCGGGCTGGGGGTGACGGGGTTGGCAGATGCGCTGCTGATGCTGGGCCTGCGCTATGGCTCTGACGAGGCGGCGCGTCAGACGTCGGACTGGCTGCACGCGATCGCCCGCGCCGCGTATCTGGCCTCGGTGGATTTGGCGCGGGAAAAGGGCGCATTCCCGCTGTTCGACGCTGACGCCTTTCTGGCGAGCGGCACCATGCGGGAAATGGACGATGACGTGCGCGCAGCAATCCACGCCGATGGTATCCGCAACGCTTTGCTAACCTCTATCGCGCCCACCGGTACGATCAGCCTTTATGCAGGGAATGTCAGTTCCGGAATCGAGCCGGTCTTTGCCCATGCCTATACCCGCAAGGTGCTGCAAAAGGACGGGTCACGCTCGGAAGAAGAGGTGGTGGATTACGCCGTGCAAATGTGGCGGGACAAATTTGGGGATGCTGCCCTGCCCGACTATTTCGTCGACGCCCAGGCGCTGGCCCCGTCCGAGCATGTGAAAATGCAGGCGGCGGCGCAGAAATGGGTGGATTCGTCGATCTCCAAGACCATCAACTGCCCCGCCGATATCAGCTTTGACGATTTCCGCGAGGTATACATGCAGGCCTGGGATATGGGGTGTAAGGGCTGCACCACCTACCGGCCAAACGATGTGACCGGGTCGGTGTTGACCGCCAGTGAAACCACCGACGCAGCCCCTGGCGAAACCCTGGGTCAGCCGGTTGTGGGTGGTGAAGTGGTTTACATGTCCGAACCGCTGGACCGGCCCCCGTCACTGGAGGGCAATACCTATAAATTGCGGTGGCCAGACAGCGAACACGCGATTTACCTGACAATCAACGATATCATCATCAACGGCCACCGCCGCCCGTTTGAAGTGTTCATCAATTCCAAAAACATGGAACATTTCGCCTGGACCGTGGCCCTGACCCGGATGATCAGCGCGGTGTTCCGGCGCGGCGGCGACGTGTCGTTTGTGGTCGAAGAGCTGAAAGCGGTGTTCGACCCGCGCGGCGGCGCGTGGATGGACGGTAAATATATCCCGTCAATCCTGGCAGCCATCGGCGGAGTGATCGAACGGCATCTGGTGGCCATCGGCTTTATCGAGGGCGAAGGCATGGGCCTGAAAACCGATCCGCAGGCCCAGGTGGTCAATATGGACGCCCCGCGTGGCAAGGCCTGCCCCAGCTGCGGTCAGTACGACATGCGGATGATCGAGGGCTGTATGACCTGCGGTAGCTGTGGCTATTCGAAATGCGGCTAAGGCTTGCCTGAACCGGGAAAGTGTCGATGCGGGCATAGTTATGCCAAAACCCCCGATTTTGTTTGCCATGAAACGGGGTAAGTTTTGCCTTGGGTGCCTAACATACTGAATTAAAATGGTTTCGGCCGAATGTGATTTTTGGCCAAAACAGACCAAATAGAGTGAACTGATGACGCAAGAGGCAAGGGGCATCAGGCTGATGGCCGCGTCAATGCAAAGCAAACCGTGGCGACTGGGGTAAAGAGCTGCAAGTTTTGTAGTGTTAATACCTGATGTACTCTGACCGCTGCCTTCTCACCTGATTTCCAGATCTTGCGCGGGCCCTCTTTTGAGGCCGCGAAGATCAGGAAACTCTGGTGAGGCCGAACCAAAACAAACATCAACAAAAGCCAGACCGATAGACAATGCTGCTGCTACAGCGTGTCTGGCAGATTGCCTTTTTGAGAGGAGGAAATGGGCTTCTTGAGCTGCCGATTGGAGCAGCATTTTCCGGAATGACACCGATGACTTTCTACAGAACTTTCTCCACTCAACAGCCTTGCTTCAAGCTCTTGCATGTCCGCGGGTTGAGGCACATCCCGAACTCGGTCAGTGCATCATAGAAGTCCTCGCGCACTTTTTGGTTGGCATCTATGCTGTGACCAACCCCATCGTCTGCGGTCT
>JGI24025J20009_10001311_pt1 | contig 18886 bp, 18 predicted proteins | sample Cruoilmetagenom3_FD_20009 | JGI IMG/M metagenome (IMG submission 20009) | reverse complement strand
AAACAAGCCACTAATATAAGGCGCGCGGCTAGCGAATTGAACTTCATTGCGGCTCGTCGGGTTGGTCATCGATCAGGTACCCGAACCCGCGCCGGGTTTCGATAATATCGGCTTTGAGCTTCCGTCGAAGACGCCCGACCAGCACCTCGACAGCATTGCTGTCTGGCTCCTGATCTTGATAATAAATATTGGTTGCGAGTTCCTCTTGCGAGATCACCCGCCCACGGTGGTGCAGTAGAAAATTGAGAAGCCGAAATTCGAGCGGTGTTACTTTAACTGGTGTCCCGTTCACACTGACCTTCATTTGCCGCGTGTCCAGAATAAGCCCTTTGGCCCCCAACTGGAGGCTACGGTCCGCACCGTCCCGGCGTAGAAGTGCACGCAGTCTGGCGATCAATTCTTCCATGTGAAAAGGCTTGACGAGATAGTCGTCAGCGCCCGCGTCGATTCCATCGACCCGTTCAGACCAACTGCCTTTTGCTGTAAGCAAAATAACAGGCATATTCACTTTTTCCTGCCGCCAATTGCGTAACACGCTTAAGCCGTCGAGCTTGGGCAGGCCGATATCCAGCACTGCGGCTGAATAGTCTTCCGTGCCGCCTTGAAACCAAGCGCTCTCTCCGTCACTTGCAATTTCCGGAACAAATCCGGCATCCTCCAGCGCGGATTTGATTGAGTCAGCGATCAACGCCTCGTCTTCAACAACCAGAATTCGCATCAACAGCCCACAATTCGTAAAATATCCCCGGTCTGGGCCGATATCGTAACGGTCTCGAGACGGCCAGCGCGGGATATCGCGCGGAAGCGATACAGCGGATTCTGTTTCGCACCGGTAAATTCGATTCCGATCACTCTGCCGTTATAATTTCCGGTGAAATTACGCCATATGTTTTCCAATGGCTGCGCATAACCGGCTTCAATAGCTTCTTGCGCACGCCGCAGGTCTGACCGGGAAATGCTCATGGTATTTGCGCCGGAAGGTCCGGAGATTTGACAAGAGTCACCCGGTGCTTGAGATGGCGAACTTTCAGTTGAGGAGCTGCCGGCGCTCGGGCTCGGTGAAGAAGGAGATGAGGTCGTGCTTGTGGAGGAACTCGGGGAAGATGCTGTTGAGCTGCCAGAAGTTGTGGACGCCGGAGACGGGGCTGTGCCCCCCGCGCGGGCTTCGCTCAATAGCACGACTTCGGGCACCACATATGCTGCAGTTACAAAGCCAGCCAACCGGCGCAAGGCTGCGCGACGACCGGGTGATTTGGGTCGGTCCGGATTTGAATTCTGTTTCATCGGTCCCTCCCTAATTGGCGTGTAAGCGCGCCGGTTGCGGCCCTGCGACTATGGTGGTTTCAAGCTTGTGCAATAACCCGTTTACAGCAAAATCTTTGAAGCATCTTAATACATCGTTTTTGACCTGGCTATGCTCAAGCTCCGGAAATGCGGCCAGAAGTATCTCAACCGCTTCATTCAGATCCGTCGGTTCGCTGAGAATTTGCCAAATCATGGCCGCACCCTCGTTGAGATAGTGGATGCTTTGCCCGTTCCGCCCTGTCAAAAACTGCTTGCCATCGCTTGAAACGACTTTAATGCCCTCAGCCTGCTCAAATTGCCCGACAGTAATGTCGTCATATTGAGTGTAAGGCTTCAGTCCGTCTTCGACCTCGTTGCAGAGCACAGCCTCTGGTTGGTAGGTCGCAAGTGGCGCCTCCCAGCTGGAAAAACGGCTTTTTATCAGATCAACAGCTGGCTCGGCATCGTCATAGCTTAGCGTATAGGCCGGTAGATTATGCGCCAGAAACTCCAGCATCGAGAGAATATCTCCGGCGTTGCCTGCTCGCGAGAAATTCTGTTTGATCAATACCTTCAAAGCCTCTGCTTTGCCAATTCTGTTTAATTCAGGCGTGTTGCCATCCTTGCGATCCAGAAAAACAATGGCCCCAAGTGGCGCGCGCTCGTTAAACCGGACGCTTTCTGCACCCGCTGGAGCGACATAGGCATATTGGCGGTTAGCAATGGTTTGCCTGTCTGAGATATATTGCTTGGCGACCGGCCCGATCTGTTCGGGAATCGGGAGGCGAAGACGTGGAGAAATACCGTTCGAAATGCCACTGATAATACCGTTATCCGCTATAGAAAGTGGCAGGAAGTCATCCGTAAACATGCGAATCCCCGCAGCGGCCAGCGCCACACTGAGTGTGCTTTTACCTGCGCGACGTGTCGCCGGAAAAACAACCAGCCGACCGGCAACTTCGGCGCCCGCACCGTGGAGGCAAAGCAATGAGGGATCTTCCCGCAGGCGTAGCCACGCCAACTCGGCCACTATGGCACATATTGCATTTACCGGGTCCCCGTAAGAAAGCGGTTTGTCCATAAAAGGAGATGAGAGGGTATATCGACCGTCTTTCAACTCGAGCGCGGCGAAAGTTTCTTGGCTTGAATCACTTTCTACTGTGAAGGGCCAATGGCTAAAAATGGGAGAAAGTGCATCATAAAATATCTGGTCTGCCGAGACAGCCAATCCGGCCCGCAAGCCCGAAAATACCAGAGTCTTTTGCGCGTGAGTCATCAAATGCTTCTCGTTAAAACGATTCCCTACCATATTTTGACAGGGAATCGCACAAATTCAGCGGAAAGAGGTTTTTTCCGCGCAGAGGGTGGCAGGTTGTTAAACCGTGAACCCGTTGTCGACGAGGCATTGGTCGTAGCCTGTATCGCCAGGGTTGGCCGGACCGCAAGCAGCTTCGACGGCTGAAGCGCTTGGTGCGCTCGTGCTCGGCGCGCTTGTGCTGGCACCACTGGTGCTGGCGCCGCTTGTGCTGGCACCGCTTGTGCTGGCGCCGCTCGTGCTGGCACCACTTGTGCTGGCACCGCTTGTGCCACTTGCATGCGCCATCGAAAGGGTAGTGAAGGCGGGAACCGAATAGCCAGCGGCGGCCAGAATGCCGATGCGGCCAAGCATTTTGCGGCGGGAAAGTACGGCTTCGGATTTGGTTGTTTTGGTCATAACTGAATTCCTTTGGTGTGTTCCAGAGAAGCGAATCGCTCCCCTTCTGTAGAATCAACTTATGCCAGCAACCTGTTCATTTCCCTTACAGGCATAGTCAGGAAAATGTCAGATTAGCAAAAAGCCCGTTATTAAAGGGAGTTTCTGCCCAAATTACCTGATTTCCCTTGGATCGATTGTGTAATATCCGCGTACACAAGCCAGCGAAACCGGCATGTCTGGATATTCCCGCTCCGCGAGCTGTTTGCCCAACTCACCGTTTGAAACCCCCGAAACCAGACCTGCGATCAACCCGGCATTTTGGTCCTCACCCCGGACTTCGTTTACAATTTTGGCTTCCAGTGCCTGACAAGGGCCACCAGTGCTTTCGATGATTTGTGGGTAGAAATAGCCACCGGTAACGATGATCAACAGTAAGACTATATATTTCATGATTTACTCCAGCCAGCCTTTTGCTTCGTTTGAAATGAGCGCCAACAGCGCCTTCATATGGTCATCCCGGTCATTCAGGCAAGGGATGTAGGTGAAGTGTTCTCCACCGGCCTCTTTGAACGCGTCACCGATTTCTTCGTTTATTTCTTCGAGGGTTTCAATGCAGTCAGAGGCAAAGGCGGGCGCAATAACAGCGATATTGCGGGTGCCGGCTTTGGCCAGCTCGGCTACATGTTCAACTGTCGCCGGACCAACCCATTTTTCAGGGCCAAATTGTGACTGGAAGGCGGTGTCAATNNCCTCTTCTTCCCAGCCGAGGGCTTCGCGCAGCAATCGGGTNGATTTCATACACTGGCAATAATANGGGTCCCCCTCGTCGCGGTATCGTTCGGGCACGCCGTGGAAGGAAACCACCAGCTTGTCGGGCGGGTTTTCTACCGCGTAAGCCTCGCGCACAGAGGTCGCGAGCGCCTCGATATACGCCGGATGCTCGAAATAGGCCGGCACAGTGCGGATACTGGGTTGCCAGTTCATTTTCATCAGGGCCTTGAAAGCAGCATCGTTGGCCGTGGCCGTGGTTGGCGCTGAATATTGCGGATAAAGCGGGAAGAAAATGATCTTTTCGCACCCCTGTTCTTTGAGCGCTCTGATTTTGCTTTCGGTCGAAGGATTTCCGTAGCGCATGCAAAAATCAACGACAACATCGCTGCCGTAGCGATCAGACAGAAGCGCTTTCAGTTTTGCGGTTTGGGCTTTGGTGATGGTCAAAAGTGGGCTTTCGTCCAGTTCTTTATTCCAGATGCTCTCATAAGCTTTGCCAGAGCTGAAAGGACGTTTGGACAGGATGATAAGTTGCAATAACGGCTGCCACTTCCAGTTCGGATAATCAATAACGCGCTTGTCCGAGAGAAACTCGTTGAGATAGCGCCGCATTGGCCAATAGCTTGTGGAATCCGGTGTGCCGAGGTTGGCAATCAGCACACCCACCTTGGCGCGGGGCTGCTCCGGGTGACCTTCGGGCGCATGTTTCAAACGATCAGTCATTCAGGGGTTCCTTATATTCAAATGTGCCCAGCGCATCGGCTAAGCGCGTGGTGGCTGATCCGGGTTTAAGCGGTTTTGGCTGGTTGGCAGAGGGCGCCCAGCCAGTGAGGAAGATGATTTCAAAAGTGGCCGGTATACGGCCATCGGGTAAGCCGAATTCTGTCTGGTAGATATGCAAAGCCTTGAGCAATGTTGTACGGCGCAGCGGGGTTTTGCGGCGCTCGGTCATGGCATTGGTCTCGCCCATCGCGCGGAGGTCCCGCATCAGATGGAGCGGGGTTTCATAGGTCACGGTCAGCGACGTGCTGTCTGCAACCGGCAGAGCCAGCCCGGCCCGCTGGATCAGCGAACCAAGGTCGCGCACATCCCCCATAGGGGCCACGCGGGGGGAGAGCCCGCCTTCCAGCTCGGTTTCCGCCTGCGCCATGGCAAACCGTAGCTCGTGCAAGGTTTGCCCTCCCAAAAGGGCCGCCAGCATCAACCCGTCGGGCCGGAGCGCGCGGCGCATCTGCACCAGTTGGCCAACCGGGTCATTGGCGCTGTGCAGGCAAAGGCCGTGCACCGCGAGGTCAAATGTAGCCTCGGGCAAAGAGAGGATATCCGCATCCGCCGTGACTTCATCCGGCTCAAAAACACCAACCCATGGCTCAGGCAACCATCCGATAAATGCGCTCTTGGTAAATGATTTGTTAACGTCTTCCAGTCTCTCTGAAAGCTGGAGCGCCGCTTCCCGGTGCAGGAAATCGGCCACGCCAGTGGATCTGGCGCGGGCACGGTGCCGTGCGCGGGTTGGCATATCAAAAAGGGTGGATGGTGAAGCCAATTTCAAAATTCCTTGTTAAGCCGCGTATAGCGTCCTTTTCGCCGGAGCAAAAGGGGGCGATGAAGCGGGCGATTACGGCGATGGCACACACCATCTATCCGGCCCGCTGTATGGTGTGTGACACCTATACAGATGCCCCCAACGGTCTTTGCCCAAGCTGCTGGTCAGAAACCCACTTTATATCCGGCTCCACCTGCACCACCTGTAGCAAGCCATTGATGGGCGAAGCCGACGCCGCGCAATGCGATACCTGCCTCAGGTTTCCGCCACCGTGGAAGCGAGGCGTAGCCGTGATGGAATATGAAGGGGCTGGCCGGGCGATGGTGCTGGCGCTCAAACGCTATGACCGGCTGGACCTGGCCCCGGCGATGGCCGCCTGGATGCAACGTGCCACAGCCCCGATTTTGCCGAACACCGATATTATCGCGCCGGTCCCGCTACACCCGAGCCGCTTGTTCAGGCGCAAATTCAACCAATCCGCCGAGTTGGCGCGCCATTTGGCGGGCGCTAGCAGTTTGAATTATCAACCCGACTTGCTCACACGGGTGCGCCGCACAGAATCCCAGCAGGGAAAAGACCGTATCGAACGGAAGGAAAACCTCAGAGCCGCTATAGTCGCCACGCCTCGGCACCGCGAATCGCTTGAGGGCAGCCGTGTGCTTCTGGTAGATGATGTTCTGACCACCGGGGCAACTTTAAGTGCCTGCACGGAGGCCTGTTATGCCGCAGGTGCTGCAAATGTGAACATTCTTGTGCTGGCCCGCGTTGAACCTGACAGAAATATCCCTATATTCGCGGCAACGAATGTAAAGGAATGATCATGGCCAGAATTGAAATATACACCTCGCCCATGTGCGGCTATTGCCACGCTGCCAAGCGGTTGCTCAATAAAAAGGGTGCAGAGTTTGAAGAAACCAACGTCATCATGCAGCCCAAAAAACGGGGTGAGATGATGGATCGCGCCGGTGGCCGCACCTCGGTGCCGCAGATATTTATTGACGGTGTGCATGTTGGCGGCTCCGACGAGCTCCACGAACTGGATTTTGACGGCAAGCTAGACACGATGCTGGCCCAGTGACCCTTCTGCGCGTCGGCCTTGTTCAATTCACCGCCGGAGATGATCCGGCGGAAAATACCGTTGCGCTTGAAAACCTGATAGACGCAGCCGCGGATAATGGCGCGCGCTTTGTGTCGACCCCCGAAGCCAGCAATATGATTTCCTTTTCGCGGCGCCATCAACAACAGGCACTTTCCCCCCAAGAAAGCGACCCGACCCTTCAAAGCATGAAAATACTGGCCAAAAAGCGCGGCATCTGGGTGCTCCTTGGCTCGTTATTGTTGAAATCAAATGCGCCGGACGGGCGTTTTGTAAACCGTTCGTTCCTGATTTCGCCCGAGGGGAAAATTTGCGCGGATTACGATAAAATCCATATGTTTGATGTATCGCTGGGAAACGGCGAAAGCTTCGTCGAATCCGCCCAGTTCCAGCCCGGAAACCGTGCTGTGCTCGCCAATACGGAAATCGGAAATATTGGCACAACCATTTGTTATGATCTGCGTTTTCCGCACCTTTACCGCGCTCTGGCGAAAGCGGGTGCCCAAATTATCACGGTACCCGCTGCTTTCACCGTAACCACCGGTAAGGCCCACTGGCATACCCTGTTACGCGCGCGTGCGATTGAAACCGGTTGTTTTGTTTTGGCTCCGGCGCAAACCGGCACCCACACATCGGGGCGAAAAACCTATGGTCACTCGCTTGTGATCAACCCATGGGGCAAGGTGCTATCGGATGCCGGCACCGCTGAGGGCGTGACATTTGCCGATCTTGATCTTAAGCTGGTTGCAGAGGCGCGGGCCAAAATTCCCGCGCTCACCCATGATCGAGAGTTTAGCAAACCAGATGAGCACAAACCTGAGCAATGATCCGCTAGCCATCACGCTATTTTCCGAGATCGCGACCATAGACCAACTGGCCCGTACCCGTCTGTCCCGTGCGCTTCCCGAAGGGATGGAGCTCTCCCATTTCGCTGTGCTTGATCATTTTGCGCATATGGGCGGAGAGAAAACCCCGGCTCAGCTCGCGCGCATGCTTCATGTAACAAAAGGGGCAATGACAAATACCGTCAATCGCCTATCGGCTGCCGGTTTCATCCATATCCGCCCCGACTGGGACGATGCCCGCCGCAAATGGATCAGTATCAGCCCGGCCGGACAGGCCGCGCGGGACCGAGCCGTTCAGGCGATTGACCCCGTATTTACCGATATCGTCAAGGTGCTCGGCCACGAGAAAATCCGCAACCTGTTACCGGTTATTCGCGAATTGCGTAGCGCACTGATCGAGCCATGAGATAGCCCTTTTACCGAGCGAAGCGAGGCAACGGCCCGTCAGGGCTCAACAGTTATTCAGCCGCTTCTTGCAGGGGCGTTTGAGGTTCGCGGAAGGCCGCCAACAGAGCCTCGCGCGTTTTGGCCGCTTCCGCTGCGTTCCGCAGTTTCACATGACCAAATCCTTTGATCGAAAGAGGCAAGCGTGCCAACGCAATGGCCGTCTCTCGGTTTTTGTCGCTGAAAGCCCCCTGAATTTCCTTCATGTCTTTGAGATATTCCTTGATCAAGGCGCGTTCCATCTTGCGCTCGGCTGTCCAGCCAAACGGGTCAAGTGGCGTGCCGCGCAAGCGTTTTAGCTTGGCCAGCACTTTGAACATGCGCATCATTGACGGGCCGTATTCCCGTTTTAGCGAGTTTCCGTCTGCGTCCTTCTTGGCAAGAAACGCTGGCGCAAGGTGAAACCTCATGGATCTGACATTGTCAAAGCTGGCATCAACCGCTGTTTGAAGGGTCTCGACATGGAGGCGGGCAACTTCGTATTCATCTTTGTAAGACAACAGCTTGTGATAGCCCAGAGCCATCGCCTCCCCCAATTCCGGATCTTCTACTTTTTCGATCCGCTTGCGATATTTTCGCGCTAACCCTTTACCTTGATACTTCACCAGATGCGCGGCGCGAAACTCGATAATTTGCGCAAGCGTGCGGCTTTCGGGTTCGCTCGCCTGACCCATGGCCTGAGCCGGGAAGGCAATGGCCCAGCGGCCAATTTGGAGCGCCTTGAGGTTACCCTCAACCCCGGCACCGTTAAGCTCAACGGCGCGTTCGATCGCTTCAAGCGAGAGCGGGACAAGCCCCGCTTGCCAGGCCGCTCCGAGGATCAGCACATTGGCGTAGATCGCGTCGCCAAGGTAGGTCTCCGCCAGCGCAGTTGCATCAACCATACTGAGTGCGTCTTCGCCGACCCGGCCCTCGATGGCCAGCTCCAGCCGCTCGACGGGCAGGTTGAACTCGGTGTTTTTGGTGAACTCGCCGGTGATGATCTGGTGACTGTTGCACACTACACCGGTTTTGCTGCGCTGCATGAGGCTAAGCGTTCCCGGCCCGGCGGTTGTAACAAGGTCACCGCCGATAACCGCGTCGGCCTCGCCAAGCGCTACGCGCACAGCGGTGATGTCTTCCGGCTTTTCTGAAATCCGGCAATGCACCAGCACCGCGCCGCCCTTCTGGGCGAGGCCGGCCATTTCCATCATGCCAGCGCCTTTACCTTCGAGGTGGGCCGCCATGGCCAACAGAGCGCCGACCGTCACAATCCCGGTGCCGCCGACGCCGGTGGCCACAATATTGAAAGTGCCGTTAATCGCCGGAACGGTCGGATCTGGCAGGTCTGGCATATCCAGCTCAGCCAGTTCCGGTTTTTTGGGCGTAGCCCCTTTGAGGGTTACAAAGCTGGGGCAAAACCCGTTAAGGCAGGAAAAATCTTTGTTGCAGGCGCTTTGGTCGATCATGCGCTTGCGGCCGAGTTCGGTCTCTAGCGGCAAGATCGAAACGCAATTCGATTGCACCCCGCAATCACCGCAGCCTTCGCAAACATCGGGGTTAATAAACACCCGCTGGTCGGGGTCGGGGAAGGTGCCGCGCTTACGGCGGCGGCGTTTTTCAGCGGCGCAGGTTTGCACATAAAGGATGGCGGTGGTGCCTTCGATCTCGCGCAACTCACGCTGCACACGCATCAACCCGGCCCGCTCAACCATCTCGATGCCCTTCGGGAATTGCGCTTTGTCGATATCCTCTTTTTCATCATAGACCACGACCAGCTTTTTGATCCCCATCGCCAGCACTTCGGCGGCAATGCGCGGGGCATCAAGCTCGCCTTCGTTGGTTTGGCCGCCGGTCATGGCAACCGCATCATTGTAGAGAATTTTGTAGGTTATATTGGTGCCCGCAGCCAACGCCGCGCGCATGGCCAGAATGCCGGAATGGTTATAGGTACCGTCGCCGAGGTTCTGGAACACGTGGCCGGTTTTGCTAAACGGCGCCTCGCCGATCCAGTTGGCCCCTTCGCCACCCATCTGGGTGAAACCCAGGGTGTCCCTGTCCATCCATTGCACCATGTAATGGCAGCCGATACCGGCATAAGCGCGAGAGCCTTCGGGGATTTTGGTGGAGGAATTATGCGGGCAGCCGGAGCAGAAATACGGGATTCGCTGGGCCAGTGGCGCGGTATTGTCCGGTAACGATGCCGCCTCAAGCGCGCTGCGCGCGGCGTGAAGCGCCTCGTTGGCGGCGCCCTCTTCGATGAGGACATCCCCGAGCTTTTGAGCTACCAAAACAGGGTTGAGCGCCCCTTTGACGGTGAATAGAAGATCACCGTTTTCCTTTTTCCAGCCAATGACACGGCGACCGTTGCGGTCGTTGAATATTGCCTCCTTGATCTGAACTTCGAGAAGCTTACGCTTTTCCTCAACCACGATGATCAGGTCGAGCCCTTCGGCCCATTCGCTAAAACTTTGCATATCAAGCGGCCAGACCATGGCCACCTTATAGGTGGTGATGCCGAGCGCTAGGGCTTGTGCTTCGTCAATCCCGAGGGTTTCAAGCGCGTGGGCTGTGTCAAGCCAGCTCTTGCCGGAAGAAACGATCCCGATACGGGCGCCAGCTTTGCCGTGCATACGTTTATCAAGTTTATTGGCGCGCGCGAAGGCCTCAGCGGCGAAGCGCTTGTGGTCGTGCATTCGGGCTTCCTGCTCGGCGTGATCATCTATCAAGCGGATATTCAACCCGCCCTCCGGCAAGTCAAAGCTCTCGGGGATTTTAACCGAAATCCGCTCGGGGTCACCGTCAACCACTTGCGTGACCTCGATTGTGTCTTTGAGGGCTTTGAGCCCGACCCATGCCCCGCAATACCTGCTAAGCGCATAGCCATAAATGCCGTAGTCGAGCATTTCCTGCACGCCGGCGGGGGAGAGGATGGGCATTAGCGCATCCACAAAAGCGAATTCGGATTGGTGCAGGGTGGTCGAGGATTCAGCGGTGTGGTCATCTCCCATGACTGCAACCACACCGCCATATTCGGCAGTACCTGCAAAGTTGGCGTGGCGGAACACATCACCCGAGCGGTCGACCCCCGGGCCTTTTCCGTACCAAAGACCAAATACGCCCTCGAATTTTCCGTCGCCCCGTAGGCCGGCACTTTGGGCACCCCAAAGCGCGGTTGCCGCAATATCTTCGTTCAGGCCGGGCTGGAAGGTTACATCGGCGGAGGTGAGCTGGCTTTCAGCCCGTTGCATTTGCAAATCAACCGCACCAACAGGGGAGCCGCGATAGCCGGTCACATACCCCGCTGTTGTATGCCCTGCCGCTTTGTCGCGCGCTTTTTGCATGAGCATTAGACGCACTAATGCNTGTGTTCCATTGAGCAGCACGGTCTTTTTAGAAAGATCGAGCCGGTCGGCGAGCGAAACGGGTTGCAGATCCATGATGAGTTCCTCCGCCCCCATTATTGGTCAGAAAGCTTGACCCTTCAAGGAGAATTATTATGAGGGATGAGGAATATGAACATTTGTTCATTTATTGCGCTGCCCCGAGAGGCCACGCATGTTTTGCAATATTCCGCGCGCCTGCGACGCAACTTTTTGTGTAGCCCCGGGTTTTATGCTGGCACGGCAGGCTGCGAGGGTCGCGATACAGAAACGTTGCGTTGCACATCGCAATGCCGGAGTCGCTGCAATAACCTGCGCCAACATGCCCATCGGATAACCGACATTTGCGTTCAGAATCCGGTGGCCCTAGAATCCAGGAATAGCAATTGGGTTTACGGCGCGAACTTTTAGCGGGGTAAACGGTTTCCAGAGCTTCAACACGGCATCGAGGGAACCAACTCGGATAAGCGTTGCGCGAATCCTCGCATCCCCTGTAAGCTACCAAAAAAAGGGGCGGCAATATGGATTGGGACAAGGTCAGGATATTTCATGCGGTAGCGGATGCTGGCAGCCTGACTCATGCGGGCGAAGTGCTGCATTTGAGCCAGTCAGCCGTGAGCCGTCAGATCAGAGGGCTGGAAGAAAGCCTGAACGTGATTTTATTTCACCGCCACGCCCGAGGCCTGATATTAACGGAACAGGGCGAATTGTTGTTTGAAGCGGCAAAAGCCATGGCCAAGCAACTGGATGCAGCGGCCGCACAAATCAAAGATTCTGAGGACGAGGTTCTTGGTGAGCTCAGAGTAACCACCACAACGGGTTTTGGCTCGCTTTGGTTGGCCCCCCGACTCGCCAAGCTCTATGAAAAATATCCGAATTTGCGTATTAATCTGATGCTTGAAGAACATGTGTTGGATCTGCCCATGCGCGAAGCCGATGTGGCGATACGCATGAAAGAACCGTCACAAGCGGATCTGGTTCGCCGGCGATTAATGGATGTGAACATGAAGTTTTATGCGAGCCGGGATTATTTGGCTAAGCACGGAACACCCAAAACGGCGGATGATATGCGCCAACACAGGCTGATCTCACAATCGCCAAGCGCACCGCAGGTGAGCGCTGGAGCGGCATGGATCAAACCCTTTATCGACGAAAATGAAATGTCGCTTTTAACAGTTAACAATTACTTCGGGATTCTGCAGGCCGTGCTGAATTCGCTGGGAATTGGTGCTTTGCCGGACTATTTGACGGCGGATTTCCCCGAGTTAGTGAACGTGCTGCCTGAGTCGGGTTCTGTCCCTGTGCCCGTCTATCTGGCTTACCCCGGAGAGCTACGGCAATCAAAAAGGGTCGCCGTTTTCAAGGATTTTGTGTTAAATGAGGTGATCGCCTATCGCAAGTTGATGCGAGAAAATAGCTAACTTTTACTTGTCATAAACGGCTTTATAGTAGCTATGCACTATGGTGATAGCGGTTATGCGTCGTAGTTCGATGTATTTTACTTGATTGATTAAGTAAGGCTTCCTATATCACCTCTCGAAGCAGGCGAGATATCTCGCCGCGTTTCATACCTCCCTGTTGGACTTGGGCCGAGCTTTGCTCGGCCTTTTTTTTGGCCTTTTGGAAGGTGGACCTGCTACAGTATGCCAATATTACGGCAACGATAGGCAAGCGTCCCATGAAGCGTCATTTTCCCACTCCTGAAAATATCGCGACCGCAAGGCGGTTTCGTGTCGACCCTGCACGGCCCATGGCTTTGCTACGCAAGTGCCCGGCTTATCAGGCAACGCCGCTAACAAGCGTTCCGGCGCTTGCCAGCGCCTTGGGGATTTCCGCGATATTTGTCAAAGACGAATCGACCCGAATGGGTCTTGGAAGCTTTAAGGCACTCGGCGGGGCTTTTGCTGTGGCACAGATGATATCCGAGGCATCCGGGTCAAAGGACCTGATGGATGGCGCAAGCCGCAAGGCCGCGTCCGGTATGACATTTGTAACCGCAAGCGCCGGAAATCACGGTTTGTCTGTTGCGGCGGGGGCTAAGGTTTTTGGCGCAAATGCGCTGGTTGTTTTGCCGTTCACCGCGCCAGAACCTTTTGTGCAAAGGATCAGTGCCATGGGCGCAGCCGTGCGGCGCGGCGGGTCTTACGAGGAGAGCGTTTCAGAGGCCGTGAAACTGGCGGAAGAAAAGGGCTGGATCCATGTGGCTGACGGCTCTTGGGAAGGGTTTATTAAGGCCCCGGCATTAATCGTCGAAGGCTATACGGTTCTAGCCGAAGAATGCCGCAAGGAATTTGCACGGCTGAAAAACTGGCCCACCCATGTGTTCTTGCAGGCCGGGGTTGGCGGGTTGGCAGCTTCTCTTGCGGCGCATATCCGTGAATTCTGGCCCGAACAGCCCTTTATAACCGTGGTTGAACCCGTGGCGGCACCATGCCTGCTAAAGAGCATCAGCGCAGGGGCGCTTACCCACGCACCGGGGCCGGATTCAAACATGGGGCGGCTCGATTGCAAAGATGCGTCGCTGATTGCTTTCGAATCACTCCGACGCGACGCAGATGCTTTTGTAACGATCTCCGATAGCGATGCCGCAAAAGCCGCCGGTTTGCTGGGCCAATTTGGCGTTGCCACAACCCCGAGCGGAGCCGCTGGCGTAGCTGGGCTGATCGCCGTAGCCCCCGGTTCGGATAGCCGATGCCTTGTCGTGGTTTCAGAAGGGCCGGAAGATGGTTGAGCCTTTGATCGACCCCGGTCTCCAGAACAATATGGCCCGTTGGAGGCGGGATTTTCACGCCGCGCCGGAACTCGGCTTTCAGGAACGCACAACTGCGGCGCGGGTAGCGGAGTTGCTCACCAGTTTTGGGCTGGAAGTCCATCAGGGGATCGGTGGTACCGGCGTTGTTGCCGTGTTGCAGCGCGGCAACGGCAGGCACAGCATCGGCTTACGCGCCGACATGGACGCGCTACCGATTGAAGAACAAAACCATTTTTCACATCGCTCAGGAAATGCGGGGGTTATGCATGCCTGCGGGCATGACGGCCATATGACAATGCTGCTCGGCGCGGCCAAGCGGCTGTCCGAAAGCCACGATTTCAGTGGCCGTGTGATCTTCATCTTCCAGCCCAGCGAAGAAAACGGCAAGGGCGCACCCGCAATGATCAAAGACGGATTGTTCGAGCGATTCGATGTGGATGAAATTTATGGTATGCACAATATCCCCGGCATGCCGGTCGGGACGTTTGCAACCCGTGCCGGGCCGATTGCAGCCAGTGAAAGCCTGTTTGAAATTGAGGTGGAGGCAAGGGGAGGTCATGCAGCATTACCGCATATGGGCGTTGACGCAATTGTTGTGGCTTCAGAGATTGTCGGGGCGCTGCAGACGATTGTTTCTCGCAAGCTTGATCCTAGCCAGAATGGTGTAGTTTCGGTGACCGAATTTAAAACCGATGGGAAGAGAAATGTACTCCCCGGAAGGGCCACACTTTCCGGCGATGCGCGAGCTCTCACCCCCGAGACCAACGCGGCCACAGAGGCGAAAATGAGGCAAATCGTAGAAGGTATTTGCCTGGCTCACGGTGTAGAGGGGCGCGTGACCTATAACACTATCTTTCCGGCTACAATAAATGCTGCCGAGCAAACCAAAGTGGCCGCAGACGTTGCCCGCGCGCTTGTGGGGGCAGAAGCTGTTGAAAGTGATTGCGCTGCTAAACTGTTTTCTGAAGATTTCGCCCATATGGCGGCTGCCCGCCCCGGGTGCTTTTTGTTGATCGGAAACGGAACCGAGGGCCATCATGCGAAACCGCTGCATTCTGCCGAGTACGACTTTTGTGACGAGGCGCTTGGGTTTGGTGCTTCATTCTGGGTGTCTCTGGTAAAAGACAGGCTAAAATAACAGAAGCGTTGGAAACATCTAAAAACAATATCGGTTGAACCTCGGAGATTTTGCGAATGTACAGGCCCGGAAGCACCATCAAATCAAAACTGAGATCGCCAGAAATGGACGCCGGAAGGCACAGCCGCGCCCGGTTGGGGTTTATCCTGATGTCAACCGATCTAGCCGCCGAAGCGGACTTTTTTGACATGGCGCCGGCGGGTGTGGGGGTGCACATTACCCGCCTCAAGACCGAAGATTTTACCACGAATGAGACACTGGCTCGGCATGTTGATCATATGGCCGAAGCCGCCGCGCGCCTACAGCCCGATACGAAACCCGAGATTGTCAGTTATCACTGCACCAGCGGGTCGATTGTAAATGGCGAAAAGCGGGTTTTTGAGGAAATCCGGAAAGGAGCGCCTTGGGCGCAACCTATGTGTATTGCAACGGCAGTCGTCGATGCGCTTCAGGCGCTGGACGCCAAAAAAATTGTCGTCGGCACGCCGTATCTCGATGAGATCAATACCGTTGAAGCCGCCTTCCTAAACGAGCGCGGGTTTGATGTGCTTGACATTCAAGGGCTGAACCTGACTACCGGCGTGGATTTTGGCCGCGTAACGCCAGCTTACTGGAAGGAATTTGCACAGGAGATCGACCGCCCCGATGCCGAGGCGATATTTTTGTCGTGCAGTGGGATTCGCGCACTGGAAGTTGTTGAGGAAATCGAAAAACTGACTGGAAAGCCGGTGATAACAAGTAATCAGGCCCAGTTTTGGAGCTGTTTGCGCCGCGCAGGTGTTGAAGACAAAATAGAAGGGTTCGGGCAACTGTTTAATCTTCCTTTTAATAGCAATGGCTCAAGGAAATCCCGATGAAAAACAGAAAAAGTGAAGCGCCTGAGCGCGGCTTCAGGCAGAGCGAGTTCGAAGCGCGCACGGCCAAAGCGCAAACACTGATGGGGGAACAGGGGCTAAAGGCTCTGCTTGTCTGTACCGAACCGGAAGTGCGCTATTATTCGGGATTCCATACCCCATTTTGGCAAAGCCCGACCCGCCCGTGGTTTCTGGTTGTTCCTGCACAGGGCAAACCTGTTGCCGTAATCCCCGGAATTGGCGCTTCCAGTATGGCGGCCACATGGTTGGATGATATTCGCACATGGCCAGCCCCGCGGCCGGAAGATGACGGAATCACACTGCTGGCGGATGTGTTGAATGAAGTTGCGGGTATGGATGGCCGCATCGGCCTGCCAATGGGTCACGAGACCCATATCCGAATGCCAGCACATGATTTTGACCGTTTGCGCAAGCTGCTTGGCGCAGACCGTTTTAAAGACGCCACCAACATTGTTCGCCAGCAGCGCATGGTCAAATCGGAAGCCGAAATCGAAAAAATCGCCCATATATGCGCGATTGCCTCAGATGCCTTCGAGAGCTTTCCTGATCTGGTCACCTTGGGTGACACCGAGCGCGATGCTTTTATCCGGATGCGGATTGATCTGTTGCAGCGCGGCGCTGACGAGGTGCCCTATCTGGTTGGTGCCTCTGGCCCGGGAGGGTTTGATGATATCATTCGGCCAGCCACGGATCGGAGGTTTGCCGACGGCGATCTGATGCTGCTCGATACCGGGGCTGTTTTTGACGGGTATCATTGCGATTTTGATCGTAATTTTGCCTTCGGGTATGTGCCGGACGAAGCTAAACGCGCCTATGATGTGGTTTATGCCGCAACCGAGGCCGGGCTTACCGCGGCCCGCCCGGGGGCAACCAGCGCAGATTTGTTTCGCGCGATGGCCAGCGTTATGTCTGCCAGTGGCGCGCAGGATAGCGATGTGGGCCGCCTTGGCCACGGGCTGGGTATGCAGCTAACCGAATGGCCTTCACACACCGCGCAAGATCATACGGTTCTTGAAGTCGGAATGGTGATCACACTAGAGCCGGGCATGAGTTTTGGAGATGGAAAAGTCATGGTTCACGAAGAGGATATTGTGATCCGCGAAGAGGGGCCGCAACTCCTGTCACGGAGGGCCCCTGCCGAAATGCCGGTGATCGGGTAGGGCGTGCATCGGCAAAACGAGATTGCCGATGCAACTCACAAAAAGCGCCCTAGCGTGTGCCTGCCACCATCAGACCTTGCGCCTTAGCGTCAGCCATAGTTTTGTCCAAAGCTTTGTGGGCGCGCTCGATCATTGTGTCGATTTCTGAACGGCTAATGACCAGCGGCGGCGAAATAATCATTTTGTCACCCACATGGCGCATGATTAGATTGCTGGCGAAACAATGGTCGCGGCAAATCGGGCCAACCGAGCCAGATTCGGCAAATGGTGCCCGGGCAGACACATCAGGTGTAAGCTCGAGCGCTGCCATCATGCCCGAAATCCGGGCTTCTCCGACCAGCGGATGCTGTCCAAGTTCGGCCCAGCGCTGGGCGAGGTACGGGCCGGTGTCGGAAGCAACGGTATCGACGATATGCTCCTCTTCCAGAATGCGTAAATTTTCCAGCGCCACGGCAGCGGCTACCGGATGGCCGGAATAGGTGTAGCCGTGCGCAAATTCGCCGCCTTTTTCTGCAAAGACAGCCGCGATCTTTTCTGAAATCACCGAACCGCCGATCGGTTGGTAGCCCGAGGAAAGCCCTTTGGCGATGGTCATAATATCGGGGCGGATATTGTAGGTTTGGCTACCAAACCACGCACCGGTGCGCCCGAAACCGGTTATAACCTCGTCAGCAATGAGCAGAATTTCGTTGGCGTCACATATGCGCTGGATTTCAGGCCAATAGGTAGATGGCGGAACAATGACGCCACCGGCACCCTGCACCGGCTCGGCGATAAAAGCAGCCACGTTGCCTTCACCCACACGCTCGATCTCGGCTTCAAGCGCCTGGGCTGCTTTTAGTCCGAATTCTTCAGGGGATAGGTCGCCACCCTCGGCATACCAATAGGGTTGGTCAATGTGGGAAATACCCGGGATCGGCAGGCCGCCCTGCGCGTGCATAGCTTCCATCCCGCCAAGGCTGGCGGACCCAATCGCCGAGCCATGGTAGCCGTTTTTGCGGCTGATAATGTGGGTTTTGGTTGGTTTGCCCAGCGAAGCCCAATAGTGCCGCACGAGGCGGATATTAGTGTCGTTGGCATCTGATCCACCACAGGAGAAAAACGTGCGGTTAAGGTCACCCGGGGCGAGTTGCGCTATTTTTTCAGCCAACGCGATAACCATCGGATGGCTGGTTTGGAAAAAGGTGTTGTAATAGGGTAGCTCACGCATTTGCCGCGCGGCGACGTCTGCTAGTTCGTTCCGGCCATACCCGATATTTACGCACCAAAGGCCCGCCATCGCATCCAGAATTTCTTCGCCTTCGCTGTCCTTTATCATAACCCCTTTGCCACTGGTTATTATGCGAGCACCCTTTTCGTTCAGCGCTACTGTATCTGTAAACGGATGAAGGTGGTGGGCCGCATCTGATGCTTGCATGTCAGCCGTGGCAGGATGATTGGTAATATGGTCCATGGGGTCACCGGAGTTTGAGGGGTTTTGCCGACGATTACCCATTCGGACCTATTGTTCAACAGATTTCTTTGTCAAATATTGAAAGTGTATCGAGCAGGTCTTTCTGGCGCATTGGTTTGCTGATGAAATCCGTAAAACGGGCGGCCTGATAGGTGGAGCACTGGCTGGCAATCGTATCTGCCGTGAGCGCGATAATTGGCACTGGCGAATCGGCTTCGCCCTCGATGCTTCGGATGGCGTATGTAGCCTCGATGCCATTCATCACCGGCATTTGGATGTCCATGAACACAATATCGAACACCCCATTTGCAAAAGCGGTGACCGCTTCCTTGCCATTGCGTACGCGCGTTGTTTTTACNCCGGTNTCTTCGAGCAAAACTTCNAAAACGAAGGCGTTTGAGTCATTGTCTTCGGCCAGCAGCACATGGAGATTATCTGGCATGGATCGGCGCGGGGTGGTCTCC
>JGI24025J20009_10001310_pt1 | contig 18888 bp, 21 predicted proteins | sample Cruoilmetagenom3_FD_20009 | JGI IMG/M metagenome (IMG submission 20009) | reverse complement strand
TCTACATCGCTGGGTAGCGCTACCACTCGCGAAAAACTGCCTCGAGAAATCTCGCTGCGATAGTAATCGCCCTTTTCTTCCTTCTCCTCGTGACTGGTACTGCCACTAATGGAAACGGAGTTATCGGTTACTGAAACATCCAGATCCTTTTTGTCTACGCCAGGCACTTCAGCGCGGATCAGCACTTCACCATCGCGATCAATGATATCTACTTTTGGGATTTTCCCTTCAAATAAACTACCCGTTTCGGGTAAGGACGGCCATTCAGTGTGAAAAGGTTGCATCCAACGGTACGGGAAAAAACGCGCTGCAAGGTGATCCATTTCTTCAAAGGGGCTTAATGAACGAATCGTTTTCTTCTCTTCAACGTCACTACTTTTCCTAAGCTCTACATCCCTGCTCTTGTCTTCAGTCATTTTATTCTCCCGGTGAATTTATCTAACAAATAGCGCTACTGAGACTAGCACTACAAATACTGTAGAAGAAAACTAATGATTTAGCTACTTCATAAATTGACGGGGATCAACAAAGGGGGTTGGTACTAGAGGTCTCGATAAGGATTTTTACGTAGATTAGGATTTCTCACCAATGTGGACATATTTGAGCAATGAGGGATGTGTAGTGCGTGTGGAAATAGCATTTGTACTTGTTTGATATAAACATTGAGGTCATAGCGATTGGCCGGTCAGTTTTGAATTCCAATCGAAGTTATAGTCCAGGTGAGGGTTCTCTGATGTGCAACTCATTACCGGATGATAGTGGTCGCTAGATAGTTTTAAAATGGCGAACAGGTAAGTGATCCCGAATCGAAATCAATCAAAAAGGTAGAACCCTAACGTAAGGCCTGTGGATTACAAGAAGGAAGTTATATACTCAAAAAAACAGCTTATTTGTAGTGGCTGATAATTTCAGTGGAGTGTTGCTTGTGTCCGCACGTGGTAAAAATGGAAAAGCAGGCAAGGATAAAATTATGGTTTCCGTCAAAAGGCTAGTTCTGGATGTTCTGAAACCCCACCAGCCAAATGCGCTTGAATTTTCAATGGCTATTGCCGAAGTCGGCGACAATTATTGTGTGCATGTGACGGTTCTTGAGGTGGATGAAAATACCGAAACCCTACAAATAGAGGTGGCAGCAAAGNCCATTGATTTTGNTGCCGTTCAGTCCGCTATAGCTGATATGGGTGGTTCGTTGCACAGTATTGATGAGGTAGAAGTACAAAGTGGAGAGGACGCNGGTTAAGCTTTTATGGGTCATTTAAAACGCGCCAGATTTCTGCTGCGCATCACCCATGGCCACCTTGTTTTACGGCGTTATTTTGTGGTCAATGGTTTTGATGGCGCGCTCACTATGATGGGACTCATTCTCGGATTTCTTGTCAGCACACCTGCGGATTTAGCCCTGATTATTAACGCCTGCCTGGGTGCTGCTATTGCCCTGAGTATGAGTGGTTTCAGTAGTGCTTATGTCAGTGAATCTGCGGAGCGGCGACGTGCCTTGGACGAGCTGGAGAAAGCAATGATTAGCGATCTCCAGAAAAGCACGCATGGTGAAGCAGCGCGTCTCACCCCCTTGTTGGTGGCGCTGGTAAATGGTTTGGCACCACTTATTATTTCACTGCTGATCCTGATGCCGCTATGGTTAGGGAGTCTAGGTGTCCCTCTACCAGTATCACCACTCTATGGGGCTATCCTGGTGGCGCTGATAGTGATTTTTTTGCTCGGTGTATTCCTTGGTCGCATTGCAGATATTTCATGGCTGCGCAGTGGGTTGCAGACTCTGCTTGTCGCGGTGGCGACCGCTGCGCTTATTTACCTGTTTGTCGGTGGCTAAGATGCAATCGGTGGTCTGGCATTGTGTTGGGGCCGATGAGGCCTTGTCGCACCTCGATTCCTCAGCANCAGGTTTGAGCGCCGCCGAGGCACAAAAACGNTTGGCTGAACACGGCTTAAATACCCTCCCCGAAAAACGCCGTCGCACCTTGTTGCNTATGCTATTGGAGCAGTTTACTGACTTCATGNTCGTCGTATTGTTGGCGGCGGCAGTGATTTCTGGCTTTATCGGTGAGCCCCAGGACACCATTGCCATTCTGGTGATTGTTTTACTCAACGCTATCATCGGAGTGGTACAGGAGTTCAGAGCAGAGCGCGCCGTAGCGGCCCTGCGGGAAATGGCCGCTCCTGGTGCTCTGGTGTTGCGCGATGGTCAGGCGATTACCCTGCCGGCCTCGGAACTGGTGCCCGGCGATGTCGTATTGCTGGAAGCCGGTAATATTGTGCCTGCCGATCTGCGTTTGCTGGGCGTGGACGAAATGGGCGTTGATGAATCGGCCCTGACTGGTGAGTCTCACCCTGTCAACAAGCAGCAAGTGCTATTAAGCGATGCGAATCTACCCTTGGGAGATCGCCAAAACCTGGTCTTCAAGAGCAGCCTGGTTACTCGTGGAGGTGGCAAAGGCCTGGTGATTGCCACGGGCTTGGACACCGAGATTGGCCGTATCGCTGAACTACTGCAGGGCGCGGATAGTGTAAAGACGCCACTCCAAGTACGTTTGACCCGCTTCGGTCGTTACCTCGCCCTGGCTGTGTTGGCCATTTCTGCAGTGGTGTTTATTGCTGGCTTACTCCAGAGCCAGCCGGTCATGCTAATGTTTTTGACCGCAGTGAGTCTGGCGGTCGCGGCGATACCGGAAGCCTTACCGGCGGTGGTGACCATCTCGCTGGCTCTTGGTGCGCACAAGCTGATTCGTCACAAGGCTCTGGTGCGTAATCTGCCTGCGGTAGAGACCCTCGGCTCGGTGACCTATATCTGTACTGACAAGACCGGCACCTTGACACGCAATCGCATGAGCGCTGAATTGTTCTTTGCCGCCAATAAGCGACATGAGGTCACTGCCTGAACCAGGAAGCAATGTGGCCTGGGCGGAGCTAGGAGAGGCCATGGCTCTGAACAACGATGTGGCGGACAGGGATGGAAAACCAGCGGGTGAACCGACCGAGCTAGCCCTGTTTGAGGCGGCCGACAGGGCAGGTTTTGACAAGGTGGCGCTGGAGCTGGTGAAACCGAGGTTGGCCGTTATTCCTTTCGACAGTCAACGCAAGGAGATGACTACCTTACATCAGTCAGCGGAAGGCGTGCTTGCCTACGTTAAGGGCGCACCGGAACGAGTTTTGGCCCAATGTGACAAGTCGTTAGGGCTTGATGGAGCAGCAGCATTTGAACTGGCATTTGAGCCCGAGGCTGTGTTGGCCGAGGCGACGCGCTTAGCCAACGAAGGTTACCGGGTGCTGGCGCTGGCAAAGCGTGAATTTACGGCATTACCGGAACCCTTAGAGGCTGAGACAACTGAACACGACCTGACGTTTCTGGGGCTGGTGGCGCTGATTGACCCGCCACGACCAGAAACACCGCAGGCCGTGGCGGATTGCTTAACGGCGGGGATCACTCCGGTGATGATCACTGGTGACCATCCAGGCACCGCTATGGCCATCGCCCGACGCCTCGGTATCACCGATGATGCTCAGACCATGCTGAGTGGTGACGAGCTGGAAAAGCTATCCGATGATAGATTTGCCCACATCGTTGACTCGGTTCGGGTCTATGCGCGGGTGAACCCGGAACAGAAATTACGTATTGTCAGAGCCTTGCAGGTCAATGGTGAATTTGTTGCCATGACAGGTGACGGTGTCAATGATGCGCCAGCCCTGAAACGCGCAAATATCGGTGTGGCGATGGGCCAGAAAGGTACCGATGTGGCGCGGGAGGCGGCGGACATGGTGCTGCTGGATGACGATTTTGCCACTATCGTTCGAGCGGTGCAGGAGGGGCGCCGAATCTTCGACAATATCCGCAAGTTCATCAAATATACGATGAGCTCCAATTCCGGTGAGATATGGACATTATTTCTCGCACCATTTCTCGGCTTACCCATACCGCTATTGCCCATTCATATCCTCTGGATCAACCTGATTACTGATGGACTACCGGGATTGGCTTTAACTGCAGAGCCTGCTGAGCCTGGCATTATGCGTCGTGAACCACGGCCACCGGCGGAAAATATCTTCGCCCATGGAATGTGGCAATACATCGTCTGGGTTGGACTATTTATCGGTGGCATCTCTATTGCGGCCATGGCCTGGGCAATTTCTCGTGAAGCGGAATACTGGCAGACCATGGTGTTTACTGTACTTACAGTATCACAGCTATTCCACACCCTGGCCGTGCGCAGTGAAAGCGTTTCACTGTTTCGCCTCGGTTTGGTCAGCAACCTGCCGCTAATAGGTGCAGTGTTGTTGACACTTTCATTACAGATGGCGGTGATTTATGTCCCGGCATTGAATGGCATATTTCATACCCAGGCTCTACCCTTGTTCGACCTCGTTGTCTGTCTATTGTTATCTTCTCTGGTTCTGTTTGCGGTGGAGATTGAAAAGTGGCTGGTACGTCGTGGTCTTATTTATCGGGGCAGTGTTTATTAGGTCAGCCAATGAAAGCGTGGATCAGCGGTTGCGGCGGCAACCTTTGGATAGCATTAGTTCGTTGCGCTGGGGTGAATCATCGGGATATATTTTTCAACTACTCCTGCTGTCATTATTCAAAAATGAATTTGATCAACGACATCAATAACAGCCCCGCAGTAAACGCCAGGAAGTGAATAATGTTGGTTTTGATTTCACTTTGTTTGTTAACTTCGGGAACCAGATCAGAGGCCCCGATATAAATAAAATTGCCCGCTGCGAAGGGCACCAGAAAATCCACATTAAGGCGGAAGGAAGCGACATAGGCGATTATGCCCCCTAGCAGAAAAGTTAAGGCCGACAGCACATTAAAAACTAGTGCTCGCGATTTTTTCCAGCCACCATGAATCAGGACGCCAAAATCGCCTAATTCCTGGGGGATTTCGTGTGCGGCAGCCGCTAGCCAGGTCATAATCCCCAGGCGGATATCGATCAGAAAGGTGCCGGCCACCGCGAGCCCGCCGATAAAATTGTGCAGACCATCGCCGATCAATATCAGATAGGTCAGCGGCTGCTTGTCGTCCGCGCCCTCTCGATGACAATGATGCCAGTGTAAAAACTGTTCAAGTATGAAAAAAACCGTAAAGCCAAGTAGTATCCACAGGCAGAAAGTGGTGGCGTTACCGTAGCTGGACAAGCCAGCCGGGATCATGTGTAGAAAAGCGCCGCCTATCAGCGACCCTGCGGCAAGGGCCACCAGGGGCAGGATGATTTTATCCAGGGTTTCCTGTTTCAGTACCAGTGTCACCGCACCGACGAGAGCGATGCCGCTCATCACCAGGCTGCTTGACACTATCCATGTTAGCGTCGTCAGGGTCGCTTAAAAAAGAGAGGGCGGGGACGAATCGTATTCACCTGCTGCCTTGATCACAGCCTTGACCACGTCTGCGTCGTCGTCCGCCTGTAGAAGGCTCGCCCGGTTTGTTTCCTCTGGCCACGCAACGTTGGAAAGCGGGAAGATGATTCTCCTGAGACGCCCTTTGCAACTGCCTAAGCACCGCCTGCACATCTGGGTAGGCCTCGGCGAGTTTTATTAAGCGGTAATACATCGCGGCATTTTCGATTTCAGCTTCGACACCAGACTCGCAAGCGGCAAGCCTGCTGGCAGGCGCTTCCACTTTTGTTTCCCAGCTATCGTCTGGAATGGCAATGCCGTATTTCTGGAAAAGCACCGAAAGTGCTCCGATATGCCGATTTTCGGATTCTACGATATTTGAAAATGGCCGAACATCGCCGAATTTATTCAGTATGAGTTGATAGCTTGCTCTGGCTTTATATTCGTCATCCAGAGCCTCGGTCAGGATTGCTTCAAGAATCTTTGGCATGGCCTTCCCCTTGTGAAGCATATCTTGGTTGGTGGCTGTCCTGAAAGCTTATCATCACAGGGAGCAGATTTGGTTTGGTTTACGCCAATGTCAGACTCTTCCCGCCAATGTTTATATCGCGCGCCTGCTTATGTCGCGTATCGAATCATTCCTGCGCACACCGAACCCAGTCTACTCAGTAGCCCGGTGGCAGCAGAGCTGTTCTCGGCTCTATATCCTCAAGCTCTGCTTCTGCGTGATGGCGAATAACGAGTTCTGTTATATGGCCGACCTGACCTTTCGGGGCATCGACGAGCATAAGGATCTCGCCTTTATCGATAGCTTCCTGAAAGGCCTTGTGGCGGGTGTTAGGAATTTCCAGTGCCACCATGCTGCCCAGTAAGGTACCAACACCTGCACCGGCTAACGTTGTAGCAATAAGAACACCTCCACTAACAATCCCACCAAAACCTGGAATGGCCATAGCGACTAGACCAGCAAGCAAACCTGTCGTGCCTCCAATGGGAATGCCGCGCTCCACGGCGGGGATGAAATCACTTTTCTGCATCAGTGTTGCCTCAGGCAGATCTTCCAGTGAGGTGCTTTCGTTTGCAATTAGATGAATGTGTTTTTCCGGGAGATCATTGGCTACCAGCTCTGCCACTATGCTCTCCGCTGATTGTACCGTGGGTAGTAAAAAGTAAATCCGTTTCATAAACCTGGCACCTCTATTAGTTTGATTGTAATCCAACTGACCTGTTTGTGATGGCCGCCACCTGGGATCGCTGATGATACCCGCCCAATTTGTTTTCTAGTTGTCACCCACCGCGAAGTGTAATTTCGACCTTATCGTCGAGAATACCGGATTTTTAGTCCAGATATAAATGATTTTCCTCAAAAGCATAGAGTTTGATTAGTATCCGTCGCCGATGAACCTTTGGTGTCATGTGCTTTTACGAAATTACGATATGAAACAATACAACTTTTAGCCGCTACAACTTTCAGTCTTCGCGATTGGCAATTGATTCTTTAAGCTTCGGCAGCATTGCGCTGTCAATGCCTCCTAGCTTAGGTATAGCGTCGATTGGGACCCAGTGAAGTTCAAAAACGATTGGACCCTGCCCCTCGTGTGGGTCGGCTTCGGAATGCACCCACCTTTCAGGTGTTGGATTTCCAGCCTCCAGGTGAAAGAACCAGGCTTGAATGACTTCATTCCTACCGATGTCTCGCAGGTCTTTTTTGAACGAGCCCAGGAAAGAAATTACCTTTAGGTCGGTAAGCCCGGTTTCCTCTTCCGCCTCACGGATCGCCGCTGCTGCTGGGGATTCTCCAGGTTCGATTGTTCCCCCAGGAATTTGAGGTTCAGCGTAAGAATGGTCTACGTAGTCAAGTACCAGTAGCTCTACCCCTCGGGTGATGTAGGTGAAGACCCGGTTGCGTATGAGAGTTTCTTTAGTCGCTAATCGATGAATCACTGGCGTTGATAACTCACAGTCCTGGTCATGGATCGATCAATTGCAAGAATCGATCAAGGATGTATTTGGGGCTGGTGGCACTGATTGATCCGCCGCGACCAGAAGTAACGCAGGCCGTGGCGGGTTGCCTCATGACGAGGATCACTGGTGACCATCCAAGCACGGCTATCAATGGAGGCGAGAATCAGTACTTGTGGCTTACTTTTTGCGCCTGCATTCGCCCGGCTGTCTGGTTTAGTGCCAGGGCTCAGAACTTCCATCATTCATCTTATCGCTGTTCTCAAAATGGCCCGTCATCAGATATACACTCATGGTACTTTTTCAGTTAGTCGTTTTTCAACCTCGGCTACCAGGCGAAGTGTGGACAGGAAGGTATCTGGCGTCACACTGATGGAGTCGATGTCCAGCTCCACAAGGAACTCGGCCATGTCCAGATAATCGGAGGGAGCTTGCCCACATAAGCCAGAATGACGTTGGTTGCGGCGGCAACCTTCCACTGCCATACGAATCATCACTTTAACACCGGGGTCTCGTTCATCAAAATCAAAGGCCACGATTTCTGAATCCCGCTCGACGCCTAATGTGAGCTGGGTCAGATCGTTGGAGCCAATCGAAAAACCGTCAAAGAGCTTCGCGAACTCGTCGATAAGAATGACGTTGTTAGGTATTTCCCACATGACATAGATCTGTAAGCCTTTATCACCGCGCTGCAGCCCGTTCTCGGTCATCGCATCAAGGACGGATTTAGCTTCGTCGATGCGCCGGCAAAAGGGAATCATCAGGATGACATTGTTCAGGCCCATAAGATCCCGTACCCGTTTCATGGCGCGGCATTCCAGAGCAAAGCCTTCGGCGTAGGTGGAGTGAGTGTAGCGGGCCGCACCACGGAAGCCGATCATCGGGTTTTCTTCGTTTAGCTCGAAGTCGACTCCTCCGGGAAGGGCTGCACATTCATTGCTCTTGAAGTCGGGCATGCGCACCACTACTGGTCTGGGGTAAAAGGCGCAGCGATGGTGCCGACGCCCTCCGAGAGGCGTTCGATAAAGTAGTTGGCCGGGGAGTCGTGGTGACGCGCTCGATGGAGCAGGTCTTTGGCACCTTTGGGTCAGTAATCTGTTCCGGGTGCAGCAGGGCCATGAGGTGAGCTTTGGTGTGTTCAGCGATAATAAATTCCATGCGGGCAAGTCCCACCCCATCGCTCGGCAACAGTGCAGTTTTGAATGCCAGATCCGGATTGCCCAGATTTAGCATCACTCGGATTTTGGGCCGTGGCAGGTCTTTGATATTCAATTCGTCAATCTGGAAGGGGATCACGCCGGGATAAACCATGCCCTGATCCCCTTCCGCGCAGGATATGGTGACTTCCTGCCCTTCCTTTATGGTTTGCGTGGCGTCACCAGTNCCGACAATCGCAGTGATGCCGAGCTCCCGGGCGATAATCGCCGCGTGGCAGGCGCGACCGCCGGTATCGGNGATGATGGCGGCAGCGATTTTCATCACCGGTTCCCAGTCGGGGCGGTATTTTTGGAAATCAGTGCGTCTCCGGCCTGAAAGGTAGCCAGTTCGCTGGCGTTATTGATAATCCGCGCCCGACCCGAGGCGATAGAGGAACCTACTGCGCGGCCTTTTGTAAGGCTTTCGCCTGGCTTGCCAATGAGGCGATAATTTTTGTTAACCAACGGATTCTGCCGGGCTATAACGGTCTCAGGCCGCGCCTGTATTAAATACAGCTCTCCATCGATACCATCTTTCGCCCATTCCATGTCCATGGGTATGGGATGGCCAGCGCGTGCAGAGAAGTGATGCTCTGTCTTGATACAGTAATCGGCAAGGGTGAGCACATCCTCATCACTGATACACAATCGCGTTTGATCGGCGCTTGCTACCGGCATTGTTTCGGTTGTCTGATCTTCGGGGTGAGTTAGTGATTGCTCTTTGGGTAGTGCTCTGGATAAGTCCTCGGGTAGTTCTTTAGGGCGTCTATTGGAATAGACCCTTTTTACTCGCTTGCTAGCCAGCGCAAGGCGCAGCACGGTGCGATAGTCCTGCTCAAAGGTTGGCTTAGGCACGTGAAACTCATCCGGCGCTACCTGGCCCTGCACGACAGTTTCACCGAGACCATAAGCGGCGGTGATAAAGGCGACATCGGGGAAACCACTTTCGGTATCGATGGAAAACATCACACCGCTGGCGGCCAGGTCGGAGCCCACCATCTTCATGATGCCGATAGAGAGCGCCACAGACATATGTTCGAAGCCCTGATCAACGCGCTAATGTATGGCGCGACCAGTGAATAGGCTGGCATAGCAGCGTCGGCAGGTTTCGACCCGTTCTGCATCCAAATTTATATTAAGAAAGGAGTCGTGCTGGCCAGCAAAGGAAGCTTGGGGTAAATCTTCCGCAGTTGCCGATGAACGCACGGCAAAGCTGATATCGACCCGGTACTAATAGCCGGGTATCGCCTTCGACCGCCTTCGGTAAATACTCCTGCACGATCATATAACCCTCTTCGCGAAAGATGACGTCCATCATTTGATGGACATTGGGCCGGTCGCTGGCAAGCGTACGGGGAAGAAGGATCTGGCACGCATCGCCATGAGTTATGAGAATGTCTACATCGCCCATGTCGCCTACAGCGCCAAGGACACGCAAACCTTGCATGCTTTTCTGGAAGCGGAAGCCTATAAAGAACCGTCGTTAATCATCGCCTATTCACCCTGTATCGCCCATGGTATAGAGCTAGAAGATAATCACCAACAGCAGGAGCTGGCGGTCAAAAGCGGTCATTGGCCGCTGCTGCGATTTGATCCCCGGCGCGCCGATAAAGGTCGCAACCCATTGCATCTGGATTCAAAGCCGCCCTCTGTACCTTATCGAGACTTCGCCGCCAGTGAGGGGCGCTTTAACATGCTGTGGCGAAGTCATCCCCAGGAAACCGAAGCGCTATTAGCAGCAGCCCAGCACGAAGTCAGTGAGCGCTATCACCGCTATCAGCAGCTTGCAGATCTCGATTGGGAAAATGATTCCAGCGACGAGCCGGGCTTTTCCGACCAGACTGCCGACCAGGCTAAAGGGGGAAAACAAGATGATTGATCTCCGTACATCCTACCTCGGTTTGGCCCTAGCCAACCCACTGGTGGCTTCTTCCCCATTGACAGGGAATGTGGATATGGCTAAGCGTCTGGAAGATGAGGGTGTGGCAGCGATTGTGATGCCCTCTTTATTTGAAGAATCTCTGCAGGAGGATCAGGAGCAGATACATCGATTGCTGGATTTTCAGGGTATCGGTACTGGCGAGGCGGACAGTTTTCTGCCCGAGCCGGCCCAGTATCAGAGTCATCTTGATGAGTATCTGGAAAAACTAGTACAACTTAAACAATCATTGTCTATTCCGGTAATAGGCAGTTTAAATGGCATTTCTGCTGCTGGCCGGCTCGATTACGCAAGGGACATTGAGCAGGCGGGCTGCGATGCTCTGGAGCTCAATGTGCATTATGTCGCCGCTGACCTGAAGCAATCGGGGGCTGAGGTCGAAAACCGCTATGTGGAAGTCCTCGAGAAAGTCAGGGCGCACACCGCCCTGCCTCTGGGCGTTAAAACATCGACGCACTTTTCCTCGGTAGGGCATGTCATCTCGCGATTGCAACAGAACGGCGCCGATGGCGTGTCATTATTTAATCGTTTCTATCAACCGGATATCGACCTGGAAGATTTACAGGTCAAGCCCGTCGTCTATCTTTCGAGCTCTAGCGAATCTCTGGAAAGAATCCGCTGGCTGGCCCTGCTCTATGGGAAAATTGGCGTGGATCTGGCCGCGACAGGTGGTTTCCCTCGAGCCGAGGATGTTATCAAGGCAATCCTTGCCGGGGCCGATGCGGTTTGCCTGTGCAGTGTATTACTCAAACAGGGCGTGGGTGCTCTGGGTAAAACCCTCTGGGACATGCAAGACTGGATGGAGGAGCGCGAGTACGACTCTATCGGGCAGATGAAAGGCAGCGTTTGTCAGCAGCACGCCATAAACCCGGTGGCTTACGAGCACGCTAATTATCTGGCGGTGCTAGATAGCTGGTTAATCGCCGAAGTCGACTAAGCGGATCTATACTGAGCACGGGGCTTAGCGCGCGTGATTTTTACTTACAGTAATATCATTCACTGGCCAGTGATCGCTATGTCGGTGCTTGCTGTATCGGTGAGTGAAATCGGGTTAGTGAAGACTTTACCAGTCAAGGGACATCCAAACAAAATAGTATTCTCAGGGCGTGGATGGCCTATGTTGGCAGATGATCACAACTCTGGAAACCACGTCGAATAACCTTTAGCGTGAATGTTTATATCTGCAATATCAGAACAATTGTGCTACATCATAAAAGATATGATGTAGCACTTGTAAGATGAAACTACAGGCAAGTAATGCTTAAGGTTTATGCGGGTCGGGTGAGTATAGAGTTAGACGTTCTAGGGAGGGTGTATGAATAAAATCTGGATATTAACGGGCGAAAGTAGTCGTGCGACTATCTACACAATGGCGACACGTACGGCGGATCTGGAGGAAGTCCAGTGCTTTTCAAATACTGCAGCGCGGCAGCACGAGCAGGACTTGACATCGGATCTGCCGGGTAAGGGTTTTGATGGCAAAGGCAGAGGGCAGCACGGACTCATTTCAAAGGGGAGTAAAAAAGGCAGTGAGACCCTAAATTTTGCCAAAACACTCTGCGATACGCTTGAAGATGGTCGCTTGCAGGGCCAATATAAAGAGCTGGTACTTTGTGCGAGCCCACATTTTCTGGGGGTGATTCGGCAAAACCTCACCGTGTCGACTAGTCGCTGCGTCGTCGCCGAAATAGATAAGAACATGGTAAAAGCGTCAACCGAGGAGATCCGGCGACAGGTGCACGACAAGCTATTCAGTTGATGCTTAATGCTAGCGTAGATGGTTTAGTGAAAGGCTTATTCTGGGAGCTAACATCTGCTCTTGGTGGGCTGTAATTGACCGCGTCTGAGGATAAAAAAGCCAACGCCCCCGATCGACATAGGTACGCTACGCGCCCGCTTAAGGCGCTGTTGGAACACAAAGCCCTGGCAGAAAGTGAAATTATCAGCCTCTTAGTTCAGCCTGAAGGATCACTGCCATCGCTGTTAATTACCTCTTTAACTGATGGTCTGGCTCAGCAAAAGTTAGACTTAGGAGATAGTGCTTTTGGAGCCTTCTGTTATCGACCTTGACACCAAGATCCAATTCCTCAGTCAGGCGGGTAGTTACCCCGAGCCGACGACAAACGTCGATATCATAAGCACTCACATGTCCTGCGTGTTCCTGACGGATGACTTCGTTTATAAATTAAAGAAACCGATACAACTGAGCTTCCTGGATTTCAGATCCCTGAATGAGCGCAGGCACTATTGCGAAGAATCTTTTCGTTTAAACAAGCGCCTGGCAAAAGATGTTTATTTGAGTGTCGTCCCATTAACCCTGGATACTCAGGGGTCATTACACATTGCTGGAGATGGAACAGCGGTGGAATGGCTGGAAAAAATGCGTCGATTGCCCGATGAATTGATGCTAAATCGTGCCATTAAAGAGACTGCAGTCAGTACCGATGACATACGGCGCTTTATGGCTGTTCTCATTGACTTCTATGATAGTGCTAAGCCTGTCAAGATTACCGCACAGGCATATCGACAACGTTTTATCGCGGATATTGAGGCCAACTTTCAAGTCTTGCGAGATCGAATCTATGGCTTACCAGAAGAGCAGTTAAAGAGACTTAGCACCGCACTGTTGGGCTTTGTGAAAGACCAGGCACCGTTGTTCGATGCCCGTGTGGAGGCGCAACGCATTGTCGAAGCCCATGGTGACTTGCGTCCTGAGCATGTTTGCCTGTTACCCCAGCCAGTATTTATAGACTGCCTGGAATTTGATCCTGAATTAAGGGTGCTGGATTGCGTTGATGAGCTGGCTTTCCTGGCCATGGAATGCAAACGGGCTGGTGCGGAATTTATCGGTGAAGTGATGTTTGACGCTTATAGAGCAAGTACTGATGACACACCGCCTCCTGCCTTGATTGCTTTTTACAAGGCCCATCGAGCGGTAGTGCGCAGCAAATTATCGGCCTGGCATATTCTGGACTATCCTACGGTGGAGCATCCCACCTGGATTCAACGGGCAAAAATTTATCTCAGTCTAGCCGAGGCCTATACCAGAGAATTCTGAGACCAGGGAGTTCTGAGCGAGCACAAGGTTATTTTGAGGGCCCTATGTTTCCAGAAGATCGACTAGCGAGCCATCCGTATGGATGCGCCTGATGGCTTCAGCAAACAGGGGGGCAGACTCCAGGATCACTAATTTGGCGCGAGCTGCGCTAGAGCCTATGCGGGAGGCGGGAATGCTGTCCGTTATGACCAACTTGTCCAGTGCTGAGTCTGCCAGGACGGAGTCGGCCTCTTCGGCAAAAGCACCATGAGAGGCAGCGCAGTAAACTTTGGTCGCGCCTGCTGCTCGGCAGGCTTGGGCAGCACGGATAATAGTAGTACCACTACTGATTAAATCGTCGATAATAATAACGAATTTTTCCGATACTTCGCCTACCAGAGTGCCTCCAGAGACTACGCCACCGCTGCGATGCTTTTCAACAAAGGCGCTAGCCACAGGGCGGTTGAGATGTTTTTCCATGGCCAGTCGGAGCGCTTCAGCGCGTTTGACGCCGCCAATATCTGGCGACATGATCACCAGATCGCTAGCGTCTGTGGTTTTGGCGAAATAGTTTGCAAATAACGATTTTGCTTCGAGGTGGTCAGTGCAGATTCGAAAAGCATTTTGGTACGCCGCCAGGTTGTGTACGTCCAGGGTCAGAACGCGATCGACGCCCATCGCCTCGAACATGGTGGCAAGGTAGCGTGTGGCGACTGGATCCCTTGGTTTGGATTTCTGATCCTTGCGAGCGTAACAAAGGTAGGGCAGTACTGCGGTGACGCGGCCAGCGGAAGCGTCACGCAAGGCGCCGAGGAAAAACAGCAGGCGGATCAACTTGTCGTTAACGCTGTGCAGGTCATCTCCGTACAGGGATTGAATGACAAAAACATCCCGTCCGCGCACGTTTTCCAGAGGCCGCGATTTGTGCTCACCACCTCCAAATTCGCGCTCTTCGTGGAGTCCGAGCTTTACGTCAAGCGCCCTGGCTACTTGCTCGCCGATATCCCTACTGGTGTTTAGCGCGAAGACACTTAGCTTCATAATTTATCTCAGGCTATTGAGTGAATGTGTCGAGTTGTCATTAAGAGCCGACTGCTTCCGGAGTTATCAGCCAAGGTATTTCTGGAACCAGTCGCAGGCGATAGCCGCCACAGCCTCCAGTGTGCCGCTTTCTTCGAACAAATGACTCGCCCCGGGAATAATATTAATCAGGTGTTCTGCCGACAATTGGCTAGCAGCATCTTCATTCATTTTAATCACCTGGCCATCCAGCTCACCGACGATCAACAGGGTCGGCGCTTTCACTCGGGATAATTCTGATGCCAGGTCAGGTCTCCCTCCACGGGATACGACAGCTCCAACGCTGCTCTGCCGTTGAGCTGCGGCGTTCAGTGCAGCGGCAGACCCCGTGCTTGCGCCAAACAAGCCGATTGGTAAACCCTGCGTTTGGTGCTGTGATCCCACCCAGTCAATGGTACCGATTAGGCGTTGACTCAATAGCTCGATATCGAAGCGCAAAGCCCTTGTCTGTTCGTCGATAAGGTTTTCCTGTGCCGTCAGGAGGTCAAAAAGCAAAGTAGCCAAGCCGCCTTCGTTGAGCCTTTCAGCAACAAACTGGTTGCGCGGGCTGAAGCGGCTACTGCCACTGCCATGGGCGAACAGGACAATACCCACGACCTGTTTCGGTATGGTAAGCATGCCAGCTAATTGGGCGTTTCTTGTTTCGATGATCACTTGGTCGGTGTGAGAATGCCCTTGCATATTTACTTACCTCTACCGTGGTCGCCTGTCACGATTGATTCGCTTATTCAGTTTCATTTGCCCTATGTCTGCAATATAGAAAGTTATCAGGAAGGTCGTCTGGCTCGCGCGAGTGTATCGCACACTTCACGGTCGGAAACCTGAGTAAACTCCTGGTACCAACAACCGATAGCCAAAAATGGCTCGGGACAATGTAGGCAGATGACCTCGTCTGCTTCACGGCGCAACAAGTCTATAACTTCAGCCGGTGCAACCGGGAGGGCGATGACAATCCGACCCGGGTTCTGTGTGCGTAGCAATGACACAGCGGCCCGCATAGTCGCGCCGGTGGCCACGCCGTCATCAACCAGAATAATGGTCTTACCTTGGATTTCCAGACGNACCTGATCCCCTCTATAGGTTTGCTCNCGTCGTGCCAATTCCTGTTCCTCTTCACGCTGAACCCTTTCAATGTCCTCATGGGTAATTTGCAGTGACTTGATAATTTCCCTGTTCAGTACTTTCGTCCCATCACTGGCGATTGCACCCATGGCCAATTCTCTTTGGCCAGGCACTCCCAGCTTGCGAACCAGGACAAGATCCAGCGGAGCGCCAAGTGCGCTGGCTACCTCATAGGCTACTGGTACGCCACCTCGCGGTAGGGCAAGTACCAATATGTTCTTCTGGTCGCGATAAGTAGCGAGTGCGGCAGCCAGCACTTGACCGGCGGCAGCGCGATTTGTAAAAGGGAGTTTCATAGTCGGTCCTTATTCTTTACTCGCTTCCAGCATAGCCTGATTCAAGGTTTATCTTTGTGACCGTCGTCAATAGGATAAGCTTGTCGGTAACAACATCTGCGTACTGACAGAAATTTCAGCCACTGTGGCCGGGGTAGGTCTCGGTACTTCAGCAGGAGCGCATGTTGAGAACGGGATTTGTTATACTCAAAAGCAATAGATTCACAACTTACAACGGCGTCTCGCTGTACACTCTAAGCCTCAATTTCTCAGTATCTTAGATCAAATCCATAGTAGAGCCAGGCGAAGTACTTTGCAATGAGAACTCNNATGCTTTGAATCTGCCTATGGCAAGCCCGAGAACTTTGGAGCATTTACACTGTTAGGATTTTCGNTTGTTGATTCAAATTTNCTTCGNTNCATCGCTATAAAAATTCTTCCAGATTCATGCCGCCCAGTGATCCATGCTGACTGACCGCGTTGTACTCTTCCAGCCAGTGATTGATGATGATCCTGGCCTTGTTCAATTCATTGACCAAGCAACGGTCAAAGCACGTTATTCGAAAAATCGAATTGAAACTTTCTCAATAACCGTTCTGCCACGGACTGTCAGGATCGATGTAATGTGTATTGACGTGCTTNTCCTTGAGCCATTTCTGCACATGTTTCGAAACCAGTTCGAACCCGTTGTAGAATCGGGTACACACGGGACGACTGTGCTCGCGATACAACTGTATACCTTGCATTTCAGGAACTATGATCCTGATCTACAGGATAGTTATGAGTGATTGATCAAGTTTGGGTGTTTTACTAATGCCAGCCAGTGCCAGACATTACCTGCCAGTGCCGNCCATGCCCACTCTATTATAAATGAGCAACTTTTAAGCTTTGGTATCAACAGGTTAGTTATTGGTATACGCGNTAATACCATAAAAAAACACCATGTTCAGAATTTNCTACAAATCTCCTCGTAAATTACCGTGTGAACACTGTCACGTCCTNCGGTGACCAGCTTGGTTGACTTACTGNACCTCTAGTCAGATGCTTTAGCATATGCTTAATAAACTGAAGGATACTCGAATGTCAACTCCTGAACGACATGTACGCCTCTTTCGCAACGGGCGCAACCAAGCACTGCGCATCCCTCGCGAGTTAGAGGGTGAGGAAACGCTCACCCACAAAGAGGGGGACCGACTGATCGTGGAGCCGATCCGTAAAGGCAGGCTGCTGGCGCTGTTCGCATCTCTGGATCCCTTGACTGCAGCCTCCCCCCATATCGATGATGACCTGCCTCCACTGGATGACGTGCTGCTATGAGTGCATCGCTGGCATATTTACTGGATACCAACATCCTGTCTGATATTGTCCGCAATCATCAAGGCGTAATAGCAACACAGATCGCCAAAGCAGGCGAGATACTATTTGCACCCGTATTTTTATAGCCACAGAACCGCGCTATCGCGCAATCAAGTCAAACTCTGAAAAACTTGCAGAACGTATCGACGTGATCCTTTCGGCACTGGAAACACCCACTGACCGCCAGTACGCAACAATACACCATCACCTCACACATCAAGGAACACCTATTGAGAAATGACCTACTGATCGCTGCACATGGTTTCGCAAATGATCTTACAGTTGTAACCGTCAATATCGGGAAATTCTCCCGGGTGCCAAGGCTTAAAATGGAGAACTGGCTACAAATTTAGCCTGTAACGCCTACCAAAACTCATTCCGGCCGGCATTTATTTATGGACTTCAGTTTTCGTCACTCTTACTTGATGCCGCCTGCCATTGCCAAGACAGTACCCCAATAGTGCTTTTAACTGTAGGTTGGCCACCGTAGCCATAAGTCGCAGGGTTGTTGTTGACTATCAGCGGATAAACTATCTGCCCCCTGTTGAGTTTCCACTTTGTCGACGGAANTCGTATGGAGCGACCTGGTTGCCAGGCATGAGAACCCATGAACCTGCAGCCGTCCAGTCCAGTGTGGCAATGCTCAAGCACGAATACCATTGCTTGATGATATGCAGTGCAGGAATGATGTGTGGCCAAAATCTATTGGAATAGTCTCAACACGAGACTATTATTTGAACTATGAGAATCATCGCATTGTCGATACTGAAGGCCTTTTGGGAAGAATCCCCCCGGAATACCAGAGTGCCAAAGAGTCAACGCTGTCCTAGCTTCGTCATACCCTGTATACCGATTGGAGCTCCCCTGCTGAAGTAAAATAGGATTTCAGGAACGCGAGCATCCTCAAAGATGGGTGAGCGGTGTTCTATATTGCGGGGAACAAATATCGACTTGTCGCCCAGATCGACTACGCCTATCAAGTCGTATACATCCGCTTTATCGGCACCCACGCGCAGTATGACAAGATTGATGTACAAACCATTTAATTGCCGGAGGAAAGGCTATGCACATCAAACCAATTAAAACTGATCCCGACTACCGTGCAGCATTAAAAGAAGTTGAAAGCCTGATGATGGCTGCGCCTGATACGCCAAATAATGAAAAGCTAGATGTCATGGTTACTCTTATTGAGGCTTATGAAATCAAGCACTTTTCTATGGACTTGCCCGACCCTGTTGAGGCGATAAAGTTAGAAATGGAGCGTAAGGGTCTAACGGTGAAAGATCTGGAGCCCATGATCGGCAAAAGTAATCGCGTCTACGATATCCTTAATCATAAACGCTCGATGACATTGAAAATTATCTGGAAGCTCCACGATGGCTTGGGCATTCCAGCAGAGTCATTGATCAAACCACCGCAAGTTCATGCCTAATCACTCTCCAATTGGAAAGAAGCTCCGCGGTAGCAGAGAAAAGCTCGCTTAGTAGACTTTGGCCTACTTGATAAATCGATGGAGGTTTATCCAAACCTGTCTTTCGACTCCTATGACAGACTGCTTCCCAACCAGGTAT
>JGI24025J20009_10001308_pt1 | contig 18890 bp, 16 predicted proteins | sample Cruoilmetagenom3_FD_20009 | JGI IMG/M metagenome (IMG submission 20009) | reverse complement strand
AGCCGCGGGACCCCTCGGGAGCCGAGTTGCGCGTTCATATCCGGTGCTTCCCCTCACCAACTGAGGGGGGATATCGAGGAGGAAGCGGGAGGGGGTATTCACTTGGGAGAGGCCTCGCAGGGTGCGGCGGAAGGTGTGGATCAGGTAAAGCCGTTCCTTGGCCCGGGTAATCCCCACGTAACAGAGGCGACGTTCTTCCTCCATCGCTTCCCGATCATCGAAGGAGCGGCTGTGAGGGAGGACCCTCTCTTCCAAGCCCACGATGAAGACCACCGGGAACTCCAGCCCTTTGGCCATGTGGAGGGTGAGGAAAGTGGGAGCGTTAGCCCGCTCGTCATAATTGTCTACATCGGAGACCAGAGCTACCTCTTCCAAGAAGGTCGTCAACCCCACCTGGGTAGCGAGATCGGCGTACTCGCTGGCTACAGTCCGCAACTCCATCACGTTATTCCATCGCTCCTCGCCCTGCTCCGTACCATCCCTTATATACTCGGCGTATCCTGTCCTCTCCAAAACGAGATCAAAAAGTTCAAGGAGATCCAACCTTTGCCCGGCATCGATTAGTTCCTCCAGGAGATTGGCGAACTCGGAGAGGATGCGCTTACTACGAGGGTGAAAGGGTGTCTCCTCTGCTTCCTGAACGGACAGTCGACCTAGGGCGGTGTATATAGAGATCCCCAATCGGTTAACCCACTCCATAAGTTGCTTTAGCGTCTTTTTCCCTATAGCCCTACGGGGCACATTGATGATCCGCAACAGGCTAAGAGCGTCATAAGGGTTATGGACGAGGCGCAGGTAGGCGATGATATCCTTCACCTCCCGTCGCTCGTAGAACCTGGTGGCCCCCACCAGACGGTAGGGCACGCCAGCCCGCACGAAGGCGTCCTCTAGGGCCCGAGATTGGGCATTGGTACGATACATAACCGCGCAGTCACCGAGATCGCATACCCCCCGTGCTTCCAGGCGTTGTATCTCGCCCAGGACATATTGGGCCTCCTCTTCCTCGTCGTAGGCCTCGATGATGGTGAGGGGGAGACCACACTCTTTCTCCGTCCAGAGCCTCTTCTCCACCCGCGCTTCATTTTTGGAGATGACCGAGTGGGCGGCGTCTAAGATGTTCTGGGTGGAGCGGTAGTTCTGCTCCAAGAGGATGACCGAGGCCTCTGGGAAGTCCTTCCGAAAACGGTGGACGTTGCGGAAATCAGCCCCCCGCCAGGTGTAGATGCTCTGGTCCTCATCCCCTACTACAAAGAGGTTCCGGTGTTCCAAGGTCAATAGTTTCACTAGTTCATATTGAGCCATATTCGTATCCTGGAATTCGTCCACCAGGACATGCTGGTAGCGCCTTCGGTACTTATCCAGAACGTCTTTCTCGTTTCGAAAAAGATCCACGGTCTTGGTGAGAAGGTCATCAAAATCTAGAGCCTTGTTTGTGGCCAAGAGTTCCTGGTAACGGTGGTAGACTCTCCCTGCTATCTCATGCCAGTAGGTGGGGGTGGGGAAAGCGGAAGGGGGAATCAGTTCGCACTTGGCGTGGGAGATGGCAGCCAGAAATGCTCTGGGGCGATAGGCCTTTTTATCGAGTCCCAATTCATCTACCGCTTCGGCTACTAAATTAGTCTGGTCGTTTTCGTCATAGATGACAAAACTCCTCTCTACCCCTGCCCGTTCACTCTCCCGGCGGAGGATGCGGACACAGGTGGCGTGGAAAGTGCCTATCGTTATCTCCCGAAGCCCAGAGCCCAGGAGTTGGAAGAGACGCTCTTTCATCTCTCGGGCCGCTTTATTGGTAAAGGTAACGGCCAAGAGGTGGTAAGGTTTTACGCCTCGCTCCCTGACCAAGTAAGCCACCCGATGGGTAAGCACTCGGGTCTTGCCGCTGCCCGGCCCAGCCACCACTAATATAGGCCCCTCGGGAGCCTCCACAGCCTGGCGTTGCGCGGAGTTAAGACCCTCTAAGATGTTCATAATTCTTGTTCATACTCGGCAGTTTAGTTTTTGAGAAGACTAATCGAAAAAAGCAGGGGTCAAATGAAACTTGTTTCTTACGATGTTAAATCTGGTCTATATGGCCAGTCTCTTAGACAGGCTGATTTCGCTACATAACGGCGAATGCGTTCGACCTCTCTTAGTTCAATACTAAGTTGATAGGCTATCTCTCCGACAGGTAATCCGTTTTCCAAGCCAAAAAGTATTAGATCAAGAGTTTGATAGGGCCCAAAAAAGTCTTCGTCTTTGAAGCCTGGTAGTAAATCGGGAATAGGGGGTTTATCAATGATTTCTTGAGGGAGTTTAACAAAACTTGCCAGTTCCCTAACCTGGGTTTTATACAAACCCTGCAATGGCATAATATCAGCTACATGATCACAGCCATACTGAGCAAACAATCCGGTTAGATGTTCACTTTTGTTAGCTGCCCCCCCCACTAAGAGGTTTTCGATCTCGGCACGACAATACAATATTACCATTCTCACCCTATGTTTAGTTTTTAAATAGGCAATCCCCCTCCCGGCAAACTTGTTACTAGTTCCCATCAGACTATCCTCAAATGCATCTTTGCCTAGTGCCCTTGTGACCTTGTAATAGGAACTGAAAAACCATCCTGCTAGGCTTTTACTACCCAAGATTCTTGTCGGCAGAAGCCCATAAATGTCGAATTTTTCTAGAATTGGGGTCAAATCGATAACTTCAAATCTTATTCCCAATTCATCTGCGACTCTCTTTGCATCTTCACCGCTCCTTTTTTCGCTGTCTTTATCTGGCATGTATAAAGCTAGAACTTTGTCAGGTCCAACACTTCTAGCGCAAAGATATGCTACTACAGTAGAATCCAACCCCCCACTTAGTCCGAGTATAACGCCATCTCTATGCAGCTCGTCGACTTTGCTCCCTATAAATGCTTCGATTTTCTTGCAAACCCTTTCTGGTTCTCGGATCTTGAGCACATCAGCCGTTAATTCCACTCGGTACTCCCCCCTTTTTGTGTCTTTATTTTATCACCTTTCGTCCTCCACCGCCAAAGGTAAGGATAAGGTTGACAAAGGCCATAAGTCCCTCTTATAATTGCCCAACCCCATACGAATTCGATCGGTTAAACTAGGGGGCTCGATACTCAGCAGGGTAGGAGAAGAACGGCACAGGGACAGACGGAATACGCCTTGCTCCTGGCAGCGGTAGGCCTGGCTTTATTATTCATGCTCCTCTATTTCGGCGGCTGGCTTAGTGATATCTACCAGCGGATCATCAACCACTTGCCACTCTGAAATCGAGGTATCTGTAGGTTTCAAAGCGCCCCTCCTCTGGTGGTGGGGCTTATTCTTCAAAGGCGAAGGAGGCGAAAATGGAACTCGACCAACTGATCAGGGTGGGGCGCGGCGAGGAGAAGGCGGACTTGCTTCTCAGGAACGCCCAACTAGTGAACGTCCTCTCTGGGGAGATCCATGAGGCTGATGTGGCCCTCTTTGGTGATCGGGTTGTGGGCCTGGGGGCTTACGAGGCCCGGGAGGTGATAGACCTGGAGGGCGATTACCTCTCTCCGGGCCTCATCGACGGCCATGTACACATCGAGAGCGCCATGGTCCGCGTCCCCGAGTTCGCCAGGGCGGTGGTGCCCCATGGAACCACTACGGTGGTCATCGACCCCCATGAGATCGCCAACGTTATGGGCCTCGACGGCATAAGATATATGCTGGAATCGAGCAAGTATAACCCCCTAAGCGTTTATGTGATGGTGCCCTCCTGTGTTCCCTCTACGGAGATGGAGACGGCGGGATCTCACCTCACAGCCTATGATATAGGGCCTCTCTTGAGCGATGAATGGGTTTTGGGGGTGGCGGAGATGATGAACTACCCCGGCGTGTTAGAGAGGGAGCCGGATGTCTTGGAGAAGATAAGGATCGCTCGACATAGTCGTATAGACGGACACGCTCCGCGCCTCACCGGTCGAGATCTGAACGCCTATGTGGCGGCTGGTATCTCCTCCGATCACGAATGCACCACCCTGGAGGAGGCGCGGGAGAAATTACGCCTGGGGATGTATATCATGATCCGGGAGGGGAGTGTGGCCAGGAATTTGGAGGCCCTGCTCCCCTTAGTGAGGCCGGAAAACGCTAGGCAATTCATGTTTGTGAGCGATGACCTCCTCCCCGCGGACCTTTTGGATGAGGGACATATCGATCATATAATCCGGAAGGCGGTCGGTTTGGGACTTGACCCCCTCCTCACCATTCAGTTAGCCACCATAAACACCGCTCGGTACTTCGGTTTGAACGATCGGGGAGCCGTCTCCCCTGGCTACAGGGCTGATCTGGTGGTCTTCGACAACTTCCAAAATCTAAACATCAAGAAGGTTTTCCGGGGCGGACAACTGGTAGCCCAAGATGGAGAACTTATGCCCGGGGTCTTTACCCCTCGGGAGGTGCCCTTGCGGAGTTCCATCAATGTGGCCCGGATATATCCAGAGGATTTCCAGATAAAGGCGGAGGGCAAGCGGGCTAAGGTAATCGGGCTGACACCTCAGCAAGTGGTGACTCAGAGGTTAGTAGAGGAGATGAAGATAGAGGATAGCTTGGCGGTGGCCGATGTGGGGCGAGACATCCTCAAGTTAGCGGTCATCGAAAGGCATCAAGCCTCGGGGAACATAGGGTTGGGCTTTGTCAAGGGGTTCGGCCTCAAGCGAGGGGCTTTGGCCTCCTCCGTGGCTCACGACTCCCACAATATCATAGTGGTAGGGACCAACGATGCTGATATGCTCAAGGCGGCGGTGGAGATCGTGAAGATGCGCGGGGGGTTAGTCGTAGCGGCTGACGGCGAGGTGCTAGCCACCCTCTCTTTGCCTATCGCCGGGCTTATGTCTGACAAGTCGATCGAGGAGACGAGGGCCGAACTGGACGAATTAGAGGCTGCGGCCCAGGGTCTGGGTTGCCAGGCGGATAACCCCTTCATGGCCATGTCGTTCTTGGCCCTTCCTGTCATCCCCGAACTCAAACTAACGGACAAGGGGCTGGTGGACGTAACTCAGTTCAAGATCGTGCCTCTCTTCGAGGAGTCATAGTATCTCGGGAGCCAGGGCTAAAAGAGTGCCCAGGGCGAGGAAGCGAAAGAGCCTCTAGAGGGCGCAGGAGGACTCTAAGGCTGGGTAATAGGGCTCCAAATGGTGCGCTGGTTGCCAGCGTATTCTCTTTGGATTAGAATAGCTGCCCACCGCAGGGAGGGCAGAGTTTGCTGTCTATCTACAAGATGTGGGTATTATGGAATTCCGACCCCCGCCTTGGGGAAAAGGAGAATTAAGAGGAAGGAAAGAGAATGAAAGTTCTGGTCTTTGGAGGTTCAGGGAAGATTGGTTCCGCAGTTGCATGGGATTTGGCCAAAGATAACGAGGTTGAAGCGGTAGGAATTGTGGGTAGGCGAAAGGATGCCCTGGGGCAGACAAGAAAATGGATAGGTAGTAGCAAGGTGATACCTTATGTCCTTGATGTGAACGACAGGGAGGACACGGTAGGGTTGATGAAGCAATACGATGTTGGTGCGATTGCCCTACCTGATAGAAGGACAAGTTATAGAGTTGTTGAGAGCGCAATTGAAGCTAGACTGAACATTGTTGACATGCTCGAAGAGTATCACAGGAGACCAGACCCTTATGAGACCGAGGGGTTACAAGTGCCCAAGGGCATGACACTTGAGGAGTATGGAGAATGGCTTCATAAGAAAGCGATAGATAATGGCGTGACATTTGTTGATGGGATGGGTTTTGCACCCGGTTTAAGTAACATCACGCTTGGCGAGGGGATCAGGAAAATGGACAAGGCTGAGAGGGCGATTGCAAGAGTTGGGGGTATTCCCTCAAAGGAAGCTGCCCAGAGGCATCCGCTAAGATACATGATCACCTGGGCATTCGAACATGTTTTGAGGGAGTATATGGTCAAGGTCGAAGTCGTAAAGAACGGTAGGGTTGTGGAAGTAGATGCGATGAGTGATCGTGAAAGCTTTAGATTCACGAAATTTGGTAAGGATGAGGAGTTAGAGTGCGCTATTACACCCGGTATGCCCAGTTTTATTTACACAAGACCGCAGCTTAATGAGTTTGCTGAAAAAACTATCCGGTGGCCTGGTCATTGGCAGGGAATACAGACCTTGAAGGAGTGCGGGTTGCTTGATCTCACGGCAGTGGAATTCGAAGGTATGAAGATAGCACCTCGAGATTTCTTGTTGTCTATCTTAACACCTAAACTTCACCCACTCGAGGGTGAAACTGATGTGTGTGTTATGTGGAATACGATCACAGGAAAGAAAGACGGCAAAAAGATGAGAATCGATTACTACATGTGGGATGAAGCGGATACAGAGGTTGGTATTCCCTCTATGGCGAGGGTTACCGGATTCCCGGTGGCGATAGCTGCAAGACTTCTATTAACAGGGGAGATAAAAGATAAGGGCATAGTGGCTCCCGAGGATTGTATAAGAGGAACCCTCTACGAGAAATTCATGGAAGAATTAAGGAAAAGAAATATAACCATACTCGAGGTTCCCAAAATGGTGGAACAAGATGAAAACGACGTGACTGAGAAGTCAAGAATAGTGGGCTAAGCAGGCGAGTTTTTTGCTTCTCAATTGAGAAGTTGGTGAAGCAAGTGAATGTAGAGGACAACCGATGGCTATTCGTAAATGAGGATAGCGAGATCCGGAACTCTGCGCATTTAGGCCACAAATCCTCGCGTCGCTTTGGGCTCGGTTAGATACATTGGAGGAAAGGCAAATCGAAGATTTCCCCCAATTCGCCCATCGGAGAACCTCTTTTTTCGCAATACATTATTCACTATCAGACTTGCACAGTGGTTACCATCTAATGGCGGAGTGGGAGAAGGAGTGTGACGGTGTGGCCGCGCCATAACGATGACTTGGCCACCACGAGGCCATCCCGGTAAGAGCAGCCCCTTCCGAATGAGGACGGAAGGGCTTTCCTCTTTAATGATTGAGATAATATTGCACAGTGAGTCGGCAAATTCTAGGGTTTACGATCTCTATCAATACACCCTGATATTTGTCCGCCACCAGAGGAGGGTTAGTAGAATCACCTCCCGGGATAGCCTAGTATCCGCCGGGTTACCATACACTCGTGGCCTGTGAAACCCATGCAGGCTTCGAGGGGGGTGGCGGGTGGGTTTACCCCCACCCTCTTTAGGGCTTTGTAGAGGTGGCACAACGGCAGTCCCATGACGTTGGCGTAGCAGCCCTTCACTCTAGCCACCGGTCGAAACTCGTTGTCTTGTATGGCGTAACCCCCTGCCTTATCGAAAGGCTCCCCTCGCCCTATATAGCGCGCTATCTCCTTCTCGGAATAGTCCCTCATCCATACCTGGGTATCGGCCACTTCCTCTCTTTTCTCTCCCGTGGCGGCATCGAGAACTATCACGCCGCTGATAACCCGGTGTTTCTTTCCCCTCAGCGCCTCTAAGATGGCGAGCGCTTCGTCTCCATCTCCGGGCTTTCCCAGGATCTTATCCCCCAGTATGACCAGGGTGTCGGCGGCCACGATGATAGCCTCTGGGTGGCTCATAGCCGCTTCTTGAGCCTTGGCGAAGGCCAGACGTAAAGCGGTGCTCTTCGGGTTCTCCCCCTCCAAGGGGGCCTCATCTACTTGGGGATCAACCGCCTGGAAAGGCAGGCCCAAGAGGGCGAAGAGTTCCCTTCGCCGGGGCGAACTGGAGGCTAAAACTATAGGTCTCACCATTGGCTTCCCCACCATGCCCTTTATTGTATCCCCTTTTGGCATTTACACAAAGGCCGAAACGGTGAACACGGCTGCTTACCCACTATTGACAACCCTTCTTTTTATATGATAGCCTACGTTTAAAGTTGCACTGTCAACACCGAGCTATAGGGAGAAGATACTTAGCACGCTCTGTACATAAAAGATCGACCGCGGCTCATCAGAATGGCAGGGAGACGAGGACAGATGCAGAAAGCCACTCGTGTGAAAGATCTAGTTCAGGTCACAACCAAAGGGTTGACCAAGATCTATGCACCGGATATTGTCGGCATCCAGAAGATCGATCTGGAGATCAGGACAAGCCCTTTCGGGCTGTTAGGGCCCAACGGTGCTGGCAAGACCACACTGATGCGGATTCTGGCCACCCTGTTAGTGCCCACTGAAGGCACCGCGACGATCAATGGGCATGACATTCACACCGAGCAAGCCGCCATCCGTGGAATGCTCGGCTATCTCCCCGAGCAGTTCGGCCTCTATCTCAACCTCACTGCCTGGGAGTTCCTAGACTATCTAGCCATCTTGCACAGTATCCGAGATGGCGCTACGCGTCGCCAGCGCATAGAGAGAGCCCTATCTCTTGTGCACCTTCTGGAGGTCGCCAACCGAAAGTTGGGCACCTTCTCTCACGGGATGCGGCAGCGGGTAGGGATCGCACAGGCGCTTCTCCACGATCCCCAACTGCTCATCCTTGATGAACCCACTGCCGGTCTTGACCCTGAGCAAAGGGCCCGCTTCCGTGGTCTGCTCTCAGAGCTCAGTGGCGATCGTCTCGTCATACTTTCAACGCATATCGTCGGTGATGTCGAAGCCATCTGTCGAGATATGGCGATCATTCACAATGGACAAGTGGTGATCCACTCCTCACCGCAACACCTGATAGAGGGTATTGCGGGTAAGGTTTGGGTTATGACGGTGCCTGAGACAGCACTCTCTGAGATGGAAAGGCGTTATCAGGTTATTGGGATAGCTCGGCAAGAAGATGGGTTGGCTCTCCGGCTTCTGGCCGACGAACCGCCCGCCGGCGCCCAGCCGATTGCGGCTACGCTGGAAGATGCATACCTATATTACGGGTCGAAGGGGTCCACTGGGGAGGGCTCCAATGAGTGATACGCGACGCTTCTGGGGTGTCGTCTGGTACGAGTTGAAGATGCGCTGGCGCAGCGCAGGTTTCTGGATTGTCGTACTGCTCGTGAACGCCTTCGCGCTGTTTGTGGCTTCACCGCTGAACTACGGCTCTCCCGAGGACCGTCCGCGCTTCCAGTCGAGCTGGTGGGTCGCCGGTCAGTCCTTTTCCGCGGCGACGACCTTGATGAATGGCCTGGCAGTTTTCCTCATCGCTGATCGCATCTTGCGAGATCGGACTCTCCAAACGGATGAGTTATTGCACGCCAAAGGCGTATTCCCCAGGGCATACACCCTGGGCAAGTGGGCTGCCAGTTTCCTCAGTCTATGTCTAGCGGTTTGCCCACTTTTTGTCGGTGCACCGCTCGTGCAATGGTACATCGGTAACACCCTCGCCGAGCCCGGGCCTTTCTTCCTGGCATTCGCAACTATCTATCTGCCTTCGATGCTTTTCGTCTCCACTCTAGCATTGACCGTCGCGACGCTGGCTGGGGACGTGCGTTTGTTTTACATTCCATATCTTGTGGCATGGTACCTCGATTCCTTTCACTATTGGATTCCGCGGCCGCCTATCCGGGAGATACTCAACTTCAGTGGTGCCACAGTCTATATGGGGTTGTTCTGTACCAAGATTGGCAGCCTTCCGAACGTGAGTAGCAGCGATGTGGCCCTCAATATCGGCATCTTGGTTCTTCTCAGCGGGGTGCTTCTCTACATTCTATTGCGCAGGGAGACACGCGTATGGATGAGCGCGGAACCGCCCCCGCAGAGACCAGCATGAGAGGCACCCGACTTCCCGAACGGCTGCAGCGCTTGCCACGACCTTCGTCCGTGGCATCGATCGCGCTATTGGGCTATGAATTCCGCATCATTCGGCCATCGGTCATGGGGATGGCTCTTGCACTCCTGGGGTTCATCTCTCTCGTTCTCATCCTCGGACCGCCTCACAAGGGAGGGACAGCCATTGTCTTCTTCGAGGATCTGGCATCGCTGGCACTCCTGGTGACGACATCCCATCTCCTGGCGGTGGATCAGGACTATGGAGCCCTCGAATTTGTACTCATCTCCACCACATCGCCTTTCCGGCTCTACTTACGCCGATTCCTGATGGTCCTGGGAGTCAATGTCGGCCTGGTTGGTGGTCTGGCCCTCATCTGGCATCTCTGGTACCTGCCATTTCCTGTCTCGTACCTGTTATTGGTTGCCCTGCCACCGATGATTTTCTCTACAAGCCTTTCCTATCTGTTGAGTCTCGCGAGTAATAATGCCAATATCGGGGCTATGCTCGCTGGTGGTTACTGGCTTTTGAACCAACTCCTGCGCAAATATGGAGATCAGGGCTGGTTTGGATACCTGTTTCTCTTCAAGACCACGTACTATCCAGGCTCCGCAACGTTTCTGGAGAACCGAATAGTTTTGCTCCTGCTTGCCGCGTGCTTATTGGCGGGTTCGAGGGTAGCCTTTCGGCGAACGGAGCGCTATCTCTAATAGGAGTCCCCATACCTAGATCGTGGCTCATGGGACGCGCTACGCACCGATCAAGTGGGATTGGCGATAGTTTGGCCGCTTCTTGGAGCGGCTACTATCTATCGAGGATCAAGATCATCGTATAGATAGGAGACTCATATGCTGGTCATAGATTTTCACCTGCATCCCCTAAAATACGAGACCTATCAGCCTGGGGCTAGAGGTTATCTGGAGTCGGTCATCGGCGAGGATATAGAGGAATATGTCGAACGGATGGCTACCCCTGGGGCGGTAGTGGAGATGCTGGAAGAGAGCGGGGTGGATTATGCCGTGGTCCTGGCGGAACTGAGTCCTATTACTACGGGTATGATGAGCGATAAGGGGATGGCGGAGTTCTGCCAGGCATCGGAACGGCTCATCCCCTTCGCCGCCGTGCTTTTCCACCTCCTTTTACCGCACTTGACTATAGCATGTCCAACAAGAAAAGACAGAACCGGCTAGGGTTTGCGTCCCCTATGAATGGCGGCTATGCCCCGGGTGGAGAGGAGATATTCCACCTCCACCAGGCCGGCTCTCTCCATAGCCTGGGCCAGTTTTTGGGGAGTTAAGAACCTCTCGATGGAGAGAGGCAAGTACCGATAAGCCTCACCGTTACCAGTGATGAGTTGACCTAAGAGGGGTGCCAGGCGATTAAGATAGAGATCGTAGAGGGGGCGGATGGCCCTGCCTTGAGGTTTGAAGAGTTCCAGGGAGATGACATACCCTCCTGGCCTTATAACGCGGCACATCTCGGCTAGGCCTTGGGGGATGCTCTTTAGGTTGCGCAGGACGAAAGCGGAGATGAGGCGGTCGAAGGGATGATCTGGAAAAGGCAGCGATAAGGCATCTCCTATCAGGAAGTCGATAAAGAGGCCGCTAGCCTTAGCCTTTCGGCGCCCCAACTCCAACATGGGCGGGGAGAAATCCAAGGCCGTGACTCGGTAAGAGCCCTCTTGGGCCAGAAGCAGGGCCATCTCTCCCGTGCCGGTGCCTAGATCGAGAACCCTGCCTTGGGGAGGTGGAAGGGCGAGACGAACCGCTCTTTTCCGCCAGCCCAGATCCTGTCCCCAAGAGAGTACCTTGTTAGCCAGGTCGTAACGGCTAGCGATGCGAGCGAAGATATGGTGAACATAGCGGGCTTTCTCTTCCGGAGTGGAGTAGAGTTTGGGCATTTTATGGAGGCGGAAGGATCTAGACCACCTTATCGAGGAGGTAACCCAAGATAAGGAGGAGCCCGGTCAGCATATGGATCTGTATAGTGGTGGCGTTGGCCGGGGTGAGCCGTTGGTAGTCATCGTAATGGAGACGAGCAATGCCTATAGCCTTCCAGGCCAGAGGAAGGGTGAGGAGAGCGAGGAGAGTGAAGGGGGAGATAACCCTTAAGACTGCGGCTAAGAGTATGGAGAGGTAAGTGGCTGTCAGGAGAAAGATATAACCGGTTACCGCCCTCCTTCTCCCCACTCTCGCTACCAGAGTATCTTTGCCCACCATGTGGTCGGCGGGGGCATCTTGGAACTCGTTTATCCATAAGACAGCGGCGATCAGGCAGACCACGGGGATGGCGGCCACTACAGGCTCCCAGGCCAGGGATCGGGTCTGTACATAGTAAGAGCCCAAGGTCATGAGGAATCCGAAATTGAGCCCCACGAAGAACTCACCGACGCCCCACTTGGCTAGATAGATGGGGGGCGCGGTATAGAAGAAGCCAGAGAAGAGGCCGATGAGCCCCAAAAGGAGGACGGCCGGTCCCCGAGCCCAGGTTAAATAGAGACCGATTAGGCTACCCAGAGCGAAGAGGATGAGGGCCTCGGTCATCACCTCCCGGGGGGTTAATAAACCCTCTTGAATCATCCGGCTGCCCCCGGTGAAGGGGCTTACGAATTCGATATTGATCTCATCGGTTCTATTCAGATGATCAAAGTAGTCGTTGGCCACGTTGGTGCCAGCGTGGAGAAGCACCCCTCCTATGAGGGTCAGAAGAAAATACCCCCCGTGGAAGGTGCCCCCTCTCTGCCAGGCGATGACCGCTCCTAGGACGACGGGAACGATGGAAGCGGTGAAAAAGGGGGGCCGCAGTTCTAGTAGCCAAAGTTTCAATCTTCCGCTCATCTCAGGCCTCCCCATAAAGATCGAGAGGGGGTTATTGCTTCTCATAGGGTTGTCCATCAGCGGCTGGGGGGATCGCCCTCCCCACCACGCCAGCCAAGACGATCATAGTAGCCAAGTAGGGAGCCATGAGGAGGATCTCTGACGGTAAGGGCTCAGCGGTATAGGGGATGTTCACCCCCAAGATACCCAGTTTCACCTGTAAGGAGTCGGCGAAGCCGAAGATGAGGGAGGAGGCGAAGCCGCCAAAGGGGGTCCACTTGCCGAAGATCATAGCCGCCAGGCCGATGAACCCCTTCCCCGCGGTCATCAGTTCGTCGAAGCGGCCCGCTGAGCCGAGGGTGAAGTAGGTTCCGCCCAGTCCGGCGATCATGCCCCCAATGATGACATTCATATAGCGGGTGCGGAAGACGTTTATGCCCAGAGTGTCGGCGGCCAGCGGGTGCTCGCCCACCGCTCGGCTACGCAGTCCCCAACGGGTGTAGAAGAGGATGATATGTGTTACCACGACAAGAAATAGCATAGAGTAGATTATTATGTTGGTCTCGAAGAAGATGGGTCCGAGGACGGGGATGCGGGAGAGAAGCGGGATGGCGATGGGACGGAAGGTTCCTGAGGCATTGAGGGCTTGGTTTTCAACTAATACTCGTGCAGTGAGGAAACTGGTTGCTCCGGCAGCGAAGATATTGATCACCGTGCCGCTGACGATCTGGTCCACCTGGAAGCGGATCGATAAGACAGCCAGGAGGGCGGCCAAGATCCCTCCGGTGAGAAGGGCGGCTAACATCCCCAGATATAGGTTGCCGGTGATACTGCCCACTACCACGGAGGCGAAAGCGCCGCTGAGCATCATCCCCTCGATGGCGATGTTTATCACCGCTGAGCGCTCACACCATATACCGCTGAGAGCCCCTAGGGCGATAGGCGCCCCTCGCAGAAGCATGTGACCCAGCATGGCGGTAAGGTTGAAGGACTTTCCGCGAGTGACCCAAACCAAGAAGGCGAGGATGGAGAGAAAGATGATCAGCCCCAGGATTAGACTAGTGGCCTTGAAGGCTCGGACAAGTTGGAAGCCTGCTAGAAAGAGAGTCAAGAGACCCAGGAAGTAGATAGTCCCTCGTACCGGGAGCACTAGGTTAGGGATGGGGGTAGTCTTGCCTGCTTGACCGAAGTTGAGGACAAAGGTGGCCTGTTGCCCCGGCTCAGCGCTGGGGCCGAAAAGGGCGATTATGGCCAGACCCAGAAGGGCAAAGAGAAGCCCCATGGCTCGCTCTCGCTGCAATACGGCCCTCGAAATGTCACGAATGGCGACACTCATCGATTCTCACCCCTTCTAGGTCCCATCTATTACCCTCCCCAGCCCCGGGTGAAGACTACCTCGGTGACCTCCCGCTCGACCTTCAGGCGGTAGATGAGGCGCACCAAAGCCGGAGCAGCGATGAACATTATGATCATCGCTTGCAAGATCTGGATTATATCTATAGGGATGCCCTTTATCTGCATCGTTGAGGCTCCGGCGCGCAGGGTGCCGAAGAGCAAGGCAGCCAGCACCACGCCAACGGGGTGGCTCTTTCCTAGAAGGGCCAGGGCGATGCTGTCGAAGCCATAGCCCGGGGAGAAACCCCCGCCAAGAAAGTGGGTCACTCCTAGAACCTCATTCGCGCCTGCCAGCCCGGCCAGGGCACCGCTGAGGCCCATGGCCAAGACAAAATTCTTGGCCACGCTCATCCCTGCATAGCGGGCGGCATCAGGGTTGGCACCCACAGTGCGGATCTCAAAGCCCAGGGTGGTCTTCCAGAGGAACCAGTAGACGAGCGCGGCCGCACCCAAGGCCATGAAGAAGCCGGCGTGAAAACGGAGAGGGGAACCCAGAAGCCTGGGTAGGTAGGCAGTAGGCAATATCTGGGGTGTCATGGGGGTACCGGTCGGGCGTCCCATCAGCCTTGGATCGGTGAGCAATAGGTCGCTCAGACGGAAGGCGAGATAGTTCATCATGATAGTATTGATCACCTCGTGAGCACCGGTTCTGGCCTTCAGGTATCCAGCAATGGCTGACCATAGGGCACCGGCCAAGGCGCCGACAACGAGGGCTAAAGGCAGGTGGATGAACCAGGGCAAACCAGAGATGTTATAGCCCACCCAGACCGATGCCAGCCCCCCGATCAAGATCTGCCCCTCGACTCCGATGTTAAAAAGTCCACACCTGAAGCCCAGGGCCACAGCCAAGCCGGCGAAGATATAAGGGACGCTATTGGTGAGGCTCTCGCTTAAGGGGTAGGCTGCCTTCCGAAGGAGGGTTGTATCCCCTGTCTCTGCCAAAGCGGAAAGGCCTCGATAAAGATCCGAGGGGTTGCCTATTGAACCTTTGAAGAGGGCACCATAAGCGGTAGAGACGCTCTTCCAGGTGGCCTGCAACGCCTGCCCCGGGTCCTGGAAGAGGTTGGCGTAGGCGCTCAAGACCTCCATATCGGAGAGGATGATGAAGAGGCCGCTAATGACGAAAGCGGTAAGAATGGCTAAAAAGGGCACAAGCAGAGGTTGTAGAAAGCGGCGCCAACGGGGCGTTGGCTTCTCAGCCCCCTCCGGGCGCTCCTTCTCTCTTTCTACAGCCAATCTCCACCTCTCTTTTAGGCCACTACCTTCTCGGGAAGCCGCTGGGCGCCAGCCATGAGAAGCCCCAACTCCTCTCTGGTAGCCTCCTCCGCGGGGAGGAGGGCCACGATCTTCCCCTCGTACATCACGGCGATCCGGTCCGAGAGGGTCATCACCTCATCCAGTTCGGGGGAGACGAGCAGGACAGCACACCCTTCGTCGCGCTTCTCCATGATCCGCTGGTGGATATATTCGATGGAGCCCACATCCAAGCCCCGTGTTGGTTGAGCAGCGATGAGCAAGCGGATAGGGCGAGAGAACTCCCGGGCCACGATGGTCTTCTGCTGGTTGCCGCCCGAGAGGCTAGTGGTGGTGATGAAGATGCTGGGAGTGCGGATGTCAAACGCTTCCACCCGCTCCTTAGCAGCGGCGATGATGGCTCGATCGTTAATGGCTATGCCGTTGGCGAAAGGAGGCAGGTAATAGGTGTTGAGGACCAAGTTATCCAAGAGGGGGTAACTGAGGACCAGTCCATCTCGCTGGCGATCCTCCGGCACATGAGCCACTCCTTCTTCCAGGATCTTGCGGGGAGTGGCATGGGTAGTATCTGTGCCCAGGATGTGCACTCCCCCCTCTTCTACGCTGCGCAATCCCGTTAGGGCCTCCACCAGTTCTGTCTGGCCATTGCCCTGCACCCCCGCCACTCCCAATATCTCCCCAGCCCGGACATCGAAGGAGATGCCTTTGACGGCTAGATCGCCCCGATCGTCGCGCACCTTGAGGTCTTTGACTTCTAGGACTACCTCTCCTAGTTGGGGGGGCTTCTTATCCACGGTCAGGATCACCTCTCGTCCCACCATCATGGAGGCTAGTTCTTCAAGCGAGGTCTTTTCTGGCTTGGTTGTACCCACTGTTCGACCGTCACGAAGTACAGTGATACGGTCAGCGATGGCCATCACCTCTTTCAGTTTATGAGTGATGAAGATTATCGATTTCCCCTCTTGGACTAGGGAGTGCATAATCACAAACAGCTCCTTCACCTCTTGGGGAGTGAGTACCGCTGTAGGCTCGTCCAGGATTAGGATATCTGCTTCCCGATACAATATCTTGATAATTTCTACCCGCTGCTGCACCCCCACAGGGATGTCCTCCACATAGGCGTTAGGGTCGACCTTGAGGCCATATTGCTCCGATATCTCCTGTACCCTTTGGGCAGCCCCTTCCCGCTTAAGGAATATCCCCCAACGGGTGGACTCCACGCCTAACATGACATTCTCCGTCACGGTGAATACAGGGACGAGCATAAAATGCTGGTGAACCATCCCTATCCCCTGGGCTATGGCGTCTGAGGGGCTATGGATCTCTGCCTTGCGACCTTGGATGAAGATCTCGCCTTCATCGGGGGTGTAGAGTCCGTATAAGATGTTCATAAGGGTGGTCTTGCCAGCCCCATTCTCCCCCAGAAGGGCATGGATCTCGCCCTCCTCTAGGGCGAGGTCAATATGGTCGTTGGCTAGGACGCCGGGGAAAGCCTTACTTATGCCACGCAGTTCCAGAACAGGAGGCATATCTCTTCTCATGGTGCAGGGTTCGGCGGCACCGGGCAACGCCCAGCACCGCCGAACCGATGTTGACTATCAAGGGATCTATTCTAGAGGCCAGCCGGTATCGATGGTGCCGTCGATGACCCCCTGCTTGATGGTCTCCAGCTCGGTCACGACCTCCGCTGGCACCCTACCCTCTTGCTCATGGAAGGGAGCGAGCCCTACGCCATTGTTGGCCAGCGTGCCTGTATAGAAACCACCCTCGAAGGTACCATCCACCACCATCTTGATGGCATCGAAGACGGAGACATCCATGTTCTTCAGCACGCTAGTGAGGTAGATCTCCTTAAACTCTGGCGCGGAGACATACCAGTCAGTGTCCACGCCGACGAGCAAACAGTTGCCGGTCTCCTTGCAGACGGCCGCTGAGCCAAGTCCTACGGGCCCAGCCACGGGCATGATGATGTCCGCCCCCTCGGCCATCAACGACTCGGCGTAACGTCGCCCGTCGTCGGTGCTCTCGAAGTTGCCGGTGAAGGATCCCTCTCCAGTCTCGTTACTCCAGCCCAGCACCTCCACGTTAGTGCCATGCTGTGCGTTATAGTATTCCACGCCCGACTGGAAGCCGACCATGAAGATAGTCACCGTGGGCAGAGGGATGCCGCCAAAGGTGCCTACCTTGCCCGTCTGGGTGGCTGCCGCCGCTACATAGCCCGCCAAGAAGGCGGCCTCGTCGGTGGCGTAGGTGAGGCCCAACACGTTATCATAGGGGGGGTCGTAGGCGTAGTCCACGATGGCGAATTTGGTGTCCGGGTTGGCCTCCGCCGCCGCGGCCGTGGCATCGCCCAGCATCCAGCCCACGGTGACGATGAAGTCATAATCCTCCCGCAGGAACTCCTCGATGAAGGGCTCGTAGTCGGTCATCGCCTGGGACTCTAAGTATTTGCCCTCGATGCCCAACTGGTCGATAGCGTCTTGCACTCCTTTCCAGGCCGTGGCGTTAAAAGAGCGGTCGTCGATGCCCCCGACATCGGTCACCTGCCCCACTTTGATCGGCACGGGCGTGGGTGTGGGTGTGGCCGCTGGTGTGGGTGTGGCCGCTGGTGTGGGTGTGGCCGCTGGAGCACACGCCGAAAGCAATAGCGTTATAACAATCAGTAGAGAGAGAAACCCCATAACCTTTCGCATCTCAGTTTTTCCTCCTTCTTTGAGATGATTTAGTCCGATCTCTGTATCTCTTCTCGATCCGTCACCTCCTTTCCTATGAGAAGACAACCTCTGTCCGATGGATATATCATCGCTCATTATATCCTATTTTGAGAGGCGAATCAAGGTCTTAGAGAGGTATGTGGCTAGATTTTAAGATGACTCTATCATGCTTCTATCAGTGGTTTCGAGTTGGAGGGATGACGCCTGATCTTCCCCCTCCGATGTCGATCGCTTCTAAAAGAGACTCAACTGCTGGGCGTTTTCCCGAGGCCCTTCGTCGGGCAACCTCTCTATCCGGGCCAAAAGTTCCGGGATCCGCTTGAAGTCCTCCTCTACAACCGGCCGCCAGCGGGGTTGGTGCAAGGCCGCAGCGGGATGATAGACGGGGTAGTAGACGATCCCCTCTATCTTGCGGGGCCGCCCATGGGCGGTTGAGATCTTGGCGTTGGGGAAGAAACGGCTCAGGGAGAAGCGGCCCAAGGTAACCACTATCTTGGGTTTTATCAAGGCCAGTTGCCTATCCAAGTAGGGCTGGCAGGCCTCTATCTCCTTGGGCAGAGGTTCGCGATTCCCTGGGGGGCGGCACTTAATGACATTACAGATATATACATCCTCTCGCCCAAACCCGATGCTAGCCAGGAGTTCTTCCAGGAATTTCCCCGCAGAGCCGACGAAGGGGCGGCCCTGTTGGTCCTCGTGGAAGCCTGGGGCTTCCCCGATGAAGACTATCTCCGCCTCCTGGGGCCCCTCGCCCGGCACGGCGTTTCTCCTCGATTGGGAGAGGATGCATTTCTGGCAACGGATGATCTCTTGGTAGAGTTGTTCAAGTTCTCGTGTCATAATTGGGTTTTACCGCTTAGCACCGCATTGGGGATGGAACTTGGCGCCTGCCGGTATCTTCTCCCCGCACTGGACGCACCATTTCTCCAGGCGGAGAGGGGTTCCACGTTCGGAGCAGAATTTTCCTCCCTTCACCCTGCCCCCCGCTGGGGCCAGGTGGCGACCTTTGTTCTTGGCATACACGATCTGCTGAAAGTGCTGAA
>JGI24025J20009_10001307_pt1 | contig 18895 bp, 22 predicted proteins | sample Cruoilmetagenom3_FD_20009 | JGI IMG/M metagenome (IMG submission 20009) | reverse complement strand
CGACGGCATGGGGTGCCGCCTTTTCGCCGCCGCCACAGCCGCACAACACCACGACTGCCAGAGCGACGACCACCCAGGCTGTGGCCACCCTCTTCATTCTACCCTTCATTCCATGTCTTCTCCAGCCCCGAAACTGCGAACTACGAACCCCCGAACTGCAAACCAACGTACCTGCCCGGACGAAGTGCTTGCCTCAGGCCAGCACGCCTCTAATACTCACGACCTCGCCTTGTCCGTAACCACTGACTGCCTTTCAGCGCCCCGCCACCCAATACTCCGATCAATGGACGATTAGGAAAGGGAGCAGCAGCGGGTGGGCCTGAGCCACGAACTTCAGATAGAGATAAGGTACCCAGGCCAGAACCCCTACGCAGATGAGGACACGACCGAGCATCTTCTTTTCCACGCCACAACCTCCTCCGGGTAGATCACCTGATTCTGCTGTCGGCCTCCGGGCCGTGGCTCTTGCCGCACACCTCGCACACGTGAGACCCTAGGCTAGAAGCAGCTTCATGCCGCTACAGGGACGGAGCCTCGATCTGAATTCCTTGTCCGGCCAGAGCATCCAGCATTCGTCCCCTCATAACGGAAGGGACTTTTCCCGTCGCCGCCTTCACCAGGTCTTGCTCCTGCACCTGGGAGGCGCCCCTTGCTCGGGCTGCCTCCTCACTGGCCTTGATAATTGTCCGCAAAGCCCCCTTTCTCACAAAAGGCGGCATAGGCGAGACGGCATCCTTCAGTGCCTGCCAGACCAGAGGTTCCCATTCCATGTTCCTCATCGCTCTCTCCTCTAGATCAGCATTCGTGCTGGAAATAGCAGTCGCTGACGTCGGGATGGCAAAGGCGAACCCCGCACAGAGGGCAGGGGATAAAGTGGCTCTTACAGATCAGGTGGCCACATTTCCGGCAGGCAGTCAGAGGATTCTCCACACAATAGCTGCAGCTTACCGGCTGGGGTTCGACCCCTTCCCCGGCCAGGACCCTCTGCACCTCCTGGAAAAGCGGAGTGTTGACCTGCCCGAACTTTCTGGCTCTGAATTCCGTATCGAAAAAGCTCCGCATCCCCATCTCCACCAGCGCCACCCGCCTGGTCAGGTCAGGCCTGGCCAAGAGCTGCCCCAGGGTTTTGACGGGGAAAAAACCCATCGTCAGCAGGATGAGACACTTCTTCGCTCCGAAACGCCCCGTCCATTCCTCCAGGCTCCGCCAGTGAATGGGGCCTGTGTGCTCCCTGGCATCGAGGACGTAAGAAGCTTCGGGGGTCTCGACCTCCAGGAGCGCCTGCTCCCCCAGCCGGGCTGGCCAGCCGTTTTCCTGGCAGGCTTCCCTCAGCGCGGGGACGATTTCTGAGAGACGGTGGATCATCTCCTTAGCTCCTCCTCTGTAAACCAGCAGCTTTCATCCTCAGCCGTCAGGGAGCCGGTCTTTTCGTAGACCTTGCAGCGAGCTCCGCCGCAGAGGTAGCGGTAGTCGCAGCGACCGCACTTGCCCTCCAACCGGTCACGATCGCGCAAAATCTCAAAGACCTCCGATTCGTACCAGATCTCCTGAAAGCTCTGCTCGCGGACGTTTCCCGCTTGCTTTTGCAGGACCATGCAAGGATAGATGGTGCCCTCGTAGAAGACGCAACAGTAGCGCAGGCCAGCCCCGCAGCAGGTGCGGACGAACTTCATCATCACCTCCTCTTCGGGGACCGTCCTCTCCACCGCCACCCAGAGCTGGGGGATGCCGATGCAGCGGTAGACCATTTCGTCGTCGGCCCGCTGACGCGCAATGTAGCTTTCAACAAAGCGCTGGCGCTCCTCGCTGGTCAACTCGAACTCCGGGTTTTCGCTTCCCCGACCGGCGGGGATGTAATCGAAGACCTCCACAGCCACGGCCCCCAGTTCCTCTGCCTGGTCCGCGACCTGTGTCCACTCCTCCCAACGACCGTGGCGGAGGGTGGGTGCGAGCTGGAAGGGGATTCCTGCCTGCCGAGCGTTTTGAATGCCCTGGACCGTATCTTTCCAGCACCCTTCCACCCCACGAAACTCATCGTGCGAGGCCGCCCCCCCTCCCTCGAGGCTGATAGCCAGCGCCCTGATGCCCGCTTGCACCAACTTCTGCGCCACCTCGGTCGTGAGCAAGGTGGCATTGGTGCCCATGAGGGGACGCAGACCGACGCTTTTGGCATGGCCGATCAACTCGTAGATGTCAGGCCGCATCAATGGCTCGCCACCATCGAAGACGATGAGGCGGGCACCGGCATCGGCGATCTGGCCGATGACGCGTTTGGCTTCTTCAGTGTTGAGTTCCTCGGGATGGGGCGAATCCACCGATTCGCTGTAGCAGTGTTTGCACTTCAGATTGCATTCTCGTGTCACCGAGAAGCTAACCATCACCGGAGGTAGAGCTTTCATTGTTCGTTTCCTTTCCCAAAGTTTGCCAGAATAGCATCACCCCCAACCAATGCCAACGGGACTGCGCTCAAGCGATAGTCGGCCGTCGTTGACCGGATCAGGGGGGCCACGTGAACCCACTGCGCGAAAAAAGCACGCGCCTCAACAGCACAGACCACATCGTCGCCATAGCGCAGGCGCTTGACTTGGATGGTGACCACCATGCGGTGCACACACCTCGGTACGAATCTACGAACTACGGACCAACGTACCTACCCGCACACCTCACAAGCGGAAAGCCTCAGTAGGTATGCAGGCTTCTCAGCTTCACAAACTCCGTCAGCCAGTTCACGCCGAACCAGGTGAACAGCACCACGACGAAGCCAAGGGCCGCCGTCCAGGCCAGCCGCCGCCCTTTCCATCCCCGCACCGTCCGAGCGTGCAGATAGAAGGCATAGACCAGCCAGGTGATCAATGCCCAGGTCTCCTTGGGGTCCCAACCCCAGTAGCGGCCCCAGGCGTACTGCGCCCAGACCGAACCGGTCAGCAGCATGATCGTCTCGAAGACGAAGCCCAGGGCCACCGCCTTGCTCGTCCAAGCGTTAAGCGATCGCNCCTGCGGCAATCGCGCCGCCAGCCCTGGCAGCCGCTNGCTCAGCAAGATCATCACCGCCAGGCCAAAAGAGAGGGCGAAGGCGGAATAGGCCACCATGGCCGAGGCCACGTGGACCTGCAGCCAGTAGCTTTGCAGCGCAGGCATCAGGTGGCGCGGCACTACCCTCTCCCAATCCTGCACAGCGATGTAGATGGTCAGCAGCAGCGGCAGCGGCAGCACAAACAGCCCCGCCCGCAGCCGCCGCTCCACCAGCACTTCCGCCGCCAGGTAGACCAGCGTGAACCCCCAGGCCATGATCAGCGCCGTCTCCACGAAGGTCCCCAGCGGCAGCCTCTTGTAGATGGTCACAAACTGGATCACGCTGACCGTCAGCAGCACCAGGCTGATGATGGCCGCCACGCTGCCCAGCCAGCCCGCCCAGCGGCGACGCGACCTCTCGGCAGCCTCCTTGCCCCCTGTGACAAACTGCACCAGATAGGCCAGCGTGGCCACACCCAACGTGCCCACTGTCGCCCACAGAAGTACCATACTCATCATGATGGATCCTTCCTCAGACAAGTGTCTGCTCTCGCTGACGTGGCCGTCCGCCGCGTGCAGCAGTCCTACGTTGCTCCCCTGAAGATCGGCAGCAAGAACCTCACTGCCCAACCCACGCTCATACCCACAAACCCCAGCCAGATCAGCGGCAGTCCTGGGTTCTTCACCACCCGTAGCCCTGACCAGAAACGAGGTTGCTCGAATGCTTCCGGTATCATCTCCACGCCTAGATNGGGATCCAAGTCCTCCATCTCGATCACCAGCCGACCCATGGTCACCGTCGCCGTCGTGTCCACCTCCTCGGCGAAGAGCGTTTCCGCGTCCTCTCCCATGCCCACCGCCTCCCCCTCCAGCACCCGCAACCCCACCTTGTCCGGCAACGTCGGATAGCGACTCAGCCACAACTGCAACCCCACCTCCGGCAGCACGATCACCTCGATCTTCTTGGGACTATTGGGTACAGAGGCAGTGAAAACCAGATCCAACTCCTCCCCCGTCTGACTGGCGTCGAACATGCTGATCATCTGCAGCGGCAGGCCGCCCCGGGTCACCCGCAGCCGCACAGGGCTCAGTGGCAGCGGCCCGGTCTGATCCGGCATCAGACCGAACTCCGACTGGTAGAAGGCGAACCCCCGGTGCTGCAACGGATGGTTCACCTCAATGACATACTCCTTCGCCTCTTGACCATCCTCGATCACCGTCATGTAGGAGTACCAGTCCCGCACCGAGCCGTCGGGGTTGTAGCGCTCCTCGGCCCGATCCAAGCGGACGGAGAAACCAGCGCCGGGCACGGGCGCCGTCTCGCCCTCGGCCAGGTAGAGCGTGTCGCTCAGCCCGGCCACGCTGCCCAGCAGTACCCCCACCATGACCACCAGCATGCTGTAGTGGGCCACCAGGCTGGCAATGAAGGTGATCCGCTTGCGGCGGGCGCGCAGCAACCACCCCGTGCGCTTCAAAGTGCACAGCAGGACGCTGACCATCAGCAGTCCCAGCAGCAGCACGAACCAGGGGGCGCGATAGACGTCGTACAGCCCAAAGGCATCGAGCAGCGGGCTGCCGGCCTCATAACCCTGCACTCGCAGCCCCTCTAGACCGCCGGGATGCTGCGGCAGCAGCGTGCCTAGCAGCGACGTTGCCGCTACTGTCCCGATCAAGAACAACGCCGTGCTGGTGTTAGTCAGCAGAGCGTAGAGTCTGTCCAGTGAATTCAACCCAGGCGAGGGTGAACGGTTCTCGTTGTCGCTCATCAGTGCTCCGGTTTGCGATCCGATTTCGCGTTGATACAACTCTTCGCCTATGACAAGGGCCACCCCATGACGAACGCAGAGGCTGCCCCGAAAGAACCCATCCCAGGCCCCGCTGATTCCTGTCCGCAGCGTGATGCGCTCTTTTATCGGACGACTTCATCGGCTGGTCCGCTGGCGAAGGTATCGCCAGGCCACCTCGGCCAGCAGCGCCGCGCCAACGGGCAGCGCGTTTTCGTTAATGTCAAACGTCGGGGAGTGACCGCGGCGTTCGGGCTGGCCAGGAGTGCGCACGCCCAGCAGCCAGTAGCAGCCGGGGGCTTCCCGGGCCAGGAAGCTGAAGTCCTCTGCTCCCATCCTTGGCTCCGCTTCCAGCACCTTTTCGGAGCCGAGAAGGTCGCTCGCCACCTTCTGCACGAAGGTTGTCATCTCCGGGTCGTTTACCGTAGGTGGGAAACCTTCGACGATGGTCAGCCGGAAGTCGCCGCCCAGCGCTCGTGCGATGCTGCAGGCCCGCTCCAACTCGTCGAGGATCTGTTGCCGCACGTCGGGGTCAAAGGCCCGCGTGGTGCCCTTCAGCAGGGCCTTCTCCGGGATGGTGTTGTGCTTGCGTCCAGCCTCGATGGCGCCCACCGTGACCACGCTGCTCTCCACGGGGTTCACCCGGCGGGCGACGATCTGCTGCAGCGCCAAGATCACGTGCGCAGCCAGCAGGATTGTGTCTGTGCCCTTGTGAGGGTACGCGCCGTGGCAGCCCTTGCCCATGATCTCCACCTCGAAGAGATCGGCGGCAGCCATCAGTGGTCCCGGTCGCATCGCGATGGTGCCTGTGGGATACTCGGTGGAAACGTGTAGTCCGAAGACGGCGTCCACTCCTTCCATCACTCCAGCTTCCACGAACCGCTTGCCTCCGCTCTTACCCTCCTCGTCCGGCCCTTCCTCGGAAGGCTGGAAGAGGAAACGCACGCGGCCCGGTGGCGGGTTCTCGGCCAGGAGCATGGCCGCGCCCAGCAGCATGGCCGTGTGTGCGTCGTGGCCGCAGGCGTGCATGACCCCCGGCACCTGCGAGGCGTAGGGGACATCGTTCTGCTCCTGGATGGGCAGGGCGTCCATGTCGGCGCGCAGGGCAACGGTTGGCCCTTCCCCGCCGTCCAGGGTGCCGATGACTCCTGTGCGGGCCACGCCCGTTTCCACCTGTAGTCCCAGAGAGCGCAGGGTGTCGGCCACCAGCGCCGCCGTGCGGTGCTCCTGGTATGCCAACTCGGGATGTCGATGAATCTCGTGGCGCAGTGCCCTAATGCGTTCGTGTAACTCGCGAGCTCGTAGCAGCATCTTCATAATTCCTCTCCCAACAATCAGCCGATGAAGCCGATTGGGCCGATGTTTTTCGGCTTCATCAGCCCCATCGGCTGAGTCTCACATGACCAGGGGCGACTCTCGCTGGCCTCAGTTTGTTCCTGAACCTTTTGAAACCAGGCGAACCTCGACCTTGGCGTCCAACGCATCGGCCAGCCTCTTGACCAACCTCAACGACGGACTCACCTCAGCCCGTTCCACCCGTGAAACACTGGCCTGCACCGTCCCCGCTCGCTTGGCCAGCGCTGCCTGGGAGAGCCCTTGCTGCAGCCGCAGGGCGATCACGGCCCGTGCAATCTGATGCTCAGGATCCAGGGCTTCGTACTCTCGTACAAAGGTAGGATTCTTCATCAGTTCCGCTTTCAGGTCTGTCAGCGTTTTCATTCCCCCAACCTCTCTAGTCTGATCATATCACCGATGCTATAGAAGCCCAAATTGGTTAGTCTCTGGCAGAGCCCATAGTCAGAGCTTCCGTGCGACTTCGCGAGCCACGTCCAGGGTGCCGTCGGAACCGCCCAGGTCGTAGGTGCGCGCCTTGCCCTCGGCGATGACGACAGCGATAGCCTTCTCCAGTCGCACAGCCACCTCACGTTCGCCCAGCCAGTCCAGCATCAGCTTGACCGCCAGCAGCATGGCCGTGGGATTGACCACGTACTTACCCGCGTACTTGGGGGCCGAGCCGTGGGTGGGCTCGAAGATGGCGAAGTCGTCGCCGATGTTGCCGCTGGCCGCAAATCCCAGCCCGCCGACGATTTGCGCCGAAATGTCGGAGACGATGTCGCCGAACATGTTGCTGGAGACGATGACGCCGTAGTTCTGAGGATTCTTCACCAACCACATGGCCATGGCATCCACGTTCGTCTCCCACAGCTCGATCCCGGGATACTCCGCAGCGATCTTGCGCGCCTCACGCACCATCAGCCCGGAAGTCTCGCGGATAACGTTGGGCTTCTCCACCAGAGTCACAGTCGGGTAGCCGTGCTTCCTGGCATACTCGAAGGCCTGGCGCACGATGCGCTGGCAACCCTGGCGGGTGAAGATGCGGCAGGAAAGGGCGATGTCGCCGGAGTCCACGCCCTGAAAAGCGGCCATGCGCGGACTGGCCTCCTCCAGAGCAGTGCGCACGTCGTCAGGCAGGGGATAGAACTCCACGCCCGCGTAAAGTCCCTGGGTGTTCTCGCGGAAAACCACCAGATCAATGTCGTCACGCAGGTTGAGGGGGTTACCCTGGAACGCTCTGCAGGGCCTGAGGTTAACATAGAGGTCAAAGAGCTGCCGCAACCGCACGATAGGGCTGCGGTAGACCAAGCCTTGGCCTTGGAGTTCTGGGATCAGTTCTTTCTCAGCTTCCTCTTTCGGCTTCGAGGTGATGGCGGCGAAAAGGGCGCAGTCGCACGTCCTGAGCGTCTCAAGGGTACGATGGGGAAGCGCATCTCCTTCAGTGCACCAGAAGCTCCAGCCGATGTCGGTAGGGACGTACTCAGCGTCCAGTCCGATGGCGTCGAGAACGATTCTCGCCGCGTCCATCACGTCCACGCCGATGCCGTCTCCAGGCATCCAGGCGATACGGTATTTGGGCATTACGTAGCCTCCTCGCTGTTTTCTTCTGCTTGCTCCCGCTGGATAGATGCGTTCAGCGGGGCTGTGGCGGACAGGGCCGTCTACCACAAGCGAGATACTCTCGCCAAATGTGTTCACTAACCCACCGCGGCGATGGCGAAGACGCGCATGAAACTCCTGCTCGCCCGCGCCTCCGGAGGGAAACGCTCACGCCAGCGGTAGCTGCGGGCCATCTTACGTCCCAGGCCCGCCGCCCAGCGCTGCTCGTATACGGCCAGCGCCGCAGTGGAGACGTCGCCAGCAGCGATGGCCGCCGCCGCTACTTCTGCGGCCAGCCGTCCGGCGGTCATGCCGTTAGTGATGCCGCCGCCCGTGAGGGGATTCACCTGGCGGGCCGCGTCGCCGACAAGCATCAAGCCATCGGTCACCAAGTGTCGGGGCGGCAGGGCCACGGGCACGCCGCCGCTGACCATAGTCACGGGGCTGCCTTGGGCCAGCCGCGGCTCGCTGTCAATGAAACGGTGCAGGCAGGTGAGTGCACTCTCGTCCTCTGCGGTGCGGCCAGCCTGCACGCCGACGCCCACGTTGGCCCGCCCTTCTCCCTTGGGGAAGATCCAGGCATAGCCGCCGGGGGCGATCTCCTCGCTGATGAAGTACGAGCAACAGGTGGGGTCAATGTCGATGCCGGCCAGAAGGTACTGAGCACAAGCCATCGTGTCATGCAGTGGCAGTGTGGTCTCCAACCCCGCCCAACGGCCCACCTGCGACTCCACGCCGTCGGCGGCAATGACCACCCGCGCCTCGATCTCGGTGCTGCCACCGGGACCGCGCACGATCACGCCGCACACAGCGCCATTTTCCTGCAGCAGCCCTGTGGCCTCCGTCTTGACTGCAACCTGGGCGCCGGCAGCCGCTGCCTCCTCAGCCAGCATACGGTCGAACACCTGCCGTTCGAGGATGTAGCCATAGCCTCCCTCACTCCGCAACGTCTCTATCCCACCGCTGCCGATGGCAGTGATCTCTGCCTTGTCCACTGTGGCTGCGATCCAGCGCCGGTCTAGCTCGACGAAGGGGGTGATCTCGCTATGCCCCACCCCCTCGGCGCAGCGCACAGGGCTGCCGATCTCCTGGCGCTTTTCCAGAAGCAGCACGGAGAGGTCGAGTTGAGCCGCCGTGCGTGCCGCCAACGAGCCCGCGGGGCCGGCGCCCACAACCACCATGTCGTAGCGGAGCGAGAGCGGCATGGTGGTGACTTTGGGACTCTCGCTCTCCACGGAGCGCAATGCGCCCACGGGGCAGGCGGCCAGGCACAGCCCGCAATCGGTACAGGTGTCATCCACGATCAGCCGAGTCTCGGCTAGATTCAGCGCCCCGACGGGGCAGACGCTGACGCAGCCACCGCAATAGCAGCAACGTTGGCGGTCAACGATCACCATGAGCGATTCTCCATTGAAAGGTCCGCAGAGGCGGTTCCGAGCCGCTGACAGGGTGGTGGCTCTACGGACTGGCAAGAGTATACATCAGGTGCGTGATCTTGTCCAGCAAGGGGAGTGTCCTTCATAACGAACGAGCCCGGACCGAAAAGCCCGGGCTCGTGATCTCAGACTAGTGCACGCGGTGCAAGGCCTACGCCTCCTTTGCACCTGCTTCGGCCAGTATCCGATCGAGGTAGGCGATAGCCCCTCCGACGCTGGAAATCTGCTGTGCGTCTTCGTCGGGAATCTCCATCCTCAGACCAAATTCCTCTTCCGAGAGGTTCTCCAAAGCCATGATCAGTCCCACCAGGTCCAATGAGTCCGCCTCCATATCCTCACGGAAGCGGGCGTTGGACCAGAGTAGCTTGGTCACCGCCTCTTTGTCCGCCCCCAGTTGTGCCGCGAAGTCCTCCACAGTGAGCGCAGGCGGCTCTTTGCTCTTCAGAGCAGCCACCACTGCTTCCTGGGATAGACCAAGTCCCTCGGCCAGATAGCCAAATTGCTCGGGCTTCTCGGCGGCCTTGCGCAGGATGCTGACCCCATCTGATGGCAGTTCCATCTCTTCCACAATGGCGTCCACGACTTTCTGGAAAATGTCCATGATAGCCTCCTCCTTTGTTTTCTTTTCGATCCGTAGATTGAATGCAGCTATTGTAGCAGATTCAGCCAGACTGTCAACTTACGAACTTGACAGTGCGTTTCGAAACTGGTAAGATGTAGAGACACTGCCAACAGTAGACAACAACCTCAACGACTGCAACACCGGAAGAGGCTGGAAGTTACGGGAGACGGATATGCACGAGCGACGAAAGGCGGATCACCTGCGCATCAGCCTGGAAGAGGACGTGCGCTTCCCCCGCCTGAGCACAGGCCTGGAGCGGTACCGGTTTGTCCATCGGGCCCTACCGGAGTTGGATCTAGCAGCCATTGACCTGTGTACCCGCCTGTTGGGCAAGCCGCTTCAACTGCCACTGCTCATCTCCTCAATGACGGGAGGCACGCCTGAGGCGGAGGCCATCAACCGTCATCTGGCCCAGGCAGCGCAGGCCCGCGGCGTTGCCATCGGGCTGGGGTCGCAGCGGGCGGCGCTGGAATCGCCTGCCCTGGCGCGCACCTTCCAGGTGCGAGACGTGGCCCCGGATATCCTGTTGTTGGCCAACCTGGGCGCTGTGCAACTCAACTACGGCTATACCGTTGAGCACTGCCGACGCGCGGTGGAAATGGTCGCTGCCGACGCTCTCATTCTGCACCTGAATCCGCTGCAAGAGGCCCTGCAGGCGGAAGGCAACCAGGACTGGGCAGGATTGTTGTGCAAGATTGAGACGGTCTGCGGAGCATTGGATGTGCCCGTGGTAGTTAAGGAGGTAGGCTGGGGCATCTGCGAGGAGGTGGCCAGACAGCTTGCCGAGGCTGGCGTGACGGCGATCGACGTAGCTGGTGCCGGCGGCACCTCCTGGAGCGAGGTGGAGCGCCACCGAGAGGCCAGTGCCGCCCGGCGACGCTTGGCCGCGGCCTTCAGCGATTGGGGTATTCCCACGGCGGAGGCGCTGCTGGCCGCCCGGCGCGGCGCGGCGCACCTGCCACTCATCGCCTCCGGCGGTATCCGCAGCGGCATTGACGTCGCCAAGACACTGGCCCTGGGAGCCACAGCAGCAGGCATTGCCACCCCCTTTCTGAAAGCAGCAGCCATCAGTGCCGAGGCGGTCGTGGAGACGATTGATCAGATCGGTGCTGAGCTGCAGGTGGCCATGTTCTGCGCCGGGGCGGGAACCGTCGCCGCCCTGCGAGAGCCGGGACGTCTGGTGGACAGGGAGACAGGTAGACAAGGAAACCGGTAGACAAGGAAACAAGGGGCGACCAGGTGCACCTTGTGCACTTTCCTACCTGTGTACTACTCTTTCATCCCCTGTTCCTCTCCAGATTCTTCAGCACTCGTAGAGCTCGCAGTGTCACCCACTTGCTCGGCCGGCCTCGGCGTCCGAAAGAGGCCCACACGTTGCGGGGCGTATACTCCAGCGCCCAGCGCCCCTGTTGGTCCTGCTTGGCCAACGCCCGTTCGATGGCTGGCTGCAGACGAGACTTGTCGGCCGTGCCTGCCGTGATGAGTACGTCCAGCAACTCCAGTAGGTCGGATGTATAGCCGAGGGGAAAGCCGAACTGGAACCACAGAGAACTCACCTCGTCCGACGCGGGGTAATCAGCCAGCGCCAGGTCGTGGCTGAGCAGGAAGCGAACGCCCATTTCGACGGCCGTCTGCTCTGCGGATGTGCGGCGCTCCAGCGGCACGGCCAGGAGTGCGCCCAGTGCCTTGAGCGCTCCCCACGCACAGGGGAGGCCGTCGCCCATGCGGCTGGGCCGATGACCGGAGGGCGTGCGGCCATTGAAACGGCAGCGGAATTCGTCGCGGCCGATCTGCGCTACCATCGCCGCCCGCGTGGCCCGCACGCGGGGGTCATCGGTGGTGCCCAACCAGCTCAGCGCCCGCAGCAAGTTGCCGTTCAGACAGAGGATGGCCCCCTTGGCCCCCTTGGCATCCTTGGCGTCCTTGCGAGCGGAGAAGCGGGCTTCGGGTACGTCAGTGCCGGGCACGGTGCCGCCATCCAGCCGGCTGTGAGCCAGCACGTGCTCGACGGCTCGCTCCAGTGGTTCGCAGCGAGGCAGGCCCAGTTGGGCCAGGAAGATGATCTGCCAGACGGTGGCCTTGTACTTGGGACTGTAGCCCACGTCGGGATGCATCCAGTACCCTTCGGGCCACTGGGCGTCGAGGATGCGCTGCACGGGGCGGAAGGTCAGGATAGCCTGCTGCGCAGCCAGCACCTCCGGATCATTGGGGGGACGGTCGAGGAGTTCCACCAGCGTGCGGTAGCGGACAGATGGGTTATCCTCCTCCAACAACCAGGGGATAGGGTCGCCATGCACGGGTTCCAGCCAGCCCTCAGTCGCTCCCATCCGTAGACACCTCCGTTCGTTTTAGCAGGAGCACTGTAGCACAGAGCGGCGTTCCCGTCAAGCGAACCGCACTCTGTCAAGCGTGGACATCCGTCAAGTCTGTGAGGCAAGCCTGTATGCACGTCGAATACAACTTCTGCCCCAATTGTGCCCAACCTCTGGAAGATCGGGAGCTCTTCGGCCGCCTGCGGCGAGCCTGTTCTCGTTGCGGCTTCGTCTACTTCATTGAACCCAAGGTTGCCGTGGGCGTCCTGGTAGAAGATGATCAGGGCCGCGTGCTGCTGGTGCGGCGAGCCGTCATGCCCCGCCTGGGTCTGTGGGCCTTCCCCGGGGGCTTCATGGACTACGACGAAGAGCCGCGTGCCGCCGCCCGGCGCGAAGTCGAGGAGGAAACCGGACTGCAGGTGCGGATAGAAGGTGTCCTGGACGTTGCCTCCTTGGGCAGTGAAGACCTGAGGCGAGGCGTCATCATTTTCTTCAGCGGCCGACCTATGGGCGGCACGTTGCAGCCCGGCGACGATGTGAGCGAGGCGCGCTGGTTCGCCACCGACGAGACCCCCTTCGATGATTTGGCCTTTTCGGGCACCAAACGTCTCCTGGAGGGATGGCAACAGAGGAGCGTTCGGGATGCAGATCTGAGGCAAGCTCTGAGGCAAGGAAAGGAAGATGGCGAGTGACAGCGAGGCAAGAGGAGGGAGAGACAAGAAGCGATGGGGACCTTCTCCTTGTCTCCTTGTCTGCTTGTCTCCTGGCCTCCTTGTCACCTGGTCTCAGGCATCTGGCCCGCTTGCTTCTCCCTCCTCAGGCTCTGCCTCGTTGGCTGGTTCTGCCTGCCATGAGGCGACCAGCCTGCTCAGCCCGCGGTTGATCTCCTGCAAGCCTTTCACCAGGCCGGCCCGGATGTCCTGAACAGGCTCGCTCTCGCGGGCAGTCTTCGCTGCCTGTTTGATGTCCGTCTTCAGTTCTTGGAGGGATTCGCTCCCACGGGCCCTCTGCACCGCCTCCTCGACCTGATCGCCCAGCGCTTCCAGCCCCTCGCTGATCTCCCGCTGCAATTCCCGGCGTTCTTCGCTCTCCCAGGCACCCCTGAGCGTAGCACTCAGTTGGCGGCCCAGTTCACTCAGTTCCTCGACGATGGTTCGTTCTTCAGTGACTTCTGCTTCCTCGGTCATGACAAGTCCTCCTTCATCCCGCCCAAAGCACCCGCCCACAACTGGAGCAGAGGCAAAGCTCCTGGCCGTATTTCACTCGCTGCACTTCTCCTGTGGGCAATGCCATACCACACGCCTGACAGGCGTCGTTCCTTAGCAAGGCCACTGGGCGCCCCGCCTTGCGCCGGCGCAGATCCTCGTACAACTGGAGATTCGCGCCCGCTGTCGTCGCCCGCTCTTGCCGCTGAGTCAGCAACTGCCTGCGTCGCGCTTGCAGTTTCGTCTGTTCGGCCAGCAGAGCTTCCTGAGCAGCTTGCCACGCTTCGCTCACACGAGCCAGCGTGTCCTGTCGGGTGGCGCATGTTTCCTCAAATTGCTCCACTTGCAGCATAGCCTCCAGCAAGCCATCCTCCATGCCCCCCCGTCGCCGCCGCAGACTGTGCAGCTCCTCTTGCAGGTTCTTCAGTTCCTTGGGATTGCGCACCCGACCGGCGTAGAGCCGATCCTCGCTCGTCTTGATCTTGCTGTTCAGTCCCTTGACTTCCAGCTCCCGCTGGCGCAGCGTGACCTGCCAGCGCCGGAGTTCAGCCGCGGTGGAGTGCACCGTCTGTCGGGCAATTTGCAGCTCTTCCGTCTCCCCCAAGGTCGTTGCGATCTCACCCAACCGCCGCTCAACAGCGGCGAGGCTCATGTCGATCTCCTGCAACCGATACAACTGCTGAGCTGGGTGCATGACCCTGCGCCTCCTCTGTCTCAGAAAAGTGAACAGGAGCCCACGCCCCAGGCGCGAGCTCCTGGCTCACAGTCAACCGGATGGCTGGCAGCCGATGGCCGGCCCAGACGGTTCGCCGTCCACCAGGCTGACGCATCGCACACCGCCCTCTTGATCTGCACTCTTCGGCTCATCACTTTGGCATTATAGCACAGGCCAGGCCAGCAGGCAAAGCGCCGACTTTGCCCAAAAACGCGATGGAAGCTATAATCGTAACAGAAAGGAGTGTCACCGTATGGCCCCAGAGATACTGAACAACATCGGGATTATTCTGCAAGTGATCGTCGCCCTGTGCGGCGCGTTTCTACTGGCCTTCTGGCTGAGCATGGTTATCTGGACCTACCACGACATCCGCTCCCGTTCTCGGGACATCTTCGCCGCGATACTGGCGGCGCTGATGGTGCTCCTCTTCGGTCCTATCGGTCTTCTACTGTACCTGTTCCTGCGCCCGCGGGAGACGCTGGCTGAGGCTTACGACCGTGCGTTGGAAGAAGAGGCTCTGCTGCGGGAAATCGAGGAGCGGGTTGTGTGTCCCACGTGCGGACAGCCCACGCAGCCTGACTGGATGCTCTGCCCTCACTGTCACACCCAGTTGAAGAAGCCGTGCGTAGAGTGCGAGCGGCTGCTGGAGATGGAATGGCGGCTATGCCCCTACTGCGGCAGTGCACCGTCAGTGCCCGGACTCACCACACAGGTTGAACCAGTGGTGGAGCAGGTCGCAGCCAGCGAGACCTGACGCAACACGAAGCAAGCAGAGCGAGCTTCCTCCTCTGTTGCGCGTTTCGCGATGACCTGACCCTGTACCCGCAAGCATGTATGGAGAAAACCGATGAGACGCAGACGTTCTGGCCTGCTCACTTTTCTGCTGGTCGCCGCGGTGTTGCTGGCGGTGGTAGGCGTGATCCTGGTGAGTATGTACTTCTACCTGAGGCGAAGCACTGGACTGCCGACGGCGCTGCCTCAGGAGCCTTGGGCTGCCGTGGAGGTGGAAGCGATCTCCCCTCCGCTGGCGTTGCGCACGTTGGCTGGCGAGGAGGAGGTAGACGCGGTGCGGGCGGCGCTCTCCGTCGGCGACCTGGATAGTGCCTATGCCACGCTGGTGTTCAGCCCTTCGCTAAGCGACGCCGAGCGGACTGGTCACCTGCTGCTGCTGGCCCAGCGCTACATCAGCGCCGAACAGGGGGAGAAGGCCGCCGTCTGCCTCCAGCAGGTGCACTCGCTGATCGTTCTTAGCCCTCTGCTCTCGGACGCGGCGCGAGGGGACGCGGCACTACAGGCGACCTCCATCTGGCACACCCTTGGGCGCGAAGACGCCGCACGGCTGAGCCTGGCGCAAGCGGAGGTCGTGGCTGAGCAAAGCGATCGTCTGCGGCCAGCGCAGCAGCGCGACCTGTGGCAGCGGCTGGCGGCCGCGTATGGAGAACTGGAGAATGCGAAGAAGGCGGCAGCAGCCCAACAGGCGGCGGACAGGCGTCGTGACCAACCGGCTCAGGCAGCCTCTGCACCACTGCTCCCCGGGTTCCTTGGGGATCTGCTTCTTTCTCAAGAGGTCGAGGACATGCGCTTAGCCCGGCATCAGCGGGCGGTGACACTGATCGAGCAGTGGATTGCTCTGGAGGGGGACGACGTGGGACCTGAAGTGGCCGATCTGGCCGAGTTCCTGCGGCGCGAGGATGCGGCCCGCATGGCTTACTTCGATCAAGCAACTGTCACAGAGCCTCAATTGGCGGTTCAAGCGGCGGCGGCTTGGGAGCGAGCAGCGTGGCTGACGCTCAAGTACCGCATCGCCCGCGGCAGTTTTGGCCTCTCCCTCGTGCCGGAGTGGGAGGAGAATGCGCCGCTCATCCGCACCGAACTGGTCAAGGCCTACGAGGCCCTGTTCCAACTGTACGGCGATCAGGCCACAGCGCTGCCCTCGGCCACTGACGTTGACCAGGCATGGGTGGAACTGTTGCGGCAGGAGATCCTACTGGGGCAACTCGAACTGTATCCGGACTATCCTGAGGACCAGCTTGTGAAGAGGCTGCAAGAGGCACAGGAACGACTGCGGGCGACGCGTCGCCGAGGCTTCTGGGTCTCTTCATACGTCGAGGATGGCAAGCGTTTCTTCACGCTGGTGGATCAGACAGCCGATACCAAATCTTGACATACTTCCGAAACGTGCTATAATCCGCAACAAGTCAGAAAGCATGACCTTCGGGGCGGCGTGAGGCTGCAAACGAACAGAAGCCAATTCCCGACCGGCGGTAGGGTGGTCTGCGGACCATCAAGCCCGCGAGCCGCGATGGCGGCAGATCCGGTGCGAGCCACGGCTGGCAGGACGAATGAATGGACAGTCCTGTAAAGTCAGGCTTCAGTCCGGGGCCGACGGTATAGTCCGGATGGTAGAAGGTCGAAGGCAACAGGGCGACAGCCATTCGTCCGCTTGCCAAGTGTCTAACGTCCCCGAAGGTCCTCCCGACCAACGGGGATGTTTCGCGTTTGTTGACCAGTCACCAATACTCAATATCCAATATCCAGTATCCAGCATCCAATACCCAATACCCCCTGAGGAGATCAACATCATGCTCAATAGAGCACTCACCGCTGCGCTCGTCGCCATCTTGCTGGCAATCGCCTGCGCACCGCCGACGCAAATGCCAATCGAGTCCGTACCACCGACAACGGAGCCCATTCCCATCACCCTGGCCATGGGCTACATTCCTAGCGTGCAGTTCGCTCCGTTCTACGTAGCTTTGGAGAAGGGCTACTTCGCCGAGGAGGGGCTGGAGGTTACCTTCCGCTACGGCTTCGAGACCGATCTCATCAAGCTGGTGGGGACGGACGAGTTGCAGTTCATGATCGGCAGCGGAGAGGAGGTGATCCTGGCACGGGCGCAGGGGCTGCCGGTGACCTACGTCATGCGCTGGTATCGCCGGTTCCCCGTGGTGGTCTTCGCCCTCAAGGACGCAGGGCTGGACTCGGCCAAGGCGCTGGAAGGCAAACGGGTGGGCATTCCGGGACTCTTCGGAGCCAGCTACGTCGGCTGGAAGGCATTGGTCTACGCTGCCGGCCTGGACGAGAGCAGCATCGCGCTGGAGAGTATCGGCTTCACGCAGGCGGCGGCGGTCAGCGAGGGGCGGGTGGATGCTGCGCTCGACTACTCGGTGAGCGGGCCGGTGCAGTTGCCGCTGGCAGGCAAAGAGGTGGATGTCATCTACATCGCCGATGTGATTGACCTGCCCTCTAACGGGATCATCACCAACGAACAGACGATCGCTGATCGGCCGGAACTGGTGCAGGCTCTGGTACACGCTGCGTTGCGCGGCCTCCGCGACACGCTGGCCGACCCCGACGAGGCGTTCGCCCTCAGCCTGCAACAGGTGCCCGAGGCTGGCGGCGACAACGAAGCGGTCAGCCGCGCCATCTTCGACGAAGTGCTCAGCCTCTGGCGCACGGGCGAGGGGGAGCAGCTCGGCGCATCGGATCCAGAGACCTGGGCCGAAGCCGCCCGCTTCATGCTCGAGATGGGGTTGGTTGAAGTAGAGACGCCTGCAGACGAGCTTGTCACGAATCGGTTTGTGCAGCCCGTTGGCGGTGGGTAGGGAGACGAGGGAAGCGCGGGAAATGAGGGAAACGAGGGGGCTGAGGGGAGAAGCGCTTGCCGATTTCTGATCCTCACTTCGCGGCCCACGATACGCGATACGCGATACGCGATACGCGATGTGCCAAGCCTCTGCTGATCGCCGAACACCTGCACCGCGAGTTTGCCGACGCGCCCGGCGACCCACTGCAGGCGTTGTGGGACGTCTCGTTGGGCGTCTGGCCGGGAGAGTTTCTGAGCATCGTCGGGCCTTCGGGCTGCGGCAAGAGCACGCTGCTGCGCATCCTGGGCGGACTGCTGCGGCCCACGCAGGGCCAGGTGCGTTTCGACGGTCGGCCGCTGAACGGCCCCAGCCGCGAGATCGGCTTCCTCTTCCAGAAGGTCAATCTGATGCCCTGGCGCACGGTGCTGCGCAACATCGCGCTGCCGCTGGAGGTGCAGGGCGTGGATCGCCAGGCGGCCGTGACGCGGGCGCGGCACCTCATCGAGTTGGTCGGGTTGCACGGCTTCGGCGATCACTATCCCCGCCAGCTCTCGGGCGGCATGCAGCAGCGGGTCGTNCTGGCGCGTGCGCTGATCCACGAGCCGACGTTGCTACTGCTCGACGAGCCCTTCGGCGCNCTGGACGCCATGACCCGCGAGCGGATGAACCTGGAGTTGCTGCGCGTCTGGAGCCTGCGTCGCCAGACGGCCGTGTTGGTCACGCACTCCATAGCCGAGGCGGTCTTCTTGGCCGATCGGGTGCTGGTGATGACGCCGCGGCCGGGCCGGATGGCGGCCACGGTTGCCGTGCCCTTGCCCCGTCCTCGCAACCTGGAGATGATGGGTGAGGAGGAGTTCGGCTTGCTGACGCAGCAGGTGCGCCGGGCTATCGAAGGGGACTGGCTGCCTGGCCCGCCACACGTGCGGTGAAGCAAGGGAGCAAGGGAGCAAGACGCAAGGAGCAGGGGGCAAGCGGAGAGAATTCGCCCCCGGCCCTGAACCATGCTCACGAACACGACATAAAAACCATTGACAGAATGCCAGGTTTGTGGTAGAATGTAGACGAACGAGAGGTAGTGATGATGCGCCTACTGGATTCGTTTCGTTCCAGCAGTGACGCCTGGCGATAGCGCGGAGACTGTCATCTCCCAACAAACCATTACAGCGCAGCCATGACTCCACTGAAAGAACTGCAAGACTCGCCACTGAGGCACAGAGGGCACGGGGATTCTTAAGGTGTCTCTCAAGAAATCAATGTTCTTTGCGTTTGCTGCTGAACAACTTTGAGGCGC
>JGI24025J20009_10001306_pt1 | contig 18899 bp, 20 predicted proteins | sample Cruoilmetagenom3_FD_20009 | JGI IMG/M metagenome (IMG submission 20009) | reverse complement strand
TTACTTGGGTCATCTGGTTACCTCCTTTTTAAATGTTTTTTAAAACATTATGAAGGATTTTGATGACCCATTCAAATTTTCAAATAACAATTTTACAGAAAATATAACACAGTCCCAAAAAATGAATTTAAATTTTTCTTTTTTGTTTATAAAAGAGGAGCTGCAACTAAGTATATTTTTTTAGGTAAGTATATATTTAATTGCAAAAACATATCCAGGGCTTAAGTTTATATACTTTACATATTTTTACATAAACAAGATTTTAAAAAATTCACAGTTATTAATTTTTAAATGATAAAATTAAAAATAATAATTATTTATTTACAATGAAAAAGTAATAGGAATTATTATTTACAAGAAAATATAGTTAGAAGAATTATTTATTTACAATGAAAAATTGAAAAGGGGCTATAAGAAATGAATAAATCATTGAAAAAAACATTAGATTTTAAAGAAGTTCCAGTTGAAAAGCTGAGACGGAGATGTGACCCGAAAAGCCTGGGTTTCAAATCAACTGATGAGCTTAAAGTTCACAAAGACATAATTGGTCAAAAAAGAGCTGTAGATGCTCTTCGCTTGGGTTTAGATATTAAAAGTGTAGGATATAACATATTCGTTACTGGACTTGTAGGAACTGGTAGGAAAACTGCTATAAATTACTTGTTAGAGGAGACGGATCGTATAAAAAACATACCTGATGATAAGCTTTATGTTAATAACTTTAAAAATCCTGACATGCCAAGACTCATCAGACTACCAGCTGGACAGGGTAGAAGTTTAAAGAAAGACATGGATGGAATTGTTGAATATCTGTTAAAAAATATACCATCAATTTTTGAAAGCAGAGATTACAAACAGAGGAAGAAGGAGGTTGTAGAAAGTCTTAAGAATAAACAGAAAGAATTAATTGCTGTTTTTGAAAAAAAGATTGCAGAAGAAAAATTTACCTTAATTCAACTTCAGTTTGGTGTTTTTACAAAACCAGCCATATTACCTCTAATTGATGGTAAACCTTTAAATTTTGATCAACTGACAGTTATAGTAGAGAAAGGTAAATTTCCAAAGGAGGAATTACAGAAACTTAAGGAAAAACATTCTGAACTCACTGATAAGATGGAGACTGTTTTCAAAGAGATGCGATATATTGAAAAAGAAATTCGAGAGAGATTAAAATCTTTGGATAATGAAGTTGTTACTCCCTTGGTTGAACAGCGGATTAATGATATAAAAAACAAGTACAAAAATAATAAGGTAAATGAGTATTTAGAAGAGGTAAGAGAAAACATTTTAGATAATTTAGATAAATTCCAGAAGAAACCTGAAGAAGCAACTTTGCAAATTCCAGGAATAACAGCTCCGATAGAAGATGCATTTTTAGAATATCAAGTGAATCTTCTTGTTGATAATTATGGAGCAAAAAAAGCACCAGTTATATTTGAAACATCACCTACTTATCGCAATATCTTTGGAGCTGTTGAAGTCGCTCCAGGTAAATTTGGAAGCTGGCAAACTGACTTTACAAAAATAAAGGCAGGCTCCCTTCTTCGTGCTGATGGAGGTTTTTTGATCATAGAAGCCATAGATACTTTGATAGAACCAGGAGTCTGGCAAGCACTAAAAAGAACATTAAGAAATAGAAAGATAGAGATACAAAATTATGCTCCATTCTATATGATATCAATATCAGCTTTAAAACCAGAGCTAATAGATTGTGACATAAAAGTAGCAATGGTAGGAGATCCTTTTTTATATCACATACTTTACAATCGTGACGAGGATTTTAAAAAAATATTTAAGGTGCGTGCTGATTTTGATTCAGTTATGGATGTTAAGCGTGAAAGTGTTATGCAATATGCTAACTTTGTAAAAAATATAGTTACTAATGAGAAATTAGTACCTTTTAACTGTGATGCTGTAGCATCAGTGGTTGAATTTGGAATGAGACTCGCAGGTAAGCAGAAAAAATTATCCACTCAATTCAATAATATAGCAGATGTACTGAGAGAGGCCAATTATTGGGCTCATAAAGAAAAAAGTTCACAAGTTACTGAAAAACATGTAGAAAAAGCAATTGAAGAAAAAATCGAACGCTCTAGACTTACTGAAGAAAAAATCCAGGAGATGATAGAAGAAGGTACAATTATGATAGATACTAAAGGTTTTGTAGTGGGTCAAGTAAATGGTCTTTCAGTATATGATACAGGTGATTATTCTTTTGGTAAACCTACAAGAATAACTGCTAAGACATCAGTTGGTGGATCAGGCATAATAAATATTGAAAGAGAGGCTGAGCTTAGTGGTAGAATTCATAGTAAAGGAGTGTTAATACTGGCAGGATATCTTCGCTCAAAATATGCTCAAGATAAACCTTTGGCAATGAGTGCCAGTCTTTGTTTTGAGCAATCATATTCAGGTGTAGAGGGTGATTCAGCTTCTTCAACTGAGGTTTATGCATTATTATCAGCTTTATCTGATTTACCAATAAGACAGGATATTGCAGTTACTGGTTCTGTCAATCAGAAAGGCGAGATACAACCTATTGGAGGGGTAAATCAGAAAATAGAGGGATTTTATGATGTATGTAAAACAAAAAAAATCACTGGAACACAAGGTGTAATGATACCACGTCAGAATATTGATGATTTTATGTTGCGCAAAGATGTTATAAATGCAGTAAAGCAAGGTAAGTTTCATATCTATTCAGTAAAAACTATTAACCAGGGAGTTGAGATACTAACTGGGGTTAGATCAGGAAGAAGAAAGAAAGACGGTACTTATGAAGTGGGAACAGTAAATTACCTGGTAGATAAGAAGCTGAGAGAGTTTGCTAATAAATGGAAGAGTTTTAGAATAGGGGCAGAAGGTCCAACTAAAATCTAAATAATAAACTCTTTTTTTCTTTTATTTTTTATTTTTTATCATTCTTATTTAATAATAAGGAAAGAAATTATTATTTTCTCTGATTTTCTTTTTTAACTACGCAGGTACCTTCTGCTTTTACGACCAATATTGGTTTTTCTAAATAATCAGCTGCACTGCTGCTTATATCCTTTCTTGCTTGAATGACTTTATAGGCTTCAAATACAATATCCCTGCTTGTATTACCTATTCTTGTGATTTTCCCCATAGCTTCAATATAGTCTCCTGCATATATAGGAGTTAAAAAATCTATCTTTTTATATCCTGCGAAAAGTCCCTCATCTCCATCATTTTCTATTAATAGTTCAGTAGCTACATCTCCAAATAATTCTAAAATCTTAGCGCCACTTATCAAATCTCCTCCATAATGTACATCTGAGCTACTCATTCTAACTCTTATCATAATTTTCTCCTTTTATTTAATGAATAGCTTCGCGGTATACTTTCGAAGGCATTTTCAGCCAAGAAAGTATACCCGAAGCTTAGAATATTTAAGAATAGAATTAATACTTTTTAACTGGCAATTTTCCTTGTTATTATATTTTTAATCTTAATAACTCTCTTACCTCATCGGGAGTTGCTATTTTTCTACCCATCTCTTTTGCAATTCTAACAATTCTTATAACTAATTGAGCATTACTTTCAGCTAATACTCCTTTTTCATAGTAAATATTATCTTCAAAACCAAGTCTTACATTTCCACCTAAAGCAATGGCTGTAACTGAAATAGGAATATGAGTTTTACCAATTCCAGTAGCTGACCACATAGATTTTTCAGGAAGTGATTCAACAAGATGCAACAAATCTTTTATTGTTCCTGGAATCCCGCCTGGAACACCCATTATCAGACCAAATTGAAATGGTGGATTAATTAATTCTTCTTTTATAAGTTTTTTTGCATTAGCTATCATTCCAACATCAAATATTTCCATTTCTGGTTTTATCCCAAGATTTTTCATCTCTTGTGCTAATGATTTAATTAGAGTCGGGGGGTTATAAAAAACACCATCTCCAAAATTTACGGTTCCAGTTGTTAGTGATGCCATCTCAGGTTTCAATTCTAATGGAGATCTTCTTTCCTCAGTACTCATACCAATAGCACCACCTGTTGATATCTGTATAATTATGTTGCATCTTTGTTTAATTAACTTGATCATCTCATTGTATGTTTCTGGGTCTTGTGTGGGATTCCCATTTTCATCTCTAGCATGAAGGTGGATTATTGATGTTCCCTCTTTATAACAATTATATGCTTCCTCGGCTATATCTTCTGGTGTGATGGGAAGGTTCGGATTATCTTTTTTTGTTACCTCTGCACCGTTTGGAGCTACAGTTATTATAAGTGGCTTCATAAGAATTGACTCCTTAACCATATTTTTTGATATAAAATTCTCTTAATTTTTTATTCTCCCTTAGTAGATTTAACGTTAATTCTGGAGCTCCTTTAACATATCCGTTTCCAATCATAAGTTTTATGTCTTTACCCACTCCCTCTGCACCTAATGCTGCTTTAGTAAAATCTGTAGACATGTTGAAGAAATATACTGTTCCATATTGCTTGGTACAAAGAATACCTGCCATTTCAGTATCAGAGATATTTATGTAATTTATTGTTACATCTGCTAATTTTCCTTTTGTTGCTTTTATAAATTTATCAAAGATATCTAATGGTTTTGTAGCATCACCCTGAAATATTATATCTGCTAATTTTAACTTCTTTATATTCTCACACGATTCTTTAGAACGAGATAATGATATTAATATTCCCTCACTGCCTACCATCTTCCTTGCTTGGGCTAAACACAACATTCCTGATTTACCCCCTCCACCTAATACAAATACAATATCACCCCTTTTTACCATCCTTGCTACTTGAGCTGGTGCTCCACATACATCTAAAACCGCTAGGGATAAAAATTCTGGTAAATCAGTGGGTAGTTTTGCATATATTCCACTTTCAAATAGAATAGCTTTTCCTTCAATTTCAACCTGTTCAATATCTAACTTTACATTTTTAATTCTATTTATTCTTAGGGGAGTCAATGTTAGGGATACTAAAGTTGCTATCTTATCACCTACATTAATATCTATTTTTCCTATTAAATCTGAGCCAATCTTTTCAACCTTTCCAATTAACATTCCTCCAGAATTAGTAACTGGATTATGCATCTTTCCTCTTGTTTTTACAATATCTAAAATTGCAGAAGTAATTTTTTCTTCATCATTTTCATATTCTTTTTTCAATTGAGTAAAACTGGCTGAATCAATATTTAAAGCTTCTGCATCAATGAGTATTTCGTTATCATAGATTTTTTCTGAATTGTCAAGTCTCCAAGCTGTTTGCGGTAAGGCACCTTTTGGCTCTAAAACTCTATGGCTACCAAAGGGACATTTTTTCATTCTAAATTTCCTTTTTTTTGTTTTTTAGCCATTTAGGTTTTACTTCTTCATCCTTTTTTCTATAATAAGTAATCCTACCTGGCCATATGCTAACACCTTTTGATGTCATAAGCTTGGTTGGACCTTGGTCTGGAGCAAAAATTCTTTTAGTTTCATAGTATGGTGCTTCATCTCCAGCTAACTTTTCAGGCTCTCTATATATCGATATTACTCCTTGATAATTTCTCAATACTACTTTACCGTCTCCTTTAGATATTAAATATTGAGGAGATACAGGAATTTTACCTCCACCACCTGGTGCATCAATTACATATGTTGGTATAGCTAATCCAGAAATATGTCCTCTTAATGCTTCTATTATCTCAATCCCCTTATCAACTTTTGTTCTAAAATGTTCTATTCCTTCTGATAGATCACATTGATATATATAATAAGGTTTTACTCTGGCTTGCATAAGATCGAGACAGAGATTCTTCATTACAGATATATTATCATTTACACCTCTAAGCAATACAGTCTGATTTCCAACAGGAATTCCTGAATCTACAAGTTTTTGAAGTGCACTTATTGATTCATCTGTTAGTTCTTTGGGATGATTGAAATGGGTATTGAGATAAATGGGATGATAATTTTTTAACATATTACAAAGTTTATCGGTTATTCTATAAGGTAATGTACAAGGAAGGCGTGAACCAATTCTTATAATCTCTACATGAGGAATTTCTCTTAATTTTATTAGTATCTTTTCTAATCTTTCATTTGACATAGTAAGAGGGTCACCACCAGACAACAGAACATCTCTGACTGTAAGCGTATTCCTAATATAATCCAAGGCAATATCTATCTCTTTGTCTGTTGCTGCTTTATCAGTTTTACCTGCATATCTTCTCCTTGTACAGTGTCTACAGTATGATCCACACTGATCTGTAATTAAAAAGAGAATTCTATCAGGATATCTATGTGTAATACGAGGAACTGGAGAATCCCTGTCTTCAGCTAAAGGATCTATCATATCGGTTGGAGATGGAATTAGTTCTAATGGTGATGGAACAGCTTGTTTTCTAACCGGACATTCTGGGTCATAGGGATCCATTAACATAGCATAATATGGAGTTATAGCCATTCTGAACTTTTTTAAAGATGCATTTATACCCTCGATTTCCTCATTGGTAAGCTCAACTATATCCTTCAGTTGATCAGCAGATTTGATACGATTTTTCATCTGCCACTTCCAATTCTTCCACTGCTTGATAGGTATTTTTTCCCATATTTTTATCTCTCTATAATCTCTCATACTCACCTCTATTTTGACTTTTTAAAATAACTTCTTTTTATTCATTTTTTTCTTTAGCTAAATTGTATCCTAATTGAAGAGCTTTTTTGTCAAGCTCAATTATAGCTTCACCTTTACCTTTGAGAACATCTTTCAAACTATCTTTTAGAGTTTTTAGATTGATTATTTCATTTCTTCCAATTAATGCTCCTAATGCTACCATGTTTGCTGCCATTTTATTACCAAGTTCTGTGGCTTTATCAGTTGCTGCAATTTTAAATACATCTACTCCTTCTGGATATTTTTCTAAATCTTTATCAACAAGTGAAGTGTTTATAATCAAGGTTCCACCTTTCCTCATCCTGGGAACAAATTTTTCTAATGAAGGGAGATTCATTGATATAACTAATTTTGGATTGTCTACTACAGGAGAGGCTATTTCTTCATCTGAAATTACAACTGAGCAATTGGCAGTCCCACCCCTTATTTCAGGACCATATGATGGCATCCAGGTTACATTTTTCCCTTCCTTCATTGCAGCATATGATAACAATTGACCTATAAGCAAAACCCCTTGTCCACCAAATCCAGCAAATATTGCTTCATGCATCATTTTTCTAATCTCACCTTCCTTAAATTTTGTTTCAAAATCAAATTTTATGTCCCATGTCAAGACCTGACCCCTTCAACTTATTTCAACATCTTTGAATTTTTTTAAAGGAAAAGTCTTTGACATAACTTCATCAACCCATCTTACTGAATCAATAGGTTCCATGCGCCAGTTCATTGGACATTGTGAAAGTACTTCTACTAATGAGAATCCCTTTTTTGCAAGTTGAACCTCAAATGCATGTCTTATGGCTCTTTTAGCTTTCATGACATTTTTTGGTGAACTAACACTGACTCTTTCTAAATAAGCTACTCCATCTAAAGATGACAAAAGTTCACATACTCTAAGTGGGAATCCAGCTATATTAGCATTTCTTCCATAAGGAGATGTTGTTGTTTTCTGTTTTAAAAGTGTTGTTGGAGCCATTTGTCCACCTGTCATTCCATATACCGCATTATTTATAAATATAACTGTTATATTTTCTCCTCTGTTTGCCGCATGTACTATTTCTGCTGTTCCTATAGAGGCTAAATCTCCATCACCTTGATATGTAAAAACAACCTTGTCTGGTTGAGCCCTTTTTATTCCAGTCGCTGCTGCGGGAGCTCTTCCATGTGGTACTTCTTGAAAATCAACATTTAAGTAGTTATAAATTAAAACTGAACACCCTATGGGTGCAATGCCTATAGTCTTTTCCCTAACACCTAATCTATCTATTGCATCAGCAACTAATCTATGCACTGTCCCGTGTCCGCAACCTGGACAGTAATGGGTTACAACATCTTCTAAAGTTTTTATTTCTTTATCTTTCTTAATATCTTCCACTTACATTACCTCCTTTAACATGTTCTCAGCTTTCCCAATTATTTCATCAACTACTGGCATTACTCCTCCAGTTCTTCCATAAAATCCAACTGGAACTATACCTTCAATTGCCAATTTAACATCCTCTATCATCTGTCCTAAGCTCATTTCAACAACCAAAATTCCCTTTGCTCTTCCATTTTTGACTGCTTCTTTTAGCTGGTTGTATGGAAATGGATATAGTGTAAGAGGTCTGAAAATTCCGAGTGAAATACCCCTTTCTTTAGCAACTGCAACAGCCCTTTTAGAAACTCGGGCTGAAGTTCCATAAGCTACTAAAAGTAAATCGCAATCTTTTACGTTCATTTCCTCCCACTTAATCTCTTCTTGCATTCTATTGTATTTCTCTTGAAGATGTAAATTATGATTTTCCAATTCTTCCGGGTCAAGAAATAGAGATTTAAGAATGATTTTCTTTCTACCTTTTGCTCCAGTAGTAGCCCATTTTTTTGGTGATAGTTTTGATATGTCTACTTCAGGTGGAAATTCTATGGGTTCCATCATCTGACCCATTACTCCATCAGTTAATATTATTACTGGGTTTCTATATTTATCAGCTAACTCAAAAGCTAAAAATACAAACTCTGCAAGTTCCTGTAAAGTTGAGGGTCCTAAAACAATACAACTATAATCTCCATGACCCCCTCCTTTCGTTGCTTGAAAATAGTCTGATTGTGCTGGTTGAATACCACCTAAGCCTGGTCCACCTCTCATAACATTCACAATCACACAGGGTATTTCAGCTCCAGCTAAATATGAAATCCCCTCCTGCATTAAGCTTATTCCTGGACTTGAAGTTGTTGTCATAGCTCTAACACCTGAGCCACCTGCTCCAAATACCATGTTTATTGCTGCAATCTCACTCTCTGCCTGTAAAAATACTCCACCAATTTCTGGCATTCTTCTTGACATATATTCTGGTATTGCGTTTTGTGGTGTTATTGGATATCCAAAATAATATCTACATCCAGCTCTAATTGCCGCTTCTGCTATCGCCTCATTCCCCTTAAATAGTAGTTTTTCTCCCATTATCTCCTCCTTTATACCTTAAAAACCTTAATAGCTGAATCTGGACAAATAAGTTCACAAAATTTACAGGCTTTACAATTAGAAATATCTATAATTTTAACTGGGTAATAACCCAATGAATTTAATTCTGGTGAGAATTCTAAAACACCCTCGGGACAAAATTCAATACAGAGACCACATCCTTTACATTTGTCTTTTTTATTTTCAAATCTTATCAAAATAACACCTCTGTTAATCTTTGATAGCTTTATTAATTTATAAAAATTTTAAGGATTTTTCCGTTTATTTTTCTTACATATTTCTAATACTACACGCTAATGAACTCTCTATTTTTTTGAGCTATCAATTACTAATGACCTGCTCTTATTTTTAAACCATCAATTTTTGATAGTACTTCTAAACCTCTTATTTTTGCTATTCTTTCTTCAGCTACCCTGTCTGCTGCTATATAAGTTGGAATATTATCTCTCTTTGATATCTCTATTACCTTTTTCACATTATCATAAATTTTTAAAACCATATTTGTAGCTCTTTCTTCACTGTATTTGGTTAGCTCATTATATACATTTATCAAACCACCAGCATTTATCACATAATCCGGTGCATACAGGATTCCCATCCCATGAATCTTATCGCCGTGTCTTGTTTCAGCAAGTTGATTATTGGCTGCACCTGCAATTATTGAACATTTTAATTGTCCAATTGTTTCATCATTAATAATTGCACCAACTGCATTAGGAGAAAATACATCACACTTTACAGAATAAATATCATATTCACCCACTGCTTTTGCACCAAGCTCTTTTTTAACCCTATCAATTCTATCCTGATGATGGCCAGAAACTATTAATTTTGCTCCTTCCTTGTGAAGAAATTTACATAGATGATAACCGACATTTCCTACTCCCTGAACTGCTATTTTCTTTCCCTCAAGTGATGTACTTCCAAAAACCTCTTCAACACATGCTTTAATTCCCTGAACTGTACCTAAAGCAGTAAATGGTGAAGGGTCTCCACTTCCTCCATGAAATTTGCTTATACCTGTCACAAATGGAGTTTCCCGTAAGACAATCTCCATATCTTCTACACTTGTCCCCATATCCTCAGCAGTTATGTATCTACCATTCAGTGAATTAACAAATTTACCATATGATCTCCAGAACTCATCACTTTTGTCTTTTTTGGGATCTGCGATAATAACTGCTTTTCCACCCCCTAAATTTAGTCCAGCTGCTGCAGCTTTATAAGTCATTCCTCGACCCAATCTAAGGCAATCAATAATAGCATCCTCTTCGGTAGGATACATTCTCATTCTGCATCCACCTAATGCTGCTCCCAATGTTGTGTCGTGGATAACAATTATTGCTTTTAGATTGACTGATGGATCATAGCAAAATACAATTTGTTCATAATCATTTTTTGCCATTTTTTCAAATATTTTCACTATCTCTCCCTTCTTTTTTAATTTCTATTTAATTATAAATTTATTAGATTGGTGAATCATTAATTATTGAAAATAAAAAACTTTTGCAATTCACCCCTATAATGCTTTATAGGAAAAAATGCAAAAGTTTTTGAAACAAAAATTCATTTTTATAGATAAATAAGATGTTAATAATTATTATCCTCCATGTATGGAAAATAAATGTTAGTGTCAGTTTAATTATATTATAATTACTAAAAGTATATGTCAAGAAACATAAACAAAATGATTTCAAATTCAATTATTACATTTTTTAATTAAGGAAGGTATTTTTTGAAAAAATGGATTATTGTTTTTCTAATTATTGATTTATTGCTTATTAGTATCTATTGTTTTCTCTACTTTAACAACTTGCTAACAAACCCTCCAAGAATAATAAATAATTTATTCAATATAAAATTTTTCAATAATCTAAAAGAAAATTTTAAATATTTTTCTTCAAAACTAAGTTCATCAATTGCAAATTTTTACAATAATATATTTAAAAACAAAGAAGAACCTGCGTCTGAAGTTAAGAATCTAAAAAAAGAAGTGGCAAAAGAAAACCAAAGTACAGAAGAAGAAAAGAAACAAATTGAGAGTAAAGTTATAAGTAAAAAAAATATTGAATTAGAAAAAATATGGAAATATTATTATGGAAACTATTTTTGCATTTTTGGATTTCTTAAAAATATGAGCAGCGATTATGCAGCAACAAATGTCAGTTTGTCTTGTAGTCTTTATGATTCAGAGGGATCTACTGTTTTGAAAACATCAGAATCTGTAAAACTTCAATATATTCTTCCTGAACAATCAGCTCCATTTTCTTTGATTACTGAAATAAGTAACGATATACATTTTGAATCTTATGAGATAGATACAATAAGATGTTCCTGGATTCCATTTGATATTGAAAATACTTTTGAATTTGATGTTTCAAATGTAGATTTAACTTACTACAATTCACATAATTTGGCTAAATGTTTTGTCAAAAATATTTCCGATAAGGATTTTGGTAGTGCAAAAATTTTAGTTGCGTTTTATGACGACAAGGAAAAGATAATTGCAGTCGGTTCAGATTATTTAGTAAATTTGAAAGTTGGCGAAAATATACCCTTTATAATTAATACAGAAAATCTTCCTTACATACAGAAAAAAGCTAAAAATATAGAGGTATTTTTGTTTCCACAATTTGATGAAATTTAAATAATTTCTCACCACTAACTATTCCTTATTATAGTGAAAGGACATGTATAGATAAGTGATAATAATTATTTAATTTTTATTCACTTGCTTATTTGCCGGGAAAGCGAAAATGTCCTAATACTAACCATTTTTGAAGTACATCCTCTTCAACTGTATAACCTGGCTCAATATAGTTATGTATGACATAAGGAATATTTTCTTTATTAGGTCTGTCAGATAGTATTCCACAATGATCAACACTTCCATTTCTATTTATATCCCAAAAAATTATGTCTCCCGGAAGCCATTGAAATAAATTTTTAGATTTTTTTGGATCCATGTCTATAATCAAAGATTTAGCATTTCTTTGAAAAAAAATTATTAAGTTCTCCGGTCTTCTATAGTCAATATTTGGATCTGCTGCTTTTACTTCCCATAGCTCCCAAGGATATTCCCCAAAATTACCTTTTATGTCTTTATCAACTAACATTCTTAAGTCATAACCAGCATTAGTAAATGCTCTTGCTATAATATCTGTGCAAATTGCCTTATCTTGAGGAGGATCACCTCCTTCAAAATAATTAATAGATTCTTCAGCGATTATGTTTTTGGCTTTTCTTTCAATTTCGAGTTTTGCCCCCTGAAGTATATCCTCTTGATCATTTATCCCATCACCATCTGCATCTGTTACTATATTTGCAATACTTATATCAACTTTTTTTATCTTAGGTAATTGATTAATGAGAGCTATGGGGAGTTCCTCTTCTTTAAAAAGACTGATCTTACTTTGTCTTAAAATTATTAAAAGTATTAAAACAAGAATTAATATGACAATTGTAAAGAATGTCCTTCTTCTTGCTTTTTCTTTTTTTCTATGTCTATGATAACTTTCCAATTAAATATTACCTAAAGTTATTTTAGAGTTTATAATAGATTTTTCTTTTCTTTTTAGCTTTATTTATCTTTCTTTCCACCATTACATTAGCAGCTTTGTTTGTAGGTACATCCTCATCCTTGCTAATACTAAATATTCTGAGTAAAGAGTTATAAATATTTTCAACTTTTCTACATGCTTTCTCATATTCATAACCAACAAATGTTTCAGCAGCAGTAATAACTCCTCCTGCATTTATTACATAATCCGGGGCATATAAAATATTCCTTTTATATAGTTTAATGTCATGTTCTTTTTCATCAAGAAGAATATTATTCGCTCCACCAGCAATAATCTTACACTTCAATTTTGGAATTGTATTGTTATTCAAAATTGCTCCAACTGCATTTGGTGAAAAAACATCACACTGAACTGAATATATTTCATCTTCACCAACTTCTTCCGCATTAAATTCCTCTATAACCTTGTCAATCTTATCCCTGTGGTGCCCTGAAACAAATAGTTTTGCCCCTTCTTTATTTAAAAATTTACAAAGATTATAACCTACTTTACCTAATCCCTGAACTGCTATTACTCTTTTATCTAAAGAGTCATCACCATAAGTCTGTTTCAAACAAGACTTAATTCCTATATAAACTCCATATGCAGTATTTAGGGAAATATCATCTGATGAAACCATTTTCTCTTCCCATGTAATTACATGTGGTGTATATTTTTTAGCATATCCAAAATCATCTAAATTTGTTCCCATATCTGGACCAGTAATAAATCTTCCTTTTAATGTTTGCACAAATCTTCCAAAGGATTCCATTAATTTTGGATTCTTATCCACCATTGGGTCACCTATTATAACTGATTTTCCACCACCGTACGGTAGATCAACTGCTGCATTTTTATAAGTCATTCCTCTAGCAAGCTTTAATGCATCTATTACTGCATCAGCTTCAGATGAGTATTTTCTCATTCTACAACCTCCCAGAGCAGGTCCTAATACTGTATTATGTATTGCAATTATAGCTTTTAGCCCTGTTTCAGGATCTATATTAAATATAACCTGTTCATGACCGTATTTTTCAAAAAATTTGAAATAGTCCATCTAAACTCCTTTCCTTGAAATTAAAAATAGAATTAAATAAAAAAGCCCAATCTTTACATAAAATTGGGTTTTGAAAAAATCATTATTAGATGCAGAAAAAAATTCTTTTATATTTAAAATTTTTTTAAACATTTATCTAACTATATCTATTTAAAAATATATCTTTCTAATCATTTAATCTATATATATAATATTCTCAAACAAACTTTAAATAGTCAAGACCTTAGATCTCCGTTGCTTTTTGACTTTTAAATTTGGATATTAACTCTTTAATTAATCTCTCCTGCTCAATTCTATCATCTGTACTTTTTCTTATTTCTGCTTTTTTCCTGCGAATATATTTTCTTGTTCCTTTACTAAGTCTTTTCGTATTTCTCATAACTACACATCTTTCAAATTAAATATTTCTGTTTTATCTATTTATTTATAAAATTGTCTTAATCAGATATCATTTTAACATCTTTATCTAAAATCCCCATTACTATAACATCCCAGTATTTTCCATTATAGTAATGTCCCTCTCTTAACAGACCTTCCTTTTTAAAACCACATTTTTCATAGGTTCTAATAGCTCTGGGATTATATTCATAAACATGTAAATTTATTTTATGTAATCCCATTTTCCCTACTGCATATTTTAATATAGTTTTTATAGCATCCGTTCCATGTCCTTTATTCCAGCTTTCCATATCACCTATAAATATACCCAACATACAATTTTTATCTCTCCAATTTATTCTGTGTAATCCTATGTTCCCAATATGTTTACTGTTCTCCTTTTCTATGGCAAAAATATAATCATTTGGAGAACTCTGCATGGTCTTTAGCCATCTTATCTCTTGTACTAAATCAATATTAATTAAATCAAAATCTAAATATTTTGTAACCCTTCTATCTCTAAGCCACAATAAACATCTGGAAAGATCATCTTCACATAAATCCCGTAATTTTACTTTTTCCCCTTTTAATATTCTCCATGTTCTTGCCATTTTTTTCCTACTAATTTTTAGTATCTATTTTCTTTTTATTATTCATAATTTCATGAATTCATCTCTAATATAGNAATATNTGTCTTATGTTATTTTTTAATTAAAATATTNATTAATTGTTATTTTATAATACAGGAACAAAATTTGAAATATTTATGAATTAATTTAACTGTANCAAATAGATGCGTGGTTAATTCTTTAAAATATTATTTAAACAGGGGNAAAAGTATTTTAGATAATGTGGGATTTATAATACCATATATACCAAAAGCCAATATAATGACAGAGCATAATATAATAAAGGCTAAAGATAGAAGGTATGGGAAACTCTCTTTAAATAGATTTAATTTCACTTTTTTAGATTTAAGGTAAATATCCGTTTTTGGCTTAGACCACATACTTAAAATAATTCTTCCATAATAATATAAAGCTATTAAAAAGTTTATTATTAAAAAGACAGAAATTGAAAATGCATAATCAGTAATTCCTTCAATTTCATTACCAACATTAATGAAGCTAATAGATGACTGTTTAATTAAAAAGCCAGCAGTCCCTGGGATTCCAATTAATGAGATTAATATTACAGATAATGAAAAAGTTAAAACTGGTGCAGTCCTTATTGCTCCTTTTATATCCTCCAGGAAATCCACCCAATTAGTTTTAAGTTTATATTTTCTATAAGTCTCCAATCCAATTATTAATGCTGCTGTTGAAATTAAATATATAAGTAAATATGGCGTTATACCACTTAGCTCTTCTAAGGGTGGAAAAAGGTAATAATCAATAATAATAAAGCACATTTGAACTACACTTGAAAATGCTAAAAACTTCCAGACATTTCTTTGATAAATAATACCAATATTTAAAAATATAATTGTTACGAAAACAAGAATTAAAATTACAAGAAAATTATCAAAAAGAGGTGTATTATCCAAATGACCAGCTATATTTAATATCTTCTTAAGAGCCAGGAAATTTACAGGAATAACAAGAATTGAGAAAAAAAGTGTTGTAAAAAAACCACTATCTTTAGCAAGAGAGGGAAACAAAATATGAAATGGGAATAGTGACAATCTAATTGACATTATTACCATTATAACTATATGCACTATGATTAATAAAATATTTACTTTATTAATATCAATGTTTGTAAAATTAACATTTAAAGAAAGAGATCCCGATACTCCATATATAAAGGAAAACAAATATATGAATAAAAAGGTTGAAATTATCCCAAAAATGACATATCTCAGATATGAGGGCCAGTCGATTTTCTCAAATTTTAAAGTAGGGATAAAATATGATGAGACTGTAACAATTTCTAAAAACATTAGTAGTGATAATAGATTTGAACTAAGTCCAAGTGACATCGCACCAAATATTGAAATTAGAATTAAAGCATAAATACCAGGTTTTTCTACTTTAGAGACAATCAGCGAAATTAAAAGACTCGCTCCTGAAAAAAGAAATGAGTATCTAAAAAAGTTTGAAATCTTACTAACCTCTAAAAAGTTATCCGATACAATTCCCATTCTGTCTTTATATACAAAGGTTAAAGCCATTGCAGCTATTACTACTAAAATACAAGAATAATTTAACCATCTTAATTTTGTTACACTACTAAAAATTAAAAGTAGCAAAACAAAAAGAAATGAAGAGAGTATTAATAGTTCTGGGATTATAAGAGAAAAGTCAATCAACAATTACTCCCTCCTAAAAAAGTTAGCAATTTTTAAATTTAATTCTAAAAAGGGATCCCTCCTTTTTAGATCTATATCTTTCCCTTCTTTTTTAACAAGGTAATAAACAAAAAATCCTATAGCAAACTGCATAATTATTAGACCAATCATAAATATAATTAAAGTAAGTTGAAAAATCTTTTCAGGATATAAAAAATAAGAGAAGGAAATAAAATTAATAATAGCTGATAAAGCTATTAGTGAAGAACTAATTAATTTATATAAAAACTTTCTTCTAAATAAGACACCAAAAATTCCTAAACAGAATATAATCGTGGATATATATAAATAATTTTTTAGAGATAACACTATTTACTTCCTATCTTTAGAAACAAAATATATTCCAATAAAAAAGCTAATAAAATAAACAAATATAATTATCAGAAGTGTAGTGTGTTCAACATATAATACTTCGGCAATTTTTGCTGGAGAAGTGGATTGAAATTCATCAACTTTAGTTGTTTCCCACTTACTATTATTAATCACAAAAACAAGACCTGTTAATACTAATATGGCTATAAAAATTGCTATAAAAGTTGTTGACCAATCTCTTTTCCAATTAAAAACTAAATTCTCCCTTTCTCCAATCCCTGCCAATAATAGACCCGCGATTATTGCTGGAAGGGGAATATATATAAATAAAAAGAGAACAGAATTTTTCAAAAATAAAAAAAGAAAACTTATGCTTAAAACACAGATCAAAAAACTCAAAACTATAAATAGATGCTTTTTAAAAAGAACAACACCTAAAGCACCCATTACAATAAGTATTGATACTATATAAAATAATATGTTTTCCAATTATTTACCTTTTAACTAATAAATTTTCTAAAGTTTTTTTAAATTTTCCAGAATTTTCTTAACTTCGGTCTCGCGTGTTTCGTTAATTTTTCAATATCATATTCTAAAGCTGATAAATCATTTTCGGTAAGCTCATAATTAAAACTCATTTTTAATGCATTTTTCTTGCATGCTTCCTCGCAAAAACCACAGAACATGCATCTACTAATATCTATACAAAAGCTCTTTAATTCCTTATTATTGATATCTACTTCAATAGATATTAATTTTAGTGGACAAGCTTTCTCGCATTGACCACATCCATCACAGAGGATCTTTCTTGTATCCGGATCCACTACTAATTGAATGCTTCCCCTGCTATTGTAAGGAACCATTATTTTATCATGTGGATAAAGAACAGTTACAGATCTCTTAAATGTATTTCTTATAACAGTTATTAAACTTCTAAATATACCCTTCATAAAATAAACTCACAAAATAGGTTTCAAATAAAGAACCAAAAATATTACAATCAGTAAGTTTAAGAATGATAATAAACAAAGAAAGGCTAAACTTAAATTTATTTTTTTTCTAAAACCTCTTATTCTGGGAATAATAGTATATAAAAATAATAGTATTACTTGTAAAATAAAAGTCTTTATTATAGTCCAAATCAGCGGATGTAAAATTTTTGGACCATTCCACCCACCAAGATAAAGCAGGGTTCCCAGAATCAATAAGGATATAATATTAATATACTCAGAGATGGTAGATATTAGATAATTCAATCCAGTTTGAGTAGAAAGATAATCAGTATTAAAGTAGGTATCCTTTAATGGAACATCAAGAGGTAATCTCTGCCAAAGCAAAGAACAACTTAATAAAAAAACAATAAAACTTAATGGTTGGTATAGGATGTTATAGAATATACTTTGCGCTCGAACTATTTCAAAAAGATTAAAAGATGACGAAACTATTATAGGCCCCATAGATGATATGAATAATGAAATGCTAAATATAAGAACAGTGGATATCCTATCTAATAAATCTGCCATTTTGTTCGAATTTAATTTAACTTTCCTAATTGAAAGAAACGCACCCACGTTGGATATCATAATAAAAGAAAGACAAAGTGGCAGGGACATCTCAATATTCATTAAGAAAATATCTTCTGTCAGGGGAATTAATAGAAAGGCTAATATGGCAAATGTGAGTGAGATCATCACTCCAATGTTATTAGATAAATCTTGTAAACTGGTAAATAATTTTGGCCAATTTAAAAGTGATTTCAAAATTTGAGAAAATATTTGCAAGGTCCCATGGAAACCAGTTTGTAATGGACCTCTTCTTGATTGCATATGAGCCAGTACCTTCTTATGAAGGTAAATAATTATATATAGTCCTGAAAATAGGAATACTAATAAGTAAAAAGCTTTTAACAATAGATTTTTTAAAATCATTTATCTACCTCGCACACACAGATATCAAAACTTGCCAGTATTAATTCAATATCCTCAAGTTTTTCACCTATAACTGCTTTCGAAAAAGCGAACAGGCTATTATATGAGGGTCCTTTTATGCTTAATTTAGCTATTCTACCCTCACTTACTGATATATTCATACCAAGTTCACCATGGGGACATTCAACATGGCTATAT
>JGI24025J20009_10001305_pt1 | contig 18912 bp, 18 predicted proteins | sample Cruoilmetagenom3_FD_20009 | JGI IMG/M metagenome (IMG submission 20009) | reverse complement strand
CTTCGCGTGCCCCCTACTTTCTGACTCACGCGAAGGCGCGAAGTCCTGATGGTTGCTCACTTCCCGTCTGATGCCTTCCTTGAAGGCCGCTTGCACCGAACTTTCCCAGAGACGGCCGGAGGAGTGGAGAGGCGGGCCGACGTCCCTCAAGACGTCAGCTCGTTGCACTCTTCACAGCTCAGGTCGAACCCCCAGTCGGGAGGCTGCCACCCAGGCGCAGATATCTCGCCCTCGAACTCGCCTACGGTCACCGCCGCGCTTACGTAGACCGGCCGGACTATGGTTTCGATATTCTCCCGGGTGATGCCGAGTAGCACCTTGGTCATGTTGAGGTGAGGATGATCGTACTTTGGTATGCCCTGGAAGTGGACCCCTCTTTCGCGTCTTCGCGTGCCCCCTACTTTCTGCCTCACGCGAAGGCGCGAAGACGCGAAGTCCCTCGTCGAAATGCATGCCATTGAAGTCAAAGGCAACAGACACTTGACGTTCCTACCCGCGCTCTTCAAGCATACGCGCAAGGACAGCCTCATAGACCGATTCGAGTAATCCCGGCCCAAGATCCCGATGAAGGTGGAAAGCCGTATCCACCGCGACGGAATAGACTTCTTCCACATTCATCGACGAGTCCCCCTTCGTGCCTTCGCGTGCTCCCTACATTTTTATTCACGCGAAGACGCGAAGTCCTGATGTTTGTTTCCCAATGATCTCATCGACGAGTCCCCCTTCGCGTCTTCGCGTGAGAGCTGTTCCCCAATGTTTTCATTCGAGTATCCGGCGTAGTCGAACCTTCAGCGAAGCTGCCATCCGGGCGCGGTTTTCTCATCCTCGAACTCGCCTACGGTCACCACTGCGTTCGCATACACAGGCCTGGTTGGTGCTGGCGGGAGGTGCTAATCGTTTATGTACAACTCAGGGGATCCACTTGACAACGCAGAAGATATCAGGCACGTTCCGGGGCACACCGGGCGGGAATGCGTTATGTCGCACCATGGGAATAGATCTGGATCTTCGCTAAATTGTGGAGGTAACAGGTAAACCTTTAGCATCTCCATCTCTCAAATATTAGCCATGTCATCTCGGGACCGGTCCGCAAGCAGACGTGTAACGTATAAGCCGCCAGGATGACAGAAGAACTCCGATCGAGCCCATCTCACCGCGCCCCATCACAAGTACCTATGAACTGCAGGATGGATGCTATAGTCATCGGCCACGTTGAACAGAGCGTTAGGATCTACATACACCCGATGCCTGAGGCTGTCCCAGTTTATCTTATCTGCCGTGGCTCTGTTCATCTCCACAACGACCGCGTTCTCGCAATTTTCATCCCCGTACTCGTCTATGAAGACGGCCTGCTGGACTATCCTAACTCTTTTAACTCCTAGGTTGGCGAAGAGCACCTCGAAGACATCCACACAATCCCATGCGGTCTTTTTGACCAAGGTGCTCTCACCCAGAACGAATGCAGGCAGAGATGTCACGACGACGCCTTTGCCGCTGCCCAGATCATCGACGCTTACTTCGATCTCGTCACCAACTTTTCCGTCTACGGCATTGTATACGGTCTCCGCGGTCACCTCTGCCGCGCCGAAGGCTTTCTGCACTTGCTTACCGCCGGCGCCGCTCTTCTTCAACCGTTCTTCCCAGAGCGATCTTTCATCAGGTTCTTCTTGAGGCTCTTTTGTTATCGCATCTTTGTCCTCGCCCCCTCCTTCTGGCCCCTCCTCGGTCTGGACGAACCTGATGCTCTCGACGATACCATCATCGAGATCGATGCCGTAGAATATGGCGCCAAGCACCACAACGGCTAAAGATGCACATACCACATACCCAAAAATGCGTACATGTCTGTTGCCGCTGTCGAGCAGAGGCAACCTGCTCCTCATCCCCATATGACCACCCTTCTTCTGACCGCTTACCGTCAGAACATCTCCTTTTCGATCATGTACTCCACGATCTCGTAGGCGCCTTTGCCGAACTCCTCTTTGGCCACGTAGTCTGCAGCCTCTTTCAGCCGAGACGAGCCGTTGGCCACGGCGGCCCCGAACCCCGTCACCAAGAACATGGGCAGGTCGCTCACACTATCCCCCACGGCGGCTACCTCGTCGGGCCTCAGCCGGAGATGATCCATTATCTTCAACAACGCGGTGCCCTTGTCCACCTTCCGGTCTTTTATGTGCACCGCAAACTTGCTGTCTACCAGGTCCACCGCCAGCCTCTCCTGTTCCAAGATGGAAACCGCCCTACCGACGTCGAAGTTGCGATCCAACACAATATCGGTCATCCGGTACCGGGAGTCCATCCGGTCCAGGTCGAAGACCTCGCCCAGCCTCCGGTAAGCTTCCTCGCATAGGGATATATCGGCCAGGACCTCCATCTGCCCATCGCCGTAGGCGATAACACCCCCGTTCTCCGAGAGGGACACGCTCGATATCCCCAGAAGCACGGAGGTGGTCCTGGTGAAGCAGTGGACGTTTCCGGTGGCCAGTATCACGGGGACCTCCAGTCGCGCCACGGCCTCCACGGATAGGGGATCGAGCCTGCGTTTCATGTCGGTCAGGGTACCATCTATGTCGAAGGCTACCGCCCGGATCAATCCTGCAACCCCTCGGTGGTAACGGAGAAGATGGCCTCTCCGTCGGGCAGGTTGGGTGAGTCCACCAGCCGGGCGATCCTCTTATCCCCCTTGGACTTTCTCAGATATAGTCTGAAGGTTGCGGTGTGACCCACTATGTGGCCGCCCACCGGCTTGGTGGGGTCGCCGAAGAAGGCGTCGGGCTTGGACATGACCTGGTTCGTCACAAACACCAGGGCGTTGTTCAGGTCGGCGAACCTCTGGAGAGTATGCATATGCTTGTTCAGCTTCTGCTGCCTATCGGCCAGGGTCCCCCGCCCCACGTACTCCGCCCTGAAGTGAGCAACCAGCGAGTCCACGATCAACAACCTGGCTGGCTTATCGGTATCGTGGAGCTTCTCCGCCAGCTCGAGAGCGCTCTCTGCCAGGAGGATCTGGTGATTGGAGTTGTAGGCCCTGGCCACATGTATATTGCCCAGAAACTCCTCGTCCGACCACTCATGATCCTCGGACTCGGGAAGGCCTTTTACCATCTGGGAGATCCTCTCCGGCCGGAAGGTGTTCTCGGTATCGATCATGATCACCGAGCCGTTCAGCCCGCCCAGCTCCAGCGGAAGCTGGACATTTACCGCCATCTGGTGAGCGACCTGGGTCTTGCCCGAACCGAACTCCCCATAGACCTCCACGATGGCCTGGGTCTCCATACCCCCGCCCAGAAGCTCGTCGAGGTTCTTACTGCCGGTGGACAACCTGCCCACGAGCTTCCTCCGTTCCAGTATCTGATCTCCCGTCTCGAACCCGCCGATGTCGGCGGTCTCCCTGGCAGACTTGATAATCTTGGCCGCCGAGGACTCGCCGATCTCTGCGCATGCTGCAAGCTCTGAAGGAGAAGCCACCGCCAGAGCCTCTATCGAGCTAAAACCGGAATCTCTCAGCTTCTCTGCCGTGGCGGGACCGACACCGGCAAGATCTTCTAACAAAAATTCAGACATCAATACCAATCCTCAAAAATCCTGAAACTACAACAACTCATGGTGTTAGTCCGGGGGAGAAGACTTAATTTTTGTCTCCCATCCGCAGCTGACCTCCAGATCACCGTTCCATCCCCTCCGAACCTGGCAGTCCACCAGCTCTATCTTCGATCCAAGGTCCAGATCCTCGATCAACCTGGCATGATCGCCCCAGAGAGCCCCTTTCACCCTGCCGCTCTGGTCGGAGACGTGGATCTCGGCCACACGGCCCAAAGACCTGTTCTCCCTCTCGAACTCCCTCACCTCACCCAGGCCGGTGACGAAACCGGATATCGTAGAGATGGAACCCACCTCCAGATCGGATATCCTTGTGACCTTCTCTTCATAGGCCACCTCAAGATCGCTCTTTCTGACCACCGAGTAGCTCCCGGCCTGGATCTCCACCCGGTCGTACCGTTCCCGGGAATATACGTTGATCAGCTCGATCGTATCATCGGGACCGATATCCATCCCGGCCTTATCATCCCAGAGAGTCAACCTTATCTTTCCCGTATCGTCCCCCAATATTACGGATCTGACCTGCCCCGCGGACCCGTCCTTCCGCCGGAACTCACGGGCTTCCCCCGGGTCCACCACCCTGGCCACCAGGTTGACGTCGCTCATGTCGGGACCGATCTCGGATATCTTGTAAGGCTCCATCCGGACCCTGATATCGGCATCGACCTCCTCCAGGCCGCCGCCCCGTCCCAGGTTCACCTCGGTGCCGGAGTAACCTTCCCTGGAGAAACCCCGGACCTTCAGGACCTGGCCCACCTCGATCTCTTTACCGACCAGCTCCGCAGATTCGTCCCAGAGCACCAACTTGATGGATCCCGTATCGTCCCCCAAGGATACGTTGGACACCTTTCCCTCGCTGCCGTCGCTCCTGGTGAACTCGCGGACCTCGGAGAGAGAGACTACCTTCCCTATGAAGACCACCTTCCCGCTCTCGGGCTTGATCTTGTCTATCGTTACGGTCACCTCGCCCGTGGAACCCAGATCACGTGCCACCAGCATGGCAGCGGTCTTCTCGTCGCAGAGACCGCCCATCAGAGAGACCTTCTCCGCGACCCTCTCTTCGAACTCCTCGACAGAGATTTGATCAGAGATCTGATCGAATATCGCCGCCATATCCTCATCCATAACCGCCTCACCCCATCACACTTACTTATACATTATCATCGGTGTCCAGGTCTGCAGACCTCAGATAAGAGGCGTTACACCGGGATATGAAGACATCGCAGGTCTCGTTTGAATCACCGTCCATCACGATACCGCCGTCCTCCATCAGGATGGCCCGGTGAGATATCTCACGCACGAAATCCACATGATGGCTCACCAGGAATATGGTCGTCCCGTACTCGGCGTTGATCCGCTTTATGGCGTTGGAGACGTCCCTCAAGGTGATGGGATCGATGTCACCGAAGGGCTCGTCCAGGATGAGGAGCTTGGGTCTTGTCGCCAGCAGGAGCGCCAGAGATACCCGAACCTTCTCACCACCGCTGATCTGGTGGGGGTACTTGTCCAGCACGACCAGGTCCAGGTCCAGGACCTCGAAGACGGGTTCGGCGTACTTGCGAGCCTTTGTAGAGGGAAACCTGGGGAAGAGTTCCGCGAAGACCTCGTCGGTGATGCCCAGCTTATCGAGGACCGACTTGGCCTCGTCCTCGCTCATATCGGTCAGAGTGTAGAGGACATCTAAGAGCCGGTCGCTGATCTCCAGCTCCTCGGCCACATCCCTGGCATGCTCGATGACGGCCTGGCCTTTCACCCCCATCTTGTATCCGATCTGTTCCAGAACGGTCTCCTGGGGAGATAGGGCGAACTCCTGGTACATTATACCCAGGTTTCTCCTGATCTCTATCCTCGATGGTGAGTATTCCACCATGTCTACCCAGCGATCGCCGAGCTTGTAGAATACGGCCCCTTCGTCGGGCTGGGCCAGTCCCTCCATTATCTTGAGAAGGGTGGTCTTGCCCGCCCCGCTGGATCCTATCAGAGAGGTGATCTCACCTTCACGTATCTCCAGGTTGAGGTCCTCGATCTTGAGCACCTCTCCCGTGCCGAAGAGGTAGGTCCGCTTGGATAGCCCTTCCACCCTGATCAGCGGCTCTGCCGAAGGTCTGGGAGAGAGGGGTAGAGGATCATTCATCCCGGTGAGGAAACTATTGAGGACGGCTTTGGGATCTCCCTCCTCTTTGATCCTGCCACCATCCAGCCAGATTACCCTATCTGCCAGGTACCGGTGGACTTCGGGAAGGTGGGAGACCAGCAGCGTGGTGATATCCAGCTTCTGGTTGACGTTCTTGATAGCATCCAAGACTTCCTGTTTGGTGGCCGGGCAGGCCATGGTAGCAGGCTCGTCCAGGAGGAGGAGCTTGGGTTTCTTGGCCAGCTGTCTGGCTATCAAGAGCCTCTGCTTCTCTCCGCCGCTGAGTATGGTGGCCAGATGGGAGGCCTTCTTCTCCAGCCCCACCAGTTCGAGGTACTCCATGGCCTCGGTCGTGGCCTCCTCTCGCCGGGAGTCGTGCTCAGAAGGTAGCGTCTCGTATCCTGTCTGCCGGGAGAAGACGCGTTTGGCCACGTTGTTCAGTGCAGACTCGGTCCAGAGACCGAAGTCCCTCTGGAGGTGGATGGCGGTGATCAATCTCTGCCGGCGTACCGTCTCCGGTCCGGATTCCGGCGTGATCTCCAGGCCATCGATATTTATCCGTCCACAGTCGAACAGCTCGACGCCCCGGAGGATCTTCATCAGGGTGCTCTTACCGCTCCCGCTCCGGCCCACGATCCCCAGAATCTCGCCCTTATCGGCGCAAAAGCTCACGTTCTTCAGGGCCTCGATCTGGTCGTTCTTGACCTTGTAAGTCTTGGATAGGTTTTCCACTTCAAGCAAGCTATAACCTCCCTCATCTGATACCGGTGCCGGGTTCCACCTTCGTCTCCGGTCTGAGAAGAACCGCAGAGTCGCCGAGGTCGGCGGCCAGGAGCATGCCCTGAGATTCCACGCCGAAGAGTTTGGCAGGTTCCATGTTGGCCAGCACCACGATCTGACTTCCCAGCAGCTCTTCAGGACGATGTGTCTGGGCGATCCCCGCGACGATCTGTCTATCTTCTGTGCCCAGATCTACCGTCAGGCGGAGAAGCCTGTCCGATCCTTTTATGTTCTCTGCTTCTTTGACCTCACCGACCCGGAGGTCCAGGGTCTTGAAATCCTCAAATGATATTATGCCCATCTCTTTCGTCTCCGATTTTTCCGATTCGGCCAACAAACTTATGCGTTCTCTGAATATGACATCCAGCTCTTTTATCGCAGATTTGTCCATCTTGTTGAAAAGATGCTCCGGCGTGCCCAATGGCTGGTCCACCTTCAAGGGTACCAGTCCATCTCTGAAGAGAGCGTCTCCGACCCGGCCCTCCAGCCCCATCTGCTTCCAGGCCGACTGCATCTTTCCCGGCATCACCGGCTCCAGCAGGACGGCCAGAGCCTTGACGATCTGGAGGCAGTTTCTAAGAACTGCGCCACAGCCGTCCCGGTCGGTCTTTATCATCTTCCAGGGTTCGTTGGCCTGGAAGTAACCGTTGCCGTAATCTGCCAGGGACATGGCGATGTCCACCGCCTTTTTGAACTCGTACTCATCCAGGGCGGCGGCAGTATCTTCGATGATAGTTTCTATCTTTCCCGTCACCGCCGGGTCCAGATCGCCTTGAGGCACTCTGCCGTCGAAGTTTTTGATAGTAAAGATGATCGACCGGTTGATGAAGTTGCCCAGGGCACCTACCAGCTCGTTGTTCACCTTCTCACCGAAGACCGTCCAGGAGAAGTTCAGCTCCTTGGTGTGGGACGTGTAGCTGGCAAGATAATATCGCAGCAGGTCTGGATGAAGTCCTCTTGCCAGATAGTCTTCGTTCACCCAGACCACATAACCCCTGCTCTTGGAGAAGGTCTTGTTATCTATCTTGAGCATCCCGCTGGCCACCACCGCGCTGGGCAGGGTATAACCGGCACCCTCGAGCATGGCTGGCCAAAATATGCAGTGGTGATAGACTATGTCCCCGCCGATAAAGTGGACGATCCTGGCGTTCCTGCGCCAGTAGTCTTCCCAGTCGGCGCCCTGGATGGAGGCCCACTCTTCGGTGAAGGATATGTAGCCTATGGGAGCGTCCACCCAGACGTAGACTACGAGGCCTTCCTTCCCGGGAAACTCTACCCCCCAGTCCAGGTTTCGAGTTATACACCAGTCTCTCAGCTCCTGCTTGACCCATTCCCGGGCGTAGTTTCTGGCGTTGGAGGTCCCACCGAGGTCTTCCAGGTAGTCTATCAGGAAGTTTTTGAAGGCGGAGAGCCTGAAGAAGTAATGTTTTTGTCTTCTGTACTCGGCGCGGTTGCCGCAGCTCTTGCATACCGGTTCTTTGATCTCACCGGGCTCCAGATGGCGGCCACAGCCCTGGTCACACTCGTCTCCTCGAGCAGGAGAGCCGCAGTACGGACAGATCCCTTCCACGTACCGGTCGGGCAGGAACCGGTCGCATTTGGGGCAGTAGGCCAGCTGGATATCCTGGGAATAAACGTACCCATTTTCCATCAGGGTCTTGACGATGGACCGCGTCCTGGCATGATTGGAAGGGTCGTCGGTATTGCCGAAGTAATCGAAGATCACCTCTACGTTCCGGAAGACCTCGTCGAAATGGTCGTGGTACCGGGTCACCAGCTCGGCGGGAGTTGTACCCTGCTCTTCGGCATTGACGACTATGGGGGTGCCGTGAGAGTCCGAACCGCAGACGAAGGTCACATCCAGGCCCATCTTTCTCAGGCCTCTGACGTAGATGTCCGCGGGTACGTAGGTCCGGAGATGACCTATGTGGCAGGGCCCGTTGGCATAGGGCAGTCCACAGGTTACCAGGATGGGAACGTCATCGGGAGACAATAATGATACCTCGGCCGCTTATAATCGGACTGGCAGATATACGTTTCCCACCGAGAAAAGCCTCCCGTCGGTGGGATATACTCCGAGTATACAATGATGCCGGGTTGCGGGACTGTCCTCAAACCCTCTACGCGAGACACTGCCGATCTCTCGCCCTTCGACCGCCGCGTCTGCGGTTGACCCGGCAGCTACGATCCCAGGCAGATATAAACCGCTCATTTATCTCCGCAACCGTTTTCATCCAGGCGGACCCGAGCTAAGGTCATGAAAGAGAAGAACTTCGACATAACGAAGAAACATAAGCGCATCACCGTATTCCCTTTGGGCAAGATCTGGGCCTTCAAGTACTTCTTCGGTGACAAAGACCTCTTCAGAGAACTTGCCGATTATTACAACCGCGGCAAGTATCGTTTTGAGTTCAAGACCGCCACCGAGCGAGATGAAGCCTTCGTGCTACTCGAAAATAACGGCTTTGATATCGATCTGGTCGAGGACCCGAGCAAATATGTAGTCAAGCTGGACAAGTCCAGCAGATACGCACCGGTGCTGAAGAACTCGGTAGAATATACCGAGACCTCGAAGGAACGGATATTCCTCATGAAGGATCTTCTCTCCGTCGAAGAAGCACTGAGCTTCGGCGCCAAGATATACGAGGGTGTAGCCATCTTTTGATTGTATACGATTGTACATAAAGTATAACTTTATGTGCTCAAGTAAATGTGATTGTAAATATAGTTTTTGTACAGGAGTACCACAGGACGGAAGATGAAGAAAGATTAGAAAAAAGAAAGAAAGTCAGGGAAGGCCTGATAACTCAGACGGTTATCTTGGACCTGGCGATGTACTTGATCAGATCCGGCGCCAGCCTGGTCTTCTTCAGGACATGTTCTGTGGTTTCCTCGATGCTCGACCCTTCGGATATCATGGTTCCGATCTCTTCCAGGGTCTCTTCGTTCACCGTGAAGTAGTCGTCTATGTCCTTCCGGTGACCCCAGACGTCACCCTCAAGGAGCTCTATGCCCTGCATCTCCAGGAAGAGCTTGATGGCGTTGGACATGGTCTTATGGTACGATGGCGGAACCTGGGCGATCCTCAGCCGGGGGCATGTCTTCATCAGGTTCAGGAAGTCGACGTTGGATGCCCTGAAAGCCAGATGAACCATCCTCTCGTTCGCGCTCAGCTCAGATATCTCATTTTTTGAACTCACAACTCTAAGTCTCATAGAACCTCACGACAAATGAGATGAAAACAAAATATTAATAGACACCTGTGGTGTACACATCTGTGTAGATCAGCATCGGGATGCCCAGATCTTCTGAATTAAAATGCGTTACTGCCCTCTTACGAAGCCGGTTTTGGAGCTTCGAGAACCTCGATTTTATTGGATCATGGAGGGATGATTGAAGAGGCAACTCCATGTAATAATTATCAAGACTTTCGTTGTAAACACGAACCTGTCTTGGAGACACCGGTGGACAAGAAAATGCTCGCTTACGCTCGCATTTACTTGAGCACATAAAGTTATACTTTATGTACAACGAGAAAATCCTCCATTCGGTCGGATTTACTCTGAGTACATAATGTTATACATTATATACAATGAGGAAACGGGAGATGAGGTGTCGTGATCGCCTATCGTTTCTCCGTATATTCTGCCGCCCGGATCGGGTCCGGATATGAGGCATAAGACCAACTCTCAACCGGTTGAACTCTTCCGATCCAGCAAGATTAAATAACTTATAATAATATCTTCTTGGAAGCTAGATGAGATGTTGATCGCCATTAACGTCGCTGAGATGATACGAACCGGCCCTATCCCTTCGGTTGGCATACCATCCAGGCGAGGATGATTCAATAGACCCGATGGGTTAAAGTCTCCGACGTGGCAGACGTAATTGGTTGTCCGAAAAAGAAGATGAAGTATTAACAGAGCTTTATGGATGTGAACTAATATAATAGGAGGGTTTTTATGAGCAGGGTAAAGCTTACCGAGACGGTTTTCAGAGACGCTCATCAGTCACTCTTGGCCACCCGGATGAGAACCAGGGACATGTTGCCCATAGCGGAGATGCTCGATCAGGTCGGATTTTTCTCCATGGAGGTTTGGGGTGGTGCCACATTTGATTCTTGTATCAGGTTCCTTAACGAAGATCCCTGGGAGAGGTTGAGGGCGCTGAAGCTGGCCATGCCCAACACCCGCCTCCAGATGCTGCTCAGGGGTCAGAACCTGGTCGGCTACCGTCACTATGCAGACGACGTAGTAGAGAAGTTCGTGGAGAGGGCGGCGGTCAACGGGGTGGACGTATTCAGGATATTCGACGCGGTGAACGACATCAGAAACATGAAGGTGGCCATAAAGACCGCCAGGCGGATGGACGTCCACGTCCAGGGCACCGTCTGCTACACCATCAGTCCGGTCCACACCAACGAGCTGTTCACCAAGATGGCGGTCGAGCTTGCAGACCTGGGCTGCGATTCGATCTGCATAAAGGACATGGCAGGTCTGATCACCCCCCACAACGCCTACGAGCTGATCAGGTCCATGAAAGAGGAGATCGACCTCCCCATCGACCTTCACTCTCACTGCACCAGCGGGATGGCTCCCATGAGCTGCATCTTCGCCTGCGAGGCCGGGGTGGATATCCTGGATACCGCCATGTCTCCCCTGGGATGGGGCAGCTCCCAGCCGCCCACGGAGAGTATAGTGGCCTCACTGGAGGGCACGCCTTACGATACCGGCCTGGACCTGAAGCTCCTGACGGAGATCAAGAGGTACTTCGAGAAGCTTATGGAGGTTTACGCCCCGGTCTTCAACCCCATCTCCGCCCGGATAGACACCAACGTTCTGGTCTATCAGGTTCCCGGTGGTATGCTCTCCAACCTGGTCTCTCAGCTGATAGAGCAGAAGGCTATGAACAAATACGATGACGTCCTGGCCGAAATCCCCAGGGTCAGGGAAGATCTGGGCTACCCACCGTTGGTCACCCCCACCAGCCAGATCATAGGAAGTCAAGCCGTCCTGAATGTGCTCACCGGGGAGCGGTATAAGGCCGTTCCCAAAGAGGTCCGGGACTATGTCAAGGGGCTCTACGGTAAGCCTCCTGCGGAGATAAAGCCCAAGATCAAGGCCGAGATCCTGGAAGACGAGGAGGCCATAACCGACCGACCGGCCGATTTCATCTCGCCAGAGTATGAGGTCGCTAAGAAAGAGGCCGAAGAGCTGGGCATAGTCAAAAAGGAAGAGGATATCCTCACCTATGCCCTCTATTCTCAGGTGGCGGCGAAGTTTCTCCGGGGGGATGCCAAGGAGGAGCCTCTCAGAAAGAAGAAAAAGAAGAACAAGACGGCTGCAGATGCATCGGACGATGTGATGGATGGCAAGCCTGTCGCCTTCAACATAGAGGTGGACGGTGAGGCTTACCTGGTCAAGGTGGCTCCCGTTGGCATGACGATTCAGGAGGCCGAGCCCAAAGCTCCTGTGGACGGGGTCACCGTGCCCATGCAGGGCGTGATAATCCGCTTCCTGGTGGAAGAAGGGGCCAGGGTCTCCAAAGGTGACGCGGTGGCGGTGCTGGAGGCCATGAAGATGGAGAACGAGATCTACGCCAATAAGAGCGGCGTGGTCAGAGAGATCTACGCCGAGGTGGGGGAGACGATCTCCCCGGGTGATGTGGTGATGGCTATTGAGTGATGGGAAGGATCTGGTGTCGGTAACGAGAGAACAGGTTCTGATCGAGGCCCTGCCCTATATCAGGGAGTTCTACGACTCGATCATGGTCTTCAAGATTGGCGGCTCGATCATGAGCGATCGGACCATCATGGAGGATTTCGTCCGGGATCTGGTTCTGCTCAAGTACATAGGAATTCATCCGATAGTGGTTCATGGCGGCGGTCCCGAGATCTCGGAGAAGATGGCTCTCTTCGGGAAGAAGCCCGAGTTTGTAGGCGGCCTCAGGGTCACGGACGAGGAGACCCTGGAGATCGCCAGGATGGTCCTGGTGGGGAACATCAACTCCCAGCTGGTCACCCTGATCGGGAAGCATGGCGGAAAGGGGGTCGGTCTCTCGGGAAAAGATGGCCAGCTCCTCGTCGCCCGCAGGAAGGAGCCGGTGGAGATCAAGGGCGTGTCTGTGGATCTGGGCTGGGTCGGCGAGGTGATCAGGGTCAACCCGGAGATACTGATGATCACTGCCGGGAAGAGCTACATACCGGTCATCTCCCCCATAGCCGTGGACGAGGAGGGCAACAACCTGAACGTCAACGCCGATACCGTCGCGGGCGAGATCGCCAGCGCTCTGGGGGCAAAGAAGCTGATATCGATAACCGACGTGGAAGGGGTGAAGCTCCATCAGGAGGACCCATCGAGCGTGATCTCCAGCTTTTGCATATCAGAGTTCGACCCGATGGTAGAGAGGGGGATAATATCAGGAGGGATGATACCCAAGGTCGAGTCTTGCGTGCATGCCGTGAAGAACGGGGTCCAGAACGCGCATATAATCGATGGCAGGGCGCCGCATGCGATCCTGCTGGAGCTCTTCACCGACGAAGGCGTGGGGACGATGATCGAGAGGGGGTAGGTGGCGCCATCCGGGGTTTTGTTGATGTATTGTGCGGAAAGGGTCTGTGGGGATTTGACAGTAATATTTTTCGTTGTATATGTGCTCTGGGTAAATTCTGTTGACTGAGGACCTTCTCGTTAACATAGCACATCATGTGTAAAGTTTGTGGCAACAGAGTATGTAATAAGGTGCTCTAAATAGGTAATTTATTTACAAATTTGTGATGGCAACAAGCGGATACGCGCAAAAATATAAAATTAATGGCAATAAATGGGTGTGAAAATGGTTAATTACGATGAAGTCTGATTATCTTTGAAAGATAGATTACAGATAAAAAAGAGGAAAAGATGATTGAATATGGAGAAGCTTGACCAGAGGGATGTATATGCGAACCATGTTCGGATATATCGACATGTTGGTAGGATATACGAATCAAGTTCGGATATACTACGTTAGGTGAAATAGTCATATGAGGTACATATGATGGCTAAAGAATCAGTGAGAAACACTTTGAAAAATTTAAAATTGAAAATAGTCGAACTTGGTGATTCTATTATTCCATCTATTACGAGTTACAAAGAGGATCTAAATAAACTATCTGAGATTGTTACTAAAATTGACGAATCGTGGAGTGGCTCTTGGCTAGGATTTCAATCAAACCATTATTATAGGGGATTTGAAAGACCTGGATGGACTGAAAGTTTTGATCCCGAATGGGGGTCAATAATACGTGGAATTCCGGTATCTTGGGAAGAAAAAAGTTACGATGAGATATCATCATTTATTGATACTAACTACAAAGGGGAGAAGATCGCAGATATACAAAGCTTTCTAAGCCAACAGGTTGAAGATGCAAAAGAGTTACAAGCCAACTTATGTACAGAACTTTCTCTGATAAGATATTTTAAGAATTTTGATAAGGAAATCGAGATTTTAGAAAAAATTGATAATATAAAGTGGGGATTTTCTCGAAATTATTTTATAAAATATATGAAGCCAAAGCAGTTTAGGTCTCATAACCGTCTTGCAGTGTCTCAAGGAATTAAGACTCCTCCACATATTCAATATCAAGCTAATATTTTATCTTGTTTATCCATTATTTCTGATATTGAAAATTTTATTGGGTTGTCACAAAGATTAATTAGGCAAATAGAAATAAGAGAAAATGTTACGAGTGAGGGAACAGTTGTTTTAGATGGAATTTCAAATGTCCTAAGCATTTGTAAAAGATTTCGTATTGTAGCCAGACAGTTAAGAATTCGCCATAATAGTCGATCAACTCTTGAAATTAAAGATGAATATGATGTACAAGACTTATTACATTCTCTATTGAAAATTCATTTTGATGATGTGAGGCCGGAAGAATATGTGCCAAGCTATGCCGGAGGCTCATCCAGAATCGATTTTCTCTTGAAAAAGGATAAGATTATTATTGAAGTTAAAAAAACACGGAAAAATCTCGCTGATAAAGAGATTGGTGATCAGTTGCTAATTGATATTGCAAAATATAAGCAACATCCTGATTGTAAAACTTTAATATGCTTTATCTATGATCCTGAAGAGAGAATTAAAAATCCAAGAGGTCTTGAGAATGATCTAAATCAACGGTCAAGCGATGATATGAATATTATTACAATTATAGATTCCTCTTAGAATATAATTACTTCACCTAACACCGCATATACACTACAGGCTTACGCCCTTGCCCTTCGGGACATTGTTCCCTGCGGGTTGCGACATCGTATATGTTGGGAACGTTATGCGAAATTAAATACCAGGTTTAGATAAAATGAAAAGTAGATATCTGATACCAATAAAGTATGGGAGAAAAACGTACCCGAATAGTATAATCCCAAAAGCGCAGGAAATAGCGGGACATTTTGATGTTGCAATTATCCGGCCTAGTAATATGCCGTATTCGTTGCATACAGAGTATTCCTATGGAAAACGAAAATTAAATTCTGATTTAATAAAAAAATTCAGGCATATTACAAACTCGCATAAAAGTGGAATTCCTCAACTCTGGTTTGATAAGAAATGGAGTAGAGAATTCTGTGGTTTTATAAAAGTGTTAGTTGATGATAACATTCCTCCCAAAATAATCGAAATTCATCCACCATTTAGTGATTATTGCAAATCACTGGAGCTTTTTGTTGAAAATTATAAAACATTTGAGAATGATATATTAGAAGTATTTCCAAAGACCGAGATATTTATTGAGAACAGGACTGGGACGCGTTACCCCATTGGAAAATTTTTATTATCAAGTAATAGAGATATAGTAAAACTTTCAGAATTAATATCCATCTCTAATTTAAAATTAAGAGTTGTGTTAGATTTCCCCCAATTGTTCACTGAACATGTTGCTTCAAGACCGTTATCAAAGGTTTTGATTAAAGATATATTAAATCCAATTAAAGATTGTAAGGATTTTATTGCCGGAATACATGTTTGGGGAAAAAGAAGAAATAAAAATGGTAGATTAGTAGCGCATCAAGGAGATTTAAATGCTTATTTTAATAATGACATGGATTTAAAAACCGCATTCTTAACAGAGATTTATAATTTATTTGATGACACCAAGCCAAGATACTTTGTTCCAGAAGTAAATAGTACGAACGAGGATCTAAATTCAATTGTTTATGATTTTCAAACGGCAGGATTTGAATTTATTTAACTTCGCATAATAGCAGATAAAAGGGAAATCAAAGATTTCCCCAAATCCCGATAAGTAGGGACTTCTTTTATCCGCAAAAAGAGCTGAAAAGCATTGTAAAGAAAGAAGAACTCCTATAAATAGAGAGTGTAAGATCATTGAGGAATGCTATAGAGATAAAGGCAGAAGGAGAAGAGCTACACTATCAAAGAGAACCTTTTTGGAATGATGAACAATTTTCCAAACTCTTAGAATTGAAAGAAGAAATTGAGACTAAGGAGATTGATTCTTTTAAAAAACCCTGGAAAGATACAACAGATATGCTGTTAATCATAAGATAGAATTTGACGAATCAAAAAAGTCAATAATTTTGATCTGCAGTATAAAAGGTGCAAAGGAAGGGTCTTGGTTTGGTTTTGATTGTTTTTAAAACCTCATGACTTAGATTTTATTGATGGTCACTTCAAAAGAAAAGAAAAGGAGCTTTGCTGGAAAGGATAAGTTGAACGAGTTAAAACAACGATAAGTATAAAGCTCCCTTACTCCATCTCTAACTGCCATGAGCATGTCTGGCCAGCGGGATGAAAATGATAGTAGTAAAATGTGCTAAATGCAAAAAGAAAATTTTCAAATATCAAAAGATTGGAAAGGGCCGACTATGGCACTGCTGGAAGGGTCGGATAGTGGAAGATTATAGTATCCGAACTGGAAAGGAGGTCAAGTGCCACTGTGGTAATTTAATCGGTATAGACGATGGAAAATGGATTAAGCTAAAGCAACATTCTTTTATACGGGTTGGAACAGCAACAAGAAGATAGGAGGCGAAAAAGTGAAAGTCACTATTGTTTATGACAACACTGTTTATCAGAGAGGCCTCAAATCCGATTGGGGTTTCTCTTGCCTTGTAGAGGTAGAGAAGACGCCGAGAATCCTTTTTGACACAGGTACAAGTGGTTCCATACTTCTTTCGAATATGCAAAAACTTAATATCAACCCTGCCTCGATCGATGAGGTTTTTATTTCACATCCCCATTTTGATCACGTCGGTGGGCTCCCAGATCTCCTACAAGTGAATAAAGAAGTTAAGGTTTATGTTCCCATTTCCTGTCCTAAACCTTCTGGAGCAAAAGAAGTAGTCAGCATTGAACAACCTCATCAAATCCATGAAAATGTCTTCTCTACTGGCGAGCTCGATGGTATAGAGCAGAGTATGGCAATTAAAACAGATAGGGGGATAGTGGTAATTGTAGGATGTTCTCATCCAAGAATGGCACATATTCTCAGAGCCGCGTCGCAATTTGGAAAAGTCTATGGAATCATTGGTGGATTACATGGATTTAATGAATTTGATTTGTTTAAAGACTTCGGGTTGATCTGTCCTACTCATTGCACTCAGCACAAAGCAGAGATAAACTCTTTATATCCGGAGAGTTATATTGATGGCGGAGTGGGTAAAATAATCTTGGTTTGAAGACTATGAGAACAGCAACTTCATCTAATACAGCATATACGCAAGCAGGCTTACGCCCTTGCCCTTCGGGACATTGCCTCCTCTGGTCGCAACGTCGTATATGTTGGTGACGTTATCGGAAATTCGGTGTTGTGGAAACAAATATAAAGAATGATAGCAATAATATCATACGGGTGAATGAGTATGATAAGTGAAAGAGACAAAGAGATTATTACCCAGTGTGCAAGGAAATATAAAGTTTCCACCATTTATCTATTTGGATCCTCATTAGATAGGAATAGTGAGCCCAACGATATTGATTTAGCAGTAAAAGGAATAAGACCTGAAGTATTTTTTAAATTTTATGGTGAATTACTGAGAAGTATATCTAAGCCCGTAGACCTTGTAGACTTGTCCAAAAAATCATTATTTAATCAAATAATAGAAGAAAAAGGGGTTAAAATCTATGGATGAACTACTTCGAGAGGTTCAAGCTGAAAAAGAATATATTTTGGATACATTTCGGGCATTAGACGAAGCATTAGAGCGAAAAGAAAAGACCATCATTGAGTTAGCAGCTATCTCCACATTTCTCCAAAACACGTACAACGGGACAGAGAACATACTCAAGAGGGTACTAAAATTTAAGGGGATATCTATCTCAACGTCAGAATCTTGGCACAAGGATTTATTGGACTTATCGGTTAATAATCAAATAATTTCGCTTGAATTTTCAAAAAGACTCGATGAATATCGTGCATTTCGACATTTCTTTATTCACGGATATGGGATAATGTTAGATAAAGAAAAATTAATCCCGTTTGCTGAGAATTTGCCAGATTTGTGGAGCGATTTCGAGTCCGAAGTTGATACATTTATAAAGTCATCCAGAAATAAATAATATGGAATGCCGAACTTCCGATAACAGAGCGTATCTGGCTTCGCTACGCTCCACCCAAATTCTGTTCCGCAGGACGTCTGATAAGCACGGAACGTTAGGCGAAATCACCAGTTGAAAATTTGTGGAGGATAAGTATGAGAAAATTTCAAGAGCAGTATATTGTAGACGAAAATGGTCAAAAGACAGCAGTGGTTCTTCCAGTTGAGGAGTATGAAGAACTCTTAGAGGATCTCCATGATCTCGCGATTATCGCTGAACGTCGGGATGAGCCTACAATAGCGTTCGAAGAACTTAAGAAACAGTTAAAAGAATATGGAATCTTGTGAAATTCGATGGAATAAATCGGCTGAACGGGACTTACGGAATATTGACCCACAGCAAGTTCCTCGGATTATCAAGGCTGTTGAATCCCTTGTGAATAATCAATTTCCGCCACAATGCCGTAAACTCCGAGGCTCAGAGCGAGACTACCGGATTCGAGTTGGAGATTACAGAGTAATATACCAAGTGGACATCAAAACGAAGATTGTGATTGTTTATCATGTCCGCCATCGTAGAGAAGCATATCGCAAATAAAAATATTGTTGACCGACTTCGTCTAACAGAGCGTATCTGGCTTCGCTACGCTCCACCCAAATCCTGTTTCGCAGGACTTCAGATACGCTCGGAACGTTAGGCGAAATTGACAGAGAGGTATAAACAATGGAAGGTATACAATATATAGTCGATGATAAAGAAGAGAAAAGAGCAGTAATACATGACTTTCGGTGATTACCATTTTATCGACAGGTTAGATTAGACAATATTAACCTACCAAACACGGAATATAACCGCAGAGA
>JGI24025J20009_10001304_pt1 | contig 18920 bp, 17 predicted proteins | sample Cruoilmetagenom3_FD_20009 | JGI IMG/M metagenome (IMG submission 20009) | reverse complement strand
GCATTTGGGAATATATCCACATTTATTACATAAAATAAAACTGGAAAATCCCCTTCTATTTAAAAAAAGAATAATTTGTCTACTTTTTTTAATGTTTTTAGCTATTGCCTGCTGCAATTCATAACTGATTATTTTCTTTTTTGATTTTTCCTGTGTCATATCTATTATTTTATTTTTAGACAGATTTTCTTCTTTTGTTTTATCAGTAAGCTCAATTTTTTCAATAGTTTTCTCCAATATTCCCTGAAAAGATTCAAGAGAGGGAGAATTGCTATGTAATATAATCGGTATATCTTCAATTTCCGCTCTTTTCATAGCTACTTTTTCCGCATGGTATCTGGGAGTTCTTTCTTCCTTGTAAAGATTGTCATGTTCCTGATCGACAATAATCAGGCTCAACTGTTCCATGGGTAAAAATATCGCTGATCTTTTTCCTATCACTATATCGAATTTTGATTTCCTTATTTTAATCCATTGGAAGAAATTACTTTTCTGATCATCCTTTCCATCAAAAATTAATATTTTATCTTTGAACTCCACTTTCAATGCTTCAGCTAATTCTCTCAGCTCTGTCTCTGAAGGGGTTAATATAATTACCTGCTTGTGAATAGATTGAGCAGTTTGAATACACTTCACGTAAAACTTAACTTTCTGTGAAAAATTTGTTGGATTTAAATAAAATACTTTGTACATATTTTTTATAATTGAATTAAACACTTGCTTTAAAACTTCATTTTTTTCCTGAATAGCCATTATGGATTGTTTTTCAGATTCTAACGGTTTTGATATTAACGGTACTTCTGATGTTAGAATTTCTTTTTCCCACTGTTTTATCCATAATTTTTTAGTTTTAGGAAAGACATAATTCAGTGTTTTACTCCAGGAACATAGGTAGTATTCGGATATCCATTTGGTTAATTGCAGGAGATTGGGATTCAAGAAGGATTCTTTATCTATTACCTGCAGAATGCTCTTGCAATTCTTTATACTTGATCTTGTTAAGAATCCAACAACACATCCTGTTTTTTTTGAATTTTTAAATGGGATGATAACTCTTGTCCCGCAAGATATTTTACTTTGAAGATTTTCCGGGATGGAATAGTGAAATATTTTATTAAAATTAATTTCTAATAATACTATCTCTGCATATTTTTTTTCGCTTTGTTTTTTCGTCAGATTTATCAATTCCTTTTTACATAATTTTTAATATTTCGTCTAATATTTTTACAGCCATCTCGCTCTTTTGCATGATCGGAAGTTCTTTTATTACTCCTTTTTGGCTTAAAATTTTTGCACTATTTTTATCAGAAGCAAAACCTATATTTTTCTCCATTATATTATTTGCAATAATTAAATCTAATTGTTTTTCTGTTAACTTTTTATAAGCATTTTCTGTGAGATTTTCAGCTTCCGCTGCAAATCCAACCAGTATTTTACCACTTTTTTTCCTACCTAATTCAGCAAGTATATCTGATGTTTTTTCCAGTTCAAGATTGAGTTTTTGGCTGGTTTGGTTACCGCTTTTTTTAATCTTTCCAAAAATAATATTTTTAGGTCTAAAATCTACTATCGCAGCAGCAGAAATGATGATATCTGCTTTTGGAAAATATTTAAATACTTCTTTCTTCATCTCTTCGGCAGTTTCCACTAATATCATTTCATCCACTTCTATGGGGTGCAAGTGGTTTGGACCGCTAATTAAAATAACTTTTGCACCTCGATCAACGGCATTTTTTGCCAGGGCAAATCCCATTTTTCCCGTTGAATAATTGGATATGAATCTTACATTATCGATTGATTCTCTGGTACAGGAAGCAGTGATCAATATGGTTTTGTTTTTATAATCATTGTCCGTGCTAAGAAATGATTCTACACTATCTATAATTTTTTCAATATTTGCCAGCCTTCCCCTGCCAACATCTCCACAGGCCAGAGTTCCGTATTCCGATTCGATAAATTCAAAACCTGATATTTTTAATTTTTCACAATTCTCCAGATAAATTGGATTAGAAATCATGTTCTTATTCATCGCCGGAGCAATCATCGTCTTTACTCCGGAAGCCAAAATAATTGCTGTTAACAGGTCATCAGCAACACCATGGGCAATTTTTCCGATAATATTAGCAGTTGCCGGTGCAATTAAAATTAAATCAGCCCATTTTGCTAATGAAATATGCCGAACCTCCGAAGCATTATTCAGGGAAAACATTTCTTTCATTACCGGTTTTCCCGAAAGCGTGGCAAATGTTAAGGGTTGAACAAATTTTGTAGCCGATTCCGTCATTACAACTATTACATCTGCTCCTTTTTTCTTCAATAAACTTAATATTTCTGCACTCTTATAAGCAGATATGCTTCCGGAAATTCCCAGTATAATTTTTTTACCTTTAAGCATTTTTTTTACCTCATATCCTATCAGCTTTTACATTCAAAATGCACTGAAAAAATATAGAAAAATTAAATTTAGATAAATTCTTTTCTTATATAGTATATTTTTTGATACATCAACATCGTTAATTTAGTAAATAAGCGTTATAAATCATAAGCAGGTTTAAATAAATTTGTTTACATTATTAGCTAATTCAAGAAACAAATAATACCAATAGCTTCACAATTTATTCATCCATCATGCTTTCATTAAAAATTTCTTCTGTTTTAACATTTTCAGATACTGCTTCTTTTTTAATAAACACTTTGCCTTGTTTAATTTCTTCTAAAGCTATATTCATGAGTTTACCTTGTTTGGTTTTCACCAGAGGTTTTTCCCCATGTTTTAATTGCTTTACTCTTTTGGAAATCATCATGGCTAATAAAAATCTGTTATCTATCATATTTTTCGTCTTTCCTTCCTATTAATATTTTTCTTTTTTATGTATCTTGCATCTTTCTGCAATGATAATTGCTTCTAATTTCTTAAATGCAGTTTCAATATTATCATTAATTACCAAATAATCGTAATTATTTGCATATTTTATTTCTGTTCTTGCATCCTCTAATCTTTTTTCTAATTCTGCCTTTTCTTCGGTTTTTCTATTTCTTAATCTATATTCCAAATCATTCCATGATGGAGGAGCAATAAAAATATATATTCCCCAAGGCATTTTATCTTTAACCTGGGCTGCGCCCTGAACATCTATTTCTAGCAATGTATCATTTCCTGTTTTTAATTTTTCAATTAAAAACTCATAAGGTGTTCCCTTATAATCTTCATGAACCATTGCCCATTCGATAAATTTATTTTCTTTAATCATCTGTTTAAATATAGCTTTTGATACAAAATGATAATCTATTCCATTCTCCTCTTCTTTTCTGGGAGATCTTGTGGTCATGGAAACTGAATAAGTTAAATCTTTAAACGTTTTAAATAATTTTTCCCTCAATGTACCCTTTCCTACACCGGAAGGCCCCGAGACAATAAAAAGCAAACCTTTTTTATCTTTTTTATCCTGCATTATATTTTGTACTTCGTTTCCTGAAATAGCAGATTTAAAATATTTATTATTTTTTACCATATTTTTATTCCTTATAATAATTTCTCACTAGAAGAAATACTTGGTTCTGTCTGACCTGAAAACCGATTGGTAATGGTTTCAGATTGAATGGAAGATAATATCACATGATCACTATCAGTAATGATGATTGCTCTTGTCCTTCTACCATGAGTGGCATCGATTAATTTTTTATTACTTTTTGCTTCTTCTTTAATTCTTTTCAAAGGAGCTGAATCCGGAGTTAATATTGATATTACCCGGTTGGAATTGACAAAATTACCAAAACCAATATTCACTAAACCATTTACCATTATTATATTCTCCTATTATTCTATATTTCTTACCTGCTCTCTTATCTTTTCTAATTCACTTTTTACGGTAATAACCAAAGGGGATATTTTCGAATCATTCACCTTTGACCCAATTGTGTTGATTTCCCGATTGATTTCCTGTATGATAAAATCCATTTTCCTTCCTACTGGTTCATCAGAATTCAACAGATTAGTAAATTGATCAAGGTGACTTTTTGTTCTAATAATCTCTTCGTTAATATCATTTTTTTCGGTAAATATTGCAGCTTCCAACTCTATTCTTCCTTCATTGATGTTTACATTATCGGTCAATTCTCTTAATTTGGCTAAAAATACATCTTTGTAGCCTGCAATCGATTTTTCTGAATATTTTTCTATCTGGATTATTTTTTTTCCAATTATCCTACTTCTTTTCTGAATATCTTTGATAAGATTCTTTCCTTCTTTTTTCCTCATTGCCTGTAATGAATTTAGCGCTTTCAGTAATGGTTTTTCTATCAATATCCACAACTCTTTAGTCTTTTCGGTTTTCTCTACTTGGAAAACGTCTTTTAACCTAAGCATTGAACTTAAAGTTATTTCATCTTTTATATTAAATTTTTTCCTCATTTTTTCTAAGGAATTATAGTACGAGGTAGCAAGTTCTTCATTTAACTTTACTTTTTCTTCTTCCACTTGATGGGAATCAACCTTAATAAACACGTTAATCTTGCCTCTAAATATTTTTTCCTTAATTATTTTTTCAATTTTTTGCTCTATTTCTAAAGAAGTAAAATTATTTTTAATGTAAATATCGCAAAATCTGTTATTCAATGTTTTTATTTCCACCATACATCCCTGGTTTTCATTTTTTATTTCTCCGGCTCCATAACCGGTCATACTTTTAATCAATCTATCGTCCCCTTATTTGTTGTATTTTCGAAATATAATCAACTTTTTTATAATTTTATGGTAATACTTAATGGTTGTCAAATAATACGAAAATAGTATCGAGGATTTCTCCATTCCTCCCGTAGGACAGGCGCCCCGCCTGTCTATTTGGTAATATAAAATCATTATCAATTATATATTATATAGCATAGATTCAAGAAATAGAAGAAAAGTTTTCTATTTCACTAGATACTTGATATTTTCCCTGTACTCCTGAATTCTCTTTTCTTCATTATGACTCCTTACTTCAGTCTTCCTTTTTTCTTTTTCTTTCTTTATTCACATCTCGAAGCTTGCAACTTACAACATTCTTTATTTTTTCTTGTTTGATTTTACTCGATACTGTATACTATATATTCGACAATACTCGATACTTTTTTTATCAGCTTGAATATGCTTTCATAATAGATTATATTTAGTTTATGATAAGTTATAATATCAATTACATATCGGGAGAAGAATATCATGTTGGATGGTTTAACATTACTCGCAATTAAAAAAGAATTATCAGATTCATTCATTAATTCTAAAATCATTAATATATCCCAAACGGATAAATATAAAATCATTATAGAAATTAAACCTAAAAAGGAATTATTGCCTGTTTCCATGCAAGATGATACAAAGAATGCTTATATTCATATTTCCATTCATCCTTCTTTTCCGGAAATATATTTTACCAGCTCCATTAAAACCAACACATCAATCAGTTCTCCCTTTCTAGCCAATATTCAAACTCATCTAAGAGGAGGAAAAATTATTGCCATTACTCAACCGGATTTTGACCGAATCCTATATTTTAAAATTGAACCATTTATTAGATTTGGTAAAATTCAGGATAAAAAATTGATTATTGAATTTATGGGTAAACACAGTAATATCATTCTCGTTAAAGAAAATGGAATGATTGAAAGTTGCATTAAATTAATTTCTTCTAAAATTAATCGATTCAGAGAGGTTATTCCCGGAACTAATTACATCCCGCCGCCTTCACAAAATAAATTAAATCCTTTAAATATTGATAAATCTTCATTCTTTAAAATTCTTAATATTGCTAATAAGGAAGAGCTAAGTCTTTGGCAGACATTACAAAGCGGTTTTATAGGATTAAGCAGCCAAAGCGCAAAAGAGATTGTTCTACAGGCAGATATACTTCCTGGAAAAAAGCTTATAGATGCTTCCTATATAGAATTTGATCAATTATGGATTTCTTTTCAAAAAATAATCTCAGATATTCGTAATTTTAATTTTAATCCGGTTGTATTTGAATCTCCGGAGACTAAACATATTAAATCATATTCTATTATTAATTCTTTACAATTTTCAGAATACGATAAATACTGTTTTAAAGAAGTAAATTCCTGTTTGACTTTTTACTCCAAGAAATTAACCATGGAAAGAAAATTGTTTTCCCTAAAAAAAGAATTGTCTAAAATCTTTAATAAAAATATAGACAAAATAAAATCTAAAATGAATGATTATGAAAGAAAAATTAGAGAAGTTGAAAATTGTGAAAATTATAAGCTGAATGGCGAATTAATAAAATCAAATCTCTCTTCTATTAAAAGAGGAGTAAAAGAAATTGCCCTGATAAATTATTTTTCACCAAACCGGGAATATATCTCCATTCCTTTAAATAGTAAGCTAACCCCTTTACAAAATGCTCAAGTTTATTTCAAAAAATATCGAAAAGTAAAGGATAGTTATCATACCATTTTTAATTTTCTGAAAGATAATCGGGCAGTTTATGAAAAACTACATGATCTTCAATCACTTTATTTGCAACCAGATCAATCTTATTCGGAATTGATGAAAATAAAACATCAACTAATCAAATTAGGATATATTAAAAAAATAAAAAAAAGGATTAAAAAAAAGAAAAAGGAAATATCATCTCCTACTAAATATATATCCAAAAATGGATGGAATATTTTTGTAGGTAAGAATAGTAAACAAAACGATTTGCTCACTTTGAAATTAGCTTCCGGAAATGATGTGTGGCTACATGTTAAAAATATAAACGGATCTCATGTTATCATTAAAAATAAAGGAATGGGACAAACCCCCCCGCTTGACACCCTGATTGAAGCAGCAAGCCTAGCTGTTTATTTTAGCAAGGCAAAAAATGAAAATAAGGTACAGGTGGATTACACACTTAAGAAGTATGTAAAAAAACCGAAAAACGCTAAACCCGGCATGGTAATTTATTCTCAGGAAAAATGTCTTTTTATAAGCTTAGATTTGAAAATTGTAAAAAATATTTTATCCCGCAAATTATCTTGATTTATTTTTTTTCTCTTTTAAAGATTTTATTAAATCTTCCATATCTTTTGGTAAAGGAGCTTTGAATTCAATATATTTTTTAGAAAATGGATGATTAAATCCTAGAATGTAAGCATGCAAAGCCTGACGATTGATGTCTAATTCATTTCTTCTGTGTCCGTAATCCGGATCCCCGACTACAGGAAATCCAATATATGCCAAATGGACTCTTATCTGATGTGTTCTACCGGTAAGTATGGTGACTTCCAATAATGTATAATTTGAAAATCTTCTTACTACTTTAAAATTACTGATAGCTTCTTTGCTATTTTGTTCAATAACCGCCATCTTTTTTCTATTTTTTATACTTCTTCCAATAGGAGCATCTATCGTGCCAAAATTTTCTTCCACTTCTCCCCGAACCAAAGCAAGATATTTTTTCGTTACTTTACGATCTGCTATTTGTTTGGATAATGAAAGGTGTGCAGTATCATTTTTAGCAATTACAATTAAGCCTGTTGTATTTTTATCCAAGCGATGCACAATGCCCGGTCTGATGGTGCCATTAATACCCGAAAGCGAACCCTTGCAATGAAATAATACAGCATTAACCAGAGTTTTGGAACATATTCTACCGACAGGATGAACAATCATGTTGGCAGGTTTATTTATTACAATCAGATGATTATCTTCATGGATAATATCTAAAGGAATATTTTCCGCATCTATTTTCAATTCCTTTATTTCAATTGGATAAAGATTTATTTTATCTCCATTTTTTAATATGTAACTTGGTTTTACATGCACACTATTTACTTTTATTTGTCCTTGTGTAATTAAATTCTGAATTTGGGATCTTGAAGGGTATATCTTTTCTTTGTTCAGATAGTGGTCAATTCTCATTTTATCATTACTGGTAATGGAAACTATTTTTTCTTTATTCATATTTAAAACCTTTTTAGTTTATAGCGTGTATAAAAGTCACTATAGATAACAAGTATGTGCAAATTTTCATTTTATTTTTTTTGTTTTATTTCGGGCAGACACTAGGTCTACCCCTACCCGAAATTTACCTCTTTACTATATTCTTTCCCTATCTTCTGCTTTTCTTTTCTTCACTATATGCTTGATACTAATTTATAAATAGACCGGCGGGGCGCCTGTCCTGCGGGAGGGACATGGTTTATACGTTGTTTTTCCTTGTATTTTAATTGGTTAATTGGTTAACCGGAAAACTGTTAGATTATTCCTTCCCCACACTTATTCCCCACGCTATAACTATCCGCTATTACTATACGCCAACCCACAATTCTTCTCGAATCTTATCTTTATTACTCCTCGCTCATTACTCATCACTGTATTTAGAGACGCCTGTCCTATAAGAGGAAAGGGTATTTTTTTTCTTTAAAACATTCATAAAGATAAAAGCAGAAAGAAAAACTGCTATACATATAACCTGGGTAATGGTTATAGAATTAAATACCATAATCCTATTCTCATAAAACCTGAAAAACTCAATGGTAAAACGCGATGCTGAAAATAAAATCAGAAAGGATAAAAAAGTAAATCCGTCATATTGCTTATACTTTTTTATTCTCAGTAAAATAAAAAATATTATAAACCCATACAGAGAGCTATAAATTTGAGTTGGAACAACCGGGAGCGTACATGCACTGCCAGTAGATATTAATCCATCTCTTAATTGCTGCAAGTATGCAGGCGGCATGTTCACAGCAGGATAGGTAATTCCGTAATTTTCAGTAATTACCCCATAGCAACATCCATTTAATAGACAACCTATTCTTCCAATTCCTATTCCAATAGCTATTGAAGGAGCAGCAATATCAGCGTATTTCCAAAATTGTATTTTATTTCTTTTAACATATAACCAGCCTAGAAAGACGGCTAAAAATAATCCACCTAAAAAACTTAATCCACCCTGCCTGAAATATAATATCTTTATAGGATCTTTCAGATAATAATCAAGATAGGTTAAAACATAAGCAATTCTCCCTCCGATTAATGCTCCAACGATCACCCAAAGACTGATATCCAGGATTCTTTCTTGATTTTCTCCTTCTCTCTTTGCCTCATTCATTGCAACAAGTATGGCAACAATAAAAGCCAGGGCTATCATTGCTCCATAAGAATAAAAAGGAAAAGAGCCAATTCTAAATAATATTCTGTACATTAAGGATTACCTCCTTTTTCTTCTTCTTTTGAATAAAATAAAAAATAGATTAACAATATAGACAATCCGCTTACAATAGCCATATCCGCAATATTAAAAATCGGCCAGATTCTAAAATCTAAAAAATCAATGACCTTTCCCTGGGTTCTTATTCGATCAACAAGGTTTCCTATTGCACCACCCAGAATCAATAATAAAGGAATATACATTTTGGTATTGGCTTTAAAAATTATTTTTTTATAAATCAAAGCTGCTAAAATTAATGAAATCAAAACTGCTATAATAAAAAATATGATCTGATATTTAAAAATACCAAATGCAGTATGTGTATTTTCTATATAAGTAATATGAAATATTCCGTTAATAACCGGAACGGTTTCCCCGATCTTCATGGTATGCTGGATATAATATTTACTTCCCTGATCCACTAATACGATTATTATTGCTCCAACGATAAATCCCATTTTTCCCTCTAACTTTCAAAGTGATTATGTATAACTTCAGCACATTTTTCGCATATAGTAGGATAATCTTTATCTTTGCCTACATATTCACTGTAACACCAACATCTTTCACACTTTTCACCCGGTGCTTTTTCTACGGCTATTTTTATCCCGTGAACTTCAATTCCGGCAAATACGTTAGAAGAAAAGTCTTTTTCTTTGTAAAATATTTCCACTTTGGAAACAATAAATAAAATATTTAATCGGGTTTTAAAGGACAACAAATAATTATAAATTTCCTTATCATCTGTGTAGATATTTACCTGAGCTTCCAGTGAATTTCCAATAAAACCTTCACCTCTCTTTATTTCTAAAGCCTTAAGCACATCTTTTCTTATTTTTAAGATTTTTTCCCATTTTTGTTCTAACTTTTTATTGATATATTTTTCGTTAATTTCCGGCCATGATGTAAAGAAAATACTCTCTTCGCTATCTTTTATCTCTCTCAAGTGCTGCCAAATTTCTTCAGCCGTAAAACTTAACACCGGAGCAATCATTTTTATCAAATCATTTAATATTTTGTATAGAACAGTCTGACATGAACGTCTTTCGAGAGAACTAAAATAAGCAGTATACAACTTATCTTTGATGATATCCAAATAAAATGAGCTTAAATCAACTGAACAGAAATTATGAATTTCATGACAAAGTGAGTGAAATTCAAATTCTTCATAATATTTATTTACTCTTTTCTTCAGGTTTTCGAAATTATTCAGAATCAGTTTATCCAATTCCGTAAGCTTATTATAAGTAATATGATCTTTTTCCGGGTCAAAATCTTTTAGATTACCCAGAATAAATCTAGCGGTATTCCTTATCCTGCGATAAATTTCCACTAATTGATCTAATATCTTCGAAGAAATTCTAATATCTGTCTTATAATCAGAAGAAGCGACCCAAAGCCTCAATATATCTGCTCCATACTTTTCTATAATTTCTTTAGGTGCGATTACATTTCCAATAGATTTAGACATTTTCTTGCCTTTTCCGTCAACGGTAAAACCGTGTGTTAATACTGCCTTGTATGGAGCTTCCCCAAATGTAGCAATTGATGTTAAAAGTGAGGTTTGAAACCAACCCCTATGTTGATCTGTTCCCTCAAGGTATAAATCAGCAGGCCAATGAAGCGTATCTCTCTGCTTGAGTACTGCAGCATGACTGCAACCGGAATCAAACCAGACATCCATAATATCCGTCTCTTTCTCAAATTCATTTCCGCTACAATGAGGACATTTAAAATCTTTTGGTAATATATCTTTTGCTGACATAGAGAACCAGGAATTAGAACCTTTTTCTAAAAATAGTTTTCTAACCGATTGAATGGTATCCTTATTGACAACTATTTTATTACATTTTTTACAGTAAAATACAGGGATGGGTACTCCCCATACTCGTTGTCGGGATATGCACCAATCAGTTCTATTGCTAACCATTTCGGATATTTTTTCTTCTCCCCATTCCGGAATCCATTGCACTTTTTTAATACTTGATAAAGCTAAATCCCTAAATGCTTCAATAGAAACGAACCATTGTTCAGTTGCCCTGAATACTACCGGTTTTTTGCATCTCCAACAATGCGGATAGGAATGCGCTATCTTACTGACCTTTAGTAAAGTTCCGTTTTCAGTTAATTCCTTAATGACTGCAGCATTTCCCTCTTTGTAGGTTAATCCTTTAAATTTACCGGTGCTATCATTAAATTTTCCCTTACTGTCCAGAGTGGTAAATATAGGAATTTTATATTTTACTCCTATTTCATAATCTTCCTGTCCATGTCCCGGAGCGGTATGCACACATCCGGTTCCTTCATCCAATAAAACATGATTTCCTAATATGATAATGGAATCTCTATCAAAGATAGGATGTTTACATTTTATTTTATCTAATACTTTTCCCTTTACTGTTTCTAGAACCTGATAATCATTCAAGCTAATTTCTTCCATTACCTTTTTTACCAGGGCAGATGCTAAAATCAGATGTCCTTTTTCGGTTTTTACTAAACTATATTCAATTTCCGGATTAAGTGCAATTGCCATATTTCCGGGAATTGTCCATGGTGTGGTTGTCCAAATCACCACATAGGTGTCACCATCCCGATATTGAGTAAATATTTTTTCTAAATTATCCTTAACCAAAAATCTTACATAAATAGATGAAGATTCCTTATCATGATATTCTATTTCCGCGGCGGCTAACGCAGTTTCACAGTTTGCACACCAGTATACCGGCTTTAATCCCTTATAAATGTATCCTTTGGAAAACATTTCACCAAACACTCTTATTTGTTCAGCTTCATATTTCGGATTAAGAGTTAAATAAGGATTATCCCATTCTCCCATTACTCCCAGTCTTTTAAACTCTTCTTTTTGGACTTCAATAAAATGGTGAGCATATTCATTGCATTTTTCTCTTAATTCAACCGGATCAATCTCATCAAAGGCAATTTTCATATTCTTCGTAACCTGAAACTCAATCGGCAATCCGTGTGTATCCCAACCGGGAACATAACGGGCATTAAATCCCTTCATCGATTTATATTTAGGAATAATATCTTTTAATATCTTATTATAAGCGGTTCCAGTATGTATATTACCATTGGCATACGGAGGTCCATCGTGTAATATATATTTTTTCGAATTTTTCTTTTTATCGCAAACCTTTTCGTAAATATTATTTCCTTCCCAAAATTTTGATAATTTTGGCTCTTCTTTTGCTAGATTAGCTTTCATTTTAAATTTTGTTTTTGGTAAATTCAATGTATCCTTGTATTCCATATTTTTATTCCTCCCGGGACTTTTCTATAATATTATAACAAAAACCTCTTGCCACGTAAAAGGACAAGAGGTCAAAAGTTCTTGTGGTACCACCTAATTTTTATCATTACTTCGCGATAATGAACTCGATAAGTAAATATAACTAATCAAATCTGATAAATAAATTTACTCTATATGTTAACGATAAATAACCGTTCCAATTTACTCAGTTTAACTCTTATGTACAATATTGCATTGGCTATACTAAAGGAAAACCCTTTTCAATCAGAAATTTTAGGATGATTTTTGGTATTAATAATTTACAGATTTTCACTTTCTCTTCTTGCTAAAACTACCTCTACCTACTCTTTCCTAATTTAATTATATGTATATTTAATTTTTTATTTTCGTAATAATAACATATTAAACAAGTTTATGTCAATAATTTAGTAAATTAATCAGTATCTGGTATTGAGTATCACATATCTTGTCCAGGAAAAGATTCAGGTTTGAATTATGGGGAAATATTTTTCTATTTGGTTAAAAAATTATTCCCCGTTTATTCCCTCTTCATCAATATTTTCCTGAGAAAAATTCTCTTTTTCTATCGAATAATTATCCTGCTCTTCAAATTTTTCATTTTCCAACATTTTTTGATAAAGATTTAGCATTGATCTAAATCTTTCTTTGAAAATAAATTTATATCTACGCAAATTATTAATTTCATTTTTTACTTCATCTTCTCTTTGAGAAGCTTTTTGGATAATTACTACAGCTTCTTTTTCTGCTTTTTCCACAACTAATCTTGCTTCATTTTCAACTCTGTCTTTAATTTCATCAGCAGATTTTTGAGCATTTAATAATGCGCTTCTCAATGTCTCTTCAATTTCACTAAATTCCTTCAGACGATCTTTCATCCTATCAAGTTCTTCTTTTAATTTGGCATTTTCTTTTATTAGTTCTTCATAATCTTTTACTATTTTATCCAAAAAATCGTCTACTTCTTCTTCGTTGTAACCTCTAAATGATCTACCAAATTCTTGCTGCTCGATGTCCATCGGTGAAATTCTCATAAATTATACCCCCTAATCCAATATCCATGGAAATAAATACTTTTATTTATACTGCAAAGTTAATCAATATGTTAATCAATGCTCTCTGTAATAGATTTAATAAAAAAAAGACGATAATGGGAGATAGATCAAAACCCATACCGCCAAGATTTAAAATAATCCTGAAAGGAGCTAAAATAGGTTCAGTTACTTTATATATAAATTGCACAATTGTATTGTGGTGATCCACAGGTATCCAGCTTAAAAATATTCGTGCAATGATTAAATAGCTATATATTCTAAAAACAGTATTAGTTATTTGAATTAAAAATATCATACAATTGTTTCCCTTCCCCATATCAATATTCGAATAAAATTATAACACATTCATAATAACACAATAATAAATCTTTATTACTATATTTATATTGGAAATTCTAAATACCGGATAAGTATTTACTTAAATCATTTTATCTTAAAAATTAGTATCATCCATTATTAATATCTTCTCTAATTCTTTCACCGTTCACGATATACACAACACGTTCCACTAAATTTTTAGCATGATCGGCAATACGTTCAATATTGGTAGAAATAAATATAATATGAATAGCTCTGCTGATGGTATGAGGATCTTCCATCATAAAAGTTAAAAGTTCTCGAAATATTTGTTTGTTTAAATCATCAACTGTCTTGTCCCTTAACCAAACTTCTTTTGCTAATTCTACATCACCCGTAAAATAAGCTTCTAATCCATCTTTTAACATGTTTTGGGCAATCCTGGCCATCCTTGGCAAATCGATAAATGGTTTTACCAAATCTTTGGTAGCCAAATATTTACTCGCCTTTGCAATATTTACAGCCTGATCTCCTACTCTCTCTAAATCCGAAACTGTTTTATATCCGCATCCAATAATTCTTAATTTTTTAGCAATAGGTTGTCGTAAAGCAATCATCTGCAAACATTGCTCTTCGATGTCCAATTCCATATTATCTATTATATCATCGTCCTTTATTACTTGTTCAGCCAGGTCAACCCTTTGCTTAATAAGCGATTCTATTGCCAAATTAATTGCTTCTTCTACTGCATTTGCCATTTTTAAAAGATTTTCTTTTAAGCTTGTAAGTTCGTCATCAAAACAATATTTTTCGGTATTTGTTCTTTTTATCATTTTTATTTACCCTTCTTCGTTAATAGTATATGATTATAATCTAAAAAAATATACAAATTAATAATTTAGTCACAATGCATTATACCCACAGTTATTCCATTCTCTTTTCTTTTTTTTCTCAGGTTAATTACCTGTTAATAATGCTATTTGATTATTTTATATATGCTTAATATACCAAAAATAACCATATTTATCAATTATTATATAAAAACAGTATCAAGTACATAGTATAAAGTATCGAGTGAAGAAAAAAAAGAAAGATAGAAAAAATTAATATTCTTCTGATTATCTAAACATTCAACTAAAGTTTACACAACATTTTAATCTAATATTTATCTAATTTGATTAATTGCTTTTTTAATTGGTTAATGGTTAACTGATTAATCGATTTTTACTTTTTAGTTAATCTAATTAGCTCACATCTTGAATTTCTTAATTGGTAAATTGGTAAATGTAAATATTTTGTTTTATCTATTGAGTTTCTTCTTTTAAAAAAAGAAACCATAGTGTTTTATCATTGATATTGCAATAATTTACTATGGTTTCATGAAATGACTTTCTTAAAATGTTATTTCTACTTCTTTTTTTTCAGTGCAGCACCGCCCAGATAGGCTTCTTGAACTTTTTGATTACTTCTCAAATCAGAAGCTAACCCGTTAATGGTAATATTTCCGGTCTCCAATACATATCCCCTGTCAGCAATACTTAGTGCTTTCCGGGCATTTTGTTCTACTAATAATATTGATATACCCTGATTATTAATTTCGCGAATAATATGGAAAATTTGTTTTACTAATAGAGGAGCCAATCCCAAAGAAGGTTCATCCAGAAGTAAGATACGTGGAGTACACATTAAACCTCTGCCCATAGCCAGCATCTGTTGTTCCCCTCCGGATAATGTTCCGGATAATTGGTTGTATCGCTTTTTAAGGATAGGAAATAAATCATATACTCTTTCTTTAGATTCTTGTATACTTTTTTTATCTTTTCTTCGAGTATAAGCACCTAAATTAAGATTTTCTTCAACTGTTAATGTGGCAAAAACTCTTCGACCTTCAGGTACATGCGAGATACCTCTCATAACTATTTTAAATGCCTTAATATTATTAATTTCCTGATCGTCTAACTTTATTTTTCCGCTGTGAATGGGTAATAAGCCGGAGATGGCTCTTAGAAGAGTACTTTTACCTGCTCCATTCGCTCCTAATACCGTAACGATCTCACCTTCTTTTACTTCCAGGGAAATTCCCTTTAACGCTTCAATAGAATCATAATATATTTTTAAATTTTCAATTTTTAATAATGTAGTCATATTAGTATTCTTCCTCCTCATCTTCTTTACCCAAGTAAGCTTCAATTACTTGAGGATTACTGTATACATCTTCGGGTAAACCTTCGGCAATTTTTTTACCTTCATCCATTACTGTTACCCAATGAGAAATTCCCATTACTACATTCATATCATGCTCTATCAGCAATATGGTAAGATCTTCCTTTAATAAAGATTTTAAAAATACAATCAAGTCTTCAGATTCCTTGTCATTTAATCCACTGCTTGGTTCATCCAGGATAAGTAAATCAGGATTTGAAGCTAACGCTCGACCAATTTCCAACATTCTTTGATTCCCGTAAGCAATATTTTTTGACAGTTCATCTCTAAATTTCCATAGTCCAACTTGCTTCAAACGATTTTCAGCATGTTTTCTTATCTCCAATTCTTCCCTTTTCTGTCCGGAAGTTTGTAAAACAGCAGACCAGGTTCCCTTATTGGTTCGGCAATGCTGACCTGCCATTACATTTTCCAGACAGGTCATATTAGAGAACAGACGTATATTTTGGAAGGTTCTGGCAATTCCTTTTTTAATAATCTGATGCGGTTTTTTACCGGCAAGATCTTCTCCGTTAAATAAAACTTTTCCGCCATCCGCTTTGTATATTCCGGTAACTACATTAAAAACTGTTGTTTTACCAGCCCCGTTAGGACCAATTAAACTGCTTATTTGTCCCTTATTTACTTTTAGATCAATTTTATTCACCGCGGTCAAGCCACCAAATATTTTTGTAAGTTTAATTGTCTCTAAAACAACTTTATCTTTTTTATTACTTTTAACATCTATATTTTTATCTTTAGCCATTTTCTGTTCCTGCCTTCGTCAAAATTGATTTCAGTTGAAGAGCTCCTCTTTTTCTAGGCCAAATCCCTCCCGGTCTAAAGACCATCATAACCACCATAGCCACTCCAAAAATAAGCATTCGGTATTGGGCAAAAGTTCTGAAAAATTCCGGGAAAAGACTAATGGCCGCAGCACCGATTAAAACTCCGGGAATAGAACCCATTCCTCCGATTAATACAATACAGAATAGCATGCAGGATTCCATAAAGTTAAAACTTTCCGGAGAAACCATCATTAATTTTGTGGCGTATACATTACCGGCAACACCTGCTAGAGCGGCTCCTAAAACGAAAGCTAACAATTTGTAGAACCTAACGTCAATTCCTGTTGATTCCGCCGCTACTTCATCCTCTCTAATACAGTTCCAGGCTCTGCCTATTCGTGAGTGCTGCAAATTAACCAGTCCAATAATAGTTAAACCAACAATGATCCAGATATAATAGTAAAACTTGGCTGAATTATCTATAACAAAAAAATTTCCCAATGAAGGAAAATCTATTCCGAAAACACCGTTTGGTCCACCGGTTACCCCAAAAGGATTATTGTTTAAAGTCAATCTTATGATTTCACCCATTCCGATTGTTACAATACATAAATAATCTCCTCTTAAATGAATAATCGGGGAACAGACCAGATAAGCAAAGGCACCGGCAGCTATGGCGCTTATCGGAATTAGTATGATGATAGGGATTCCAAAGTTTACATTAAGTATCGCAGTCGTATAGGCACCGATTGCCATAAATCCCATGTGCCCTAAATCAAAAAGACCTACTTCTCCTAATACGACATTTAAACTTAAACCTAATAATGCGTAAATCCCAAAGAAAAAGAAAACATCAACCCAATATGCATTTATAACAAAAGGAAATATTAAAAATATAATGATAAATAATATAATTATCCAATACGTAAATATATTTTTTTTATTGTTTGTGCTATTATTTAATTTCATTTTTCTACCCCCTACACCTTTTCTGCAACTTTTTCACCCAAAAGACCTGTGGGTCGAAAAATTAAAACCACTATTAAAATTAAAAATACAAACACATCTTTATAAGCGGTAGAAATATAAGTAGAACCTAACATTTCTAATACTCCCAGGAGAAGTCCGCCAAGCATTGCTCCCGGAATATTGCCGATTCCTCCAAGAATCGTAGCTGTAAAGGCTTTCAATCCATAATTCCAGCCCATTATAAAACTAATTTTTCGATAGTACATTCCAACCATTACACCCGCCATTCCACCTAAAGCAGGACCTAAGGCAAATATAAAAAATATAACTGTTTCAATATTTATTCCCATTAAAGCGGCAGTGCTTCTATCCAAAGCACAAGCGCGAATAGCTGCTCCAAAGGTTGTTTTTTGAACAATATAATATAAAAGTCCCATAAGCATAAAAGAAATCAATAAAATTATAATTTGTAATAAAGTAATTTTAATTCCTCCAATATTTAACATTACCGAAGGGACAACCTGTGATGGATAAGCTTGCGGGCGCGGACCCCAAACAACCATTATCCCATTTTGTATGATAATTGAAGCACCTAATGCAGACACTACTGCGGGAAGCCGTCCTACTGAATATATTGGACGATATGCAATTCGCTCTATTAAAGTACCGGCAATTCCTATGCCGATTGCGGCTATTAACATAGCCGCAATCATACCACCCCATATACCCAGGGTAGCGGTAACATAGGTAGAACCAAATACGAGAAGAGTATATCCAAGATAAGAACCCAGGGCAAATAAATCACCGTGCGCAAAGTTAATCAGTTTCATTACCCCGTATACCATTGAATAACCGAGAGCAATAAGAGCATAAAATGAACCTATGGTCAATCCGTTTAGTAACTGCTCTAAAATAATTTTCATCTTCGTATTTTACCTCTTTCTAATTTATTTTATTTTCCGTAAATTCCGAAACTTCCATCAGCATTTACTACATAAAGATTAATACTGCTTCCTACTCGGTCACCAATTTCATTAAAACCTACAGGACCGGTTATGCTGGGGAATTTTTCCATCTTATTTCTCAGATAATCGACAATAGCATCGGAATCGGTGGAACCGGACTTGTC
>JGI24025J20009_10001303_pt1 | contig 18930 bp, 15 predicted proteins | sample Cruoilmetagenom3_FD_20009 | JGI IMG/M metagenome (IMG submission 20009) | reverse complement strand
TGGAGGCCTCCACAGCCTACGCCAAGGAGCGAGTCCAGTTCGGCCGCCCCATCGCCAAGTTCCAGGCCATCCAATGGATGATCGCCGACGCAGCCACGGAACTGGAAGCCGCCCGTCTCCTCCTCTACCAGGCCGCCTATCTAGAGGATCAAGGTAAGCGCTTCACCAAAGAGGCGGCTATGGCCAAACTCTTCGCCTCCGAGGCTGCCGAGCGGGCCTGCTTCAACGCCATCCAGATCCATGGCGGCTACGGCTACAGCCGAGAGTACCCGGTAGAGCGGTTCTATCGTGATAACCGCCTCACCACCATCGGCGAAGGGACCTCAGAGATCCAAAGGCTGGTCATCGCCCGCCAACTGCTCGAACTAGGCAAGGGGCTCTAGTTGGTCACCCGGCGGGAGATCCTGGGGAGCGTACTATTCATCGCTCTCCTGATGGGAGGGCTCCTGCTCCTGGTGGGAGTGGCTAGCGCTTTCTGGCAACTTCCCCCCTTGAGCATCACCCTTCTCGTGTCCGCTTGCGAGGCCGTGCTCCTCTTGCCCCCTTGGTTGATAATCATAAGAGGCCATCGTGGAACCTGGGCTCACCTCGGTTTCCGCGGCTTCCACCCCGGCTATCTGCTCTTGGCCGGTGGATTGCTCTTCGTCTCCTTTGTCATCAACCTCCTCTGGTCCCTCCTCCTCGCCCCCTTCGGTTTGGCGACCCAACCTGAGGTCCTGCCTATCTTCGGCGGGGGACCACAGGGGCTTCTTCTGGCCTTGGTCGCGGGAAGCCTGATCGCTCCCTTGGCTGAGGAGACCTTCTTCCGCGGCTTCCTCTTCGCCAATCTCAGAGAACACCAGGGCCCCTTAAGGGCCATGGGCACAACCGCTCTCCTTTTCGCTCTCTTCCACCTTACCCCCACGGCTTTTGTGCCCCTCTTCTTCCTGGGCTGCTTTCTGGCCTTCCTGTATCACCTCTCAGACTCCCTTCTGCCCAGCATCCTCCTCCATGCCACTATGAACACCCTAGCCTTGACCCTCTCTTATCTGGTGGAGAGACTCGGCCCCCTGGCTTAGATGGAGGTGCGCATCAGTTCTAGGGAACACTCTGAACACGCTCGCTAGATCATCTTTGGCCTGTCCTGGCCTCATCAGCCTGCCCCGGTACTTGCCAGGCCGGGGGCCAGGGAAACCTGCCCTACTGGACTTTAATAAAGGATTCGAGGCTTCAGCCGGTTATCATTACCGCCTCTCCTTATCCTTACAGGATCCCTGTGGGACAGGATCCCTGTCCCGCAGGGATTCCGAGGGATGGGAAAGGCTCCGGTCCTGGTGTTCCAGAGAGATTTGTCATATTTGAGATCAAAGATACCCGAGGCTGTTGAAAAACACCTCCTCGTTTAGCAGAGTGGGAAAGAAGTTGATGCGCAGTGTGTCTTCCTGCCTTGTGTCCCTACAATCGTTCAAATTCTAACNGTCTGTGGGAGAAATTGTCGATTGCCAAAGGATCTATCCCACTTTTTCAACAGTCTCTCCCTTGTTATCTTTGCTCCTAAGGTAGGAAGGTGCTATAATCATTGCTTGGCCCTGATAGGGATCACATTATGAGGAGTGAGCGTATGGGTTTAAGTCGGGCGGAAGTAGAGCATATCGCCGAGTTGGTGAAACTAGCCCTCACAGAGGAGGAGAAAGAGGTTTTCGCCCTGCAACTATCGAGCATCTTGGAACATTTCCAGGCTCTCCAGACCCTCGATACGACGGGTATTCCGCCTACCGCCCAGGTGATCACCCTCAAGAACGTCATGCGGGCCGATGAGGTCACTCCTTGTCTCTCGCCAGAGGAGGCTCTGGCTAACGCTCCTCAGGCCGAGAAAGGGTATTTCAAGGTGCCGGCGATTCTGTGAGTGCCGGTGAGATCGGTTTCTTCGTCTTTCTTGGACTTCAACCTGTCAGATATGCCATGACCGAAACATCCCTATCGTGGTCATCTTGCACTTTCCTTTCCGCTTGGCCTTGCGGCTTCTGGTAGATTGCTGGGAGTTTTGCTGCGTGTTGGGAGAAGAAGCCCGCAAACGGGTGGTAGAACGGTACTCCTTAGAGGGAAATATCAACCGTCTAAGGGAGTTATATAGGAGGCTCATTGGCCGCGCTGCATGATTTGACCGCCCATGAAGCCCATAAATTGCTCTGGCGGGGGGAGATCACCTCGCTGGAGTTGACCCAGGCGGTCTTGGATCGTATCGTCGAGATAGACAACGAGATCAAGGCCTATCTTACTCTCACCCCTGAGGCGGCTCTGGAACGGGCACGAGAGGCGGATACCCTTCTCGCTGCTAAGAGGAGGGATGGCGAGGAGCCCTCTCCCCTTTTGGGGGTGCCGATGGCGGTCAAGGATGTGATCTGCACCGAAGGGATAGAGACCACCTGTGGCTCGAAGATCTTGGAGGGGTTCATCCCTCCTTATAGCGCCACGGTGGTGGAGCGGCTAACAGAGGCGGGGGCTATAATCTTGGGGAAGACGAACACCGACGAGTTCGCCATGGGCTCCTCCACCGAGAACTCCGGGTTTTTCACCACCCATAACCCCTGGGACACTAGCCGGGTACCTGGAGGCTCCAGTGGCGGCTCTGCCGCGGCTGTAGCCTCTGGGGAGGCGCTCTTCGCTCTGGGCACCGATACGGGGGGAAGTGTCCGCCAGCCAGCCTCGCTCTGCGGGGTAGCGGGGTTGAAGCCTACCTATGGAAGGGTCTCCCGTTACGGTTTGGTAGCCTTCGCCTCCTCTTTGGATCAGATAGGCCCTCTGACCCGAGATGTAACCGATTGCGCTTTGGTGCTAGGGGTGATCGCTGGTCACGATCCAAGGGATTCCACCTCCCTCGACCTTCCCATTCCGAACTACAGGGAAGCCCTACTGCCCGATATCAAGGGGTTGAGGATAGGCGTCCCAGAGGAGTATTTCGTCGAAGGGGTGGAGCCCCAGGTGGCGGAGGTGGTACGTGCAGCCATCGACCTTCTAGCCGACCTGGGAGCCAAGATGGTGGAAGTCTCCCTCCCCCACACCGAGTACGCTTTGCCCTCCTACTATCTTATCGCCCCCGCTGAGGCTTCGGCCAATCTAGCCCGCTACGATGGGGTGAAGTATGGCCTCTCTTGTTCCGAGGCGAGCGATATTTGGGAGGACTACCGACGGACGAGGGAGGCCGGCTTCGGCCCGGAGGTGAAGCGGCGGATAATGCTAGGGGCCTACGCCCTCTCTGCTGGCTACTACGATGCCTACTACCTCAAGGCCCAGAAGGTTCGCACCCTTATCAAGGAGGATTTCGACCAAGCCTTCTCGAAGTGTGATGTCTTAGTGGGGCCCACCTCTCCCACGGTGGCTTTCAAGATCGGGGAGCGGGTGGAGGACCCCTTGCAGATGTACCTCTCCGATATCTTTACCCTCTCCCAGCCGTTGGCGGGTATCCCGGGTATATCGATCCCTTGCGGCTTCGCCGGGGGCTTGCCCGTGGGTTTACAGATCATCGGCCCCGCCCTGGGTGAGGAGACGGTTCTGCGGGTGGCTTACGCTTACGAACAGGCCACGGAGTGGCATAAGATGCGCCCACAGTTGTAGGGGAGAGAGATGAAAGTAGTGCTGCCCATGGCTGGTCTAGGAACGCGCCTCAGGCCTCATACCTACAGCAAGGCTAAGCCGTTGCTCCCTGTGGCCGGCAAGCCGGTCTTGGCTCACCTCTTGGATAGACTCCAGGGGCTCGATGTGGAAGAGTATATCTTCATCGTGGGCTACCTAGCCGAGCAGATCGAAGAGTATGTAGAGGCCAACTATGATCTTCCCGCCCGTTATGTCTTGCAGGCCGAGCCTTTGGGCCAAGCCCACGCCATTCATCTAGCCAGGGAGTATATCGATAGCCCCTTCTTGCTGATCTTCGTAGATACTATCTTCGAAGCGGATCTCACTCGCATCGATGAGGTTGCCTCTGACGGGCTGGTCTTTGTTAAGGAGGTGGATGACCCCCGGCGTTTCGGGATCGCTCTCTTGGAAGGTGACAGGGTCGTCAGATTCATCGAGAAACCAGAGGAGCCGGTCTCCAACCTGGCCTTAGTGGGGATATATTACGTGGTCAACTGGCCATTGCTTATGGGGTGCGTTGAGACCCTCCTGGAGGAAGGTATCCAAACTAAAGGCGAATATTATATCGCCGATGCTTTTCAGTTAATGGTGGATCAGGGGGCCAAACTGGAGGCTGTGACCGTCGATGTGTGGCAGGATTGCGGGAAACCAGAGACCCTTCTAGCCACTAATCGCTATCTTTTGGAGAAGGGCGGGACACAGGAGGTAGAGGCGGAGAACTCCATTATCATCCCGCCGGTCTCCATCGCAGAGAGCGTTACCATCCGGGGTTCCATCGTGGGGCCTTATGTTTCCGCGGCTGAAGGTAGCGTGATCATCGATTCCATAGTCAAAGATTCGATCATCGACGAGGGGGCTCATATAGAGGGTGCTATGCTTGAGGGTTCCCTCATTGGCGCTAAAGCCCAGGTGAAAGGTAGGTTTAAGCGGCTCGACGTAGCCGCTTCGTCCAGAGTAGATCTTTGATGAATCCCGTGGAGAGGTTAGCCCAAGTCACCTGTTATGCGGGGAGGAAGTACCCAGAGCGGCCGATCTCCTTCATCTGGCAAGACGAAGAGCAGATAATAGAAGCCATAGAGGGAGAGTGGATGACGCCTGAAGGTTCTCATTTCCAGGTGCGGACCTCGGCGGGAGAGCGGTTTCACCTAGTTTATTCTCCGGAGGCAGATGAGTGGTATCTGAGGGTGAAGTGAGAGATTTTATCGCCCAGAGGGCGCGGATGGTCCCTCCCTCGGGCATTAGGAAGTTCTTCGATATCGTTGCTTCCATGGAAGACGTCATATCTTTGGGAGTGGGGGAGCCAGACTTTGTCACCCCGGATCAAATCCGCCGAGCCGGTATCCGCTCCTTGGAACAGGGGGAGACCCACTACACCTCCAACTCCGGGATGTTGGAATTAAGGGAGGAGTTGGCCAAGCACTTGGCTAAGCGATACGGGGTAGAATACCACCCAGAGACGGAGATCTTAATCACCGCAGGGGTCTCTGAGGCCCTGCATATCTCCCTCTTGGCTTTGGTCGATCCCGGCGATGAGGTGATTGTTCCGGAGCCCTGCTTCGTTTCCTACAAGCCGGGGGTTATCTTCGCTGGGGGTGTCCCGGTAGTAGTGGAGACCAGATGCGAGGACGGCTTCCAGATTGTGCCTCAAGCGATCGGGGCCGCCATCACCCCCCGTACCAAGGGGCTGCTCATCGGCTACCCCAATAACCCTACCGGGGCGGTCATGCCTAGGGACCTCCTCATCGAGATGGCCAAGGTAGCGGAAGAGCACGGTTTGGTCGTCTTCTCCGACGAGATCTACGACCGGCTAGTTTACGGCCTCGAGCATACCTGTTTCGCTTCTCTGCCTGGGATGAGGGACCGGACGGTGCTCTTGGGAGGGTTCTCCAAAGCCTACGCTATGACCGGATGGCGGATTGGATACGTGGCTGGGAACGGCGAGGTCATCGGCGCCATAAGGAAACTCCACCAATACGCTATCATGTGTGCCCCCACAACGGCCCAAGTGGCGGCTATCGAGGCCCTCAGAAATGGCGAGGAGGCGGTGCAAGCGATGGTCGAAGAGTACGATAAGAGGCGCCGAGTGATAGTGAAGGGGCTCAACGACCTCGGTCTCTCCTGCTTCGAACCTCACGGGGCTTTCTACGCCTTCCCTTCCATCGCCCGCACGGGCTTGAGTTCCGATGAGTTCTCGGAGAGGTTGCTTTTCGAGGAGAAGGTGGCCGTGGTCCCGGGCAGCGCCTTCGGAGAATGCGGGGAAGGGTTCGTCCGCTGCTCCTACGCCACCTCCCTCCCCGATATCGAGGAGGCACTTAGACGGATGCGGAGGTTTCTGGAGAAGTTTTAGGATGGAATACGAACCAGTTATTGGGATAGAGGTTCATGCTCAACTCTTGACTAAATCGAAGATGTTCTGCGGTTGCAATACCGATTATATGGGGGCTCCCCCTAATACCCATGTCTGTCCCGTCTGCTTGGGGATGCCGGGGGTACTCCCGGTCATTAACCGGAAGGCGGTGGAATATACTATCGTGACTGGCCTGGCCCTCAACTGCCAAGTCCCCGAGGCTACCAAGTGGGATCGAAAGAACTACCACTATCCCGATCTGCCCAAAGGCTACCAGATATCTCAATACGATCTTCCCCTCACCCGCGATGGCTGTTTGGAGATAGATTTCGACGGGGAGCGGAAACGGATCGACATCCGACGGGTCCACCTGGAAGAGGACACGGCCAAGTTGTTCCATGAGGAGGGTTATGCCTTGGTGGACTTCAACCGCTCCGGGGTACCCCTCTTGGAGATCGTCAGCGAGCCCGACCTCCGCTCCATAGAGGAGGTTCGCCAGTATGTGACCAAGTTGCGCACTATACTGAGGTATCTGGGCGTCAGTTCCGGAGACATGGAGAAAGGAGCGATGCGGTTCGAGGTCAACATCTCCTTGCGACCGCGAGGCGGTGAGGAGTACGGCACACGGGTGGAGATCAAGAACCTTAACAGTTTCCGCGCCGTCCTTAACTCCTTGAAATACGAGATAGAGCGACAGAAGGAGATCCTCCAATCGGGGGGGAAGATTAAGCAGGAGACGATGGGTTGGGATGGGGTTCGGGGGGTCACTGTACCCCAAAGGAGTAAAGAGTACGCCCACGACTATCGTTACTTCCCAGAGCCGGACCTGCCCCCCTTGGAATTGAAGAGGAAATGGATAGGGAGCATAAAGGCCCGGCTCCCAGAACTCCCCGATGCCAAGAGGGAGAGGTTCATACAGGAATATGGTCTCTCGGAGTACGATGCTGGGATACTCGTCGCCGACAAGGAAGTAGCAGACCTCTTTGAGGGGTATGTAAAGGTTTATCCTAAAGGAAAGTCTGTAGTGAATTGGATGAGTCGAGAACTCTTCCCCTTGCTAAACGAGGGTAGAGTTACCTTAGAAGAGTTCAGGTCCAAGTGGCCACCTGATTATGTTCACGAGTTGCTCGATTCCTATGACCGTGGCTGGATCACACAAAGTACCGCTAGCCAGGTTGTCACCGTGATAACCATCGGTGGGGATGACCGCTCGCCCCGTTGCATTATTGAAGAGGAAACACTGGCTCAGATCAGCGACGAGGAACGACTGGGGGCCATAATCGAGGGGGTAATTGAGGAGAACCCTAAGCCTGTAGCCGACTACCTGGGAGGCAAGGAGGGGGCCCTGCGTTATCTGGTGGGTCAGGTGATGAGGGCCACCAAAGGGAAGGCAAACCCAGGCTTGGTCAACGAACTCTTGATAAAGAATTTGAAGGAGATGGCCCAGAACATGTAATGCTGGAGGCCGTGCTCTGTATCTAAAGAGGAGGTGACCATCGAAGGGAGAGACCCTTCGATGGCGAGTTAATTCACAGGGAGGTGAAGATGGCGCAGGAGAAAGAAAACCTCTATGAGATCGCAGTCAAGCAGTTCGACAACGCGGTGCGGTATCTGCCGGACATCAAAGCCGGGATCGTGGAGATGCTGCGTCTGCCCAAGCGGGAACTGACGGTGAACTTCCCGGTCCATATGGACGATGGCTCGGTCAGGATGTTCACCGGCTACCGGGTGCATCACAGCACCGTACGAGGACCCACTAAAGGCGGCATCCGTTACCATCCCGATGTCACCTTGGATGAGGTGCGGGCCTTGGCCATGTGGATGACCTGGAAATGCGCCGTAGTAGGCCTTCCTTTTGGCGGAGCCAAGGGGGGCGTGGTCTGCAAACCTGAAGAGATGTCGATGAACGAACTGGAGAACCTCACCCGCCGCTACGCCACGGAGATAGCGGTCCTCATGAGCCCCGAGGGAGACATCCCCGCCCCCGATGTAAACACCAACCCTCAGGTCATGGCCTGGATCATGGATACTTATAGTATGCATAAGGGGTATTCTGTTCCTGCCGTAGTCACCGGGAAGCCGATCAGCATCGGTGGCTCCCTAGGTAGGAGGGATGCTACAGGACGTGGGGTGGCAATCTGCACCCGGGAAGCCTTAAAGTACCTCAAGATGGATCCAAAAGCCTGCCGCGCCGCTGTACAGGGCTTTGGCAATGTTGGGGGGAGCGCTGCTCTAAACCTATCCCGCTTGGGGATGAAGGTAGTGCTGGTATCCGACATCAAGGGGTGTATCTTCAACCCAGCAGGGCTTGATATCCCCTACTTGCAGAGTATCACGGATAGATTTGGAGTGGTAGACCGGTCGAGATTGAGGGGTGCGGAGGAGTTACCGGGTTCATCTTGGATCGAGCAGAAGGTAGATATCCTAGTTCCCGCTGCATTAGAAGGGCAGGTCACCGGTGAAACGGCGACAAGGATAAAGGATACGGTAAAGATCCTAGCCGAGGGGGCCAATGGCCCCACCACCCCCGAGGCGGACGTCATCCTTAACGATAAGGGCATCTTTGTGATCCCGGACATCCTTTGCAACGCCGGCGGCGTCACCGTCTCCTACTTCGAGTGGGTGCAGGGGCTCCAATTCTTCTTCTGGAGCGAGGAGGAGATAAACAAGCGGTTGGAAGAGATCATGGTACGGAGTTTTAACGATGTCCTTGGGATCTCCCAGGAGAAGAACGTAGATATGCGGGTGGCGGCCTATATCCTAGCCATCAGTCGAGTGGCGGAGGCCACCATGACCAGGGGGATATACCCCTAACGATTTCCACAAACCATGTAGGGGCGGGCCTCTGTGCCCGCCCTATTCTCTTTTTGACATGTTTGGGTGGCTCTGTCAGCATTGGGTATCCACTCATATTGTAGAGTCTGCAACGGATGCCCCACTTGACTAAAATGGAAAGGCATACTATGCTAGGGAGGGACGAAGGAGAGCCAAGATGTCTGACTACTACAAGAGGGGACTGCCTCAAGTGGAGTTGTGTCGTGAAGCCGGGGAATTAGGGTAATGAATTGTTGGATGGCGGTAGGAACCCTCGAAAATTGGAAAGAGGCATTTGAAAAAGGTAATATTTGGGGTCTTAGAGAGAGGCAAAGGCGACACTGGAATGCCTTGCAAGAAGGGGATGTGGTTATGTACTACGTTATGCGGCCGGTTGCCGGCATAATTGGATATGGGACTGTCACAACGAAGTTTCGGCAAACTCAACCCCTCTGGTCTGAAGAACTTAGTAAAAATGAGGTGATATGGCCCCTGCGCTTTGAGTTTGATGTTGAGCATTGTGTTCCCCCAGACAAATGGGAAACAGATAAAATAACCTCTGAGTTGTTAAGATATAAGACAGGAATAGGATTTCAACAGATTGATTCTTCACTGGCTCAAGAGGTCATCTCGAAATTCAAAGAGCCCCATGCCGAAGAGTTGGAAGAGCCAATCTCTCATAAAGAGATTAAGCAGAAACTGATCGAGATTGGCAAACTGCAAGATTATATTGCTGAAGGGGAATATCCTTTCGACTTGGGAAGACTCGATGTTGTATGGAGGAGAGTAGAACGATCTGTGCCGACCTATGCCTTTGAAGTCTGCGTAAAGGGCGATCTTTATCACGACCTATCCAAACTGAAGCATGCCTTTGACTTATGGAATAGCCGTATTTTCATAGTAGCATCTCAAGCAGATTATGATAAGGTGAGAACCCTGCTTTCAGGGAGTTTTCATGAGATTCAAGAACGATTAAATTTTATTGACTTGGAAAGGATAAAGGACCTTTACGATCGCAAAAGAGCCTTTTTAGACCTTGAAAAGGAACTTGGCATCTAAATATGAAAGGGGCAAATTTTGGGCTCGCATGTCTGGGTGGAACAATGCCCATGTTGTGGCTTCGAGGAAATGATCGTTTCCAGCTATGACAGCCTCTACTTTGAGGTAACTTGTCGAATATGCGGTTATGCAAGATGGACTGAAGAGAGGGTGCCGGATAATCACGATGTTCAGCTGGCAAAACGAGCATTGGGCAAAATGGACGATGAAGAAAAAGGGAAGGCATTGGAGCTATACTGTGAGGATAATATCCCGCTTGTTGCCAGATTAAAAGAAAACCTTCTGAACAAAGGGTAAGGAAAAGAAACTATTAGCCGAGTGTGCAGTAGGGCAGGTTTCTAAACCTGCCCTACTTGTTTTCGCCCTCAAACAATGGCTATGATATACTCTCATGAGGAGATCGTATGTCCATCCGCTTGCAGTTAACGGGCATGGCTCATGGCGGCGAGGCCTTGGGCCGCCATGAAGGGAAGGTGATCTTTGTCCCCTACGCCTTGCTGGGGGAAGAGGTACTCGTTGAGATCGTCCAAGATAAGGGCCGGTACGCTCGAGCCCGACTCTTGGAGGTGGTGCGTCCTTCGCCGGATAGGGTGGAGCCTCGGTGTCCCCATTTCGGAACCTGTGGGGGTTGCCAATGGCAGCATATGGCTTATGAAGCCCAATTGCGCTTTAAGGAAGAGATATTGCACGATCAACTGGAGCGGATCGGTGGAGTCTTGAAGCCTCCGGTCAAACGCTCTCTGGGGGCTCACGATCCTTGGTTCTACCGTAATCACCTTCAGTTTCATCTGAATGAAGAGGGACGTCTCGGCTTTCTCACCTTTCGGGGTTGGGAGGTGGTCCCCATTGAGGTCTGCTACATCATACACCCCCTTGTAGAGGAGGTCTTTCGCGCTCTCGATTTGGCTTTTCCCCAATTGAAGAGGGTCTCCATCAGGGTGGGCACGAGGACAGGGCAGAAACTTCTGATCCTGGAGATGGAGGAGGATGTGATCCCCGCCTTGGAGGTGAACGAGCCCCTCTCTTGCGTGGAGTTCCTAAGCGATGGGACGCTCCTCACCCTGGTGGGGGATAGTTCCATCATAGAGGAGGTGGGAGGGAGGTGCTTCCGTATCTCGGCTGGCAGTTTCTTCCAGGTGAATACAGAGCAACTGGAGCGACTGATAGAGGTGGTGCGGGGGTATCTGGCCCCGGAGGGTCACGAGGTTCTCCTCGACGCCTATTGTGGGGTAGGAACCTTTGGTCTATCCCTGGCGGGGGAGGTAGGCCAGGTAATAGGTGTAGAGGAGAGCGATAGTGCCCTTGCCGATGCCCGGTTCAACGCCCAGTACGAAAGTATCCCTGTGGGAGAGGGGGAAAACGTAGAATTCATCGGAGGGCGGGTGGAAGATACTCTGCCTGACTTAGTAAGGGTCGATGTAGCCATCCTCGATCCTCCCCGTCAAGGCTGCGGAAGGGAGGCTATCACCCACCTGGTGAGGCTTGCCCCCGCCAAGATCATCTACGTCTCCTGCGACCCGGCCACTCTGGCCCGGGATATCAAGCGTCTGAGGGAGGGTGGCTACTATCTAGTCGAGGTTCAACCCGTGGACATGTTCCCTCAGACCTATCACATAGAAACCGCAGCCCTTCTAGAGCGGTCGCCCTCTTGACATCCACGCTGCGTGAAATTATATTTTTAGTTGCTTACTTTTGGAGGTTAAGTGGCTGTAAGGCGGATCTCGCAGGCCGATGAGATGGTAGTGCGCCAGAAGGCTAAGAAGGTAAGGGATTTCGCCCCTTCCCTTAAGGCTCTGGGGGACGATATGGTGGAGACGATGCGCGCTGCCCCAGGGATCGGGCTGGCGGCTCCCCAAATCGGCGTTCCCCTGCGGGTTATCGTGGTCGAGTTGCCCCAGGTGGAGGGAGAAGAAGACCCGCAGCGAGGGAAACTCTTCGTCATCTGTAACCCTGAAGTAGTGAAATCCTGGGGGGAGGAAGAAGGAGACGAGGGGTGTTTATCCCTGCCGGGCTATGTGGGGGAGGTGAAGCGAGCGAGCAGGGTAACGGTGAAAGGTCAAGATCTCAAGGGCAAAAAGATCAGGGTTAAAGCCCAGGGCCTTTTGGCTCGGGCCTTGCAGCATGAGATAGATCATCTTAACGGGATGCTTTTCACCGCTCGATTGGAAAGTATAGATAAACTCCGCCGGCTGGAAAAGGCTGAAGGAGAGACGGAATTGGCTATCTAGCCTCAACTCCTTAAGAAGGGGTATCTATTCGGAGACCTTCTCGGTCTCCGGTTTCTCCTCTAGCGATATCTCTTCCAGGGGGAGAGTGGGTGGCGTCAAGGCTTCATCTGTCTGGAGGAATTTTCGGTATAGGTATCCCCCCAGGATGCGTGCACTGCCCAGCACCGGGGCGGCCAAGAAGATCCCCAGGATCCCTGCTATCATCGCCCCCCCGATAGCCCCCACGATGACCACCATAGGGTGGAGGTTAACGCTTCTCCCGATGATGCGGGGCACCAAGAAGTTGTTCTCCACCTGTTGAATGGCCAAGTAGAGGCCAGCCACCAGAATAGTGAACCAACCATTGCTCAGAGCCAAATGCTCTGAGCCTAGGAAGAAGGCTAGGGCCACAGCCGGCAGGGCAGCCAAGACGGGTCCCAAATTCGGGATTATCTCCAGGATCCCGGCTACTATCCCTAGGAGCAAGGCGTTCTTCACCCCCACGATCCACATGGTGGCCGCGGTGATGCCCCCCACTGCCGAAGAGAGAATGATTTGACCCCGGAGGAAGGAATCCCATATCTTGCCTACCTCCTTCATCAGTTGGCTCAACTCTTCCTGATATCCAGGAGGGGCCAGCCTCCCGAGGTAGGAGGGGATCTGATCTGCGTCTTTGAGGAGGTAGAAAGAGATGATGAGGATAAAGATAAGCCAAAGGGCACTGGAGGCCGCTCCCCGCAAGATAGCCACCGATTGGGAAGCCAAGGAGCCCACAAGGGTAGCCAACTCGCCTTGGATGTCTACGAAGACGCGATAGAGATCGATGGAAAAGCCGAGGAACTCCACCGTCCGATACCTGGCTATGAGTTGGCGGAGGCTGTCAAGGATGGCTGTGAAGTCCACGTCGATGGAGATGAGTTGTTGTACTAGAGGGGGAACCAGTATAGAAGGGATAACCACAAGGGCGGATATGAGGAGGAGGTAGACTATGATGGTGGCTCCAGTGCGAGAAAGTTTTGTTTTACTTAGGAGCCCCACCAAGGGGTTGAGGATATAGGCCACGAGCATCGCCAGGGCCAGAGGTGCTACCACCGAGCGGACTCGGTAGAGAACCAAACCCCCAAATATCATAGCGCCGGCGGCTATCAACCGTTTGGCTTGAGGGCTCCAGGGCTTGGACAAAGAGGCCTCCTCACTCCCTATTTTATAACACTCTTGCCCTGGTAGCAAGGTAGATATGGTTTAGAGACGCTGCCGTCGGAGGAAGGGTTTAGTGGCCTCGGCGACGACGGAGGGCAAGAGAAGCAGGGGGATCATCACCACCCACTCCCTCCAGCCCAAAAAGGCGGTATCGAATATGGGATCCAAGAAGGGGAGGTAGATTATCGCTAGAAGGATGACCAGGGAGGCTAGAACCGCCCATTGCATATATCGGTTGGAGAGGAGGCCGATGGACCAGACGGAGTACCGCTCCGAACGGGAGGTGTAGGCTCGCAGGAGTTCTGAAATGGATAGGGTGGCGAAAGCCATGGTCTGGGCTGCCGAGAGGTTGTTAGGGAACCAGTCGAGCCCCACCCTGAAGGCGATAAGGGTGATGGTGGTAATGGCGATCCCCTGGATGATGATCCCCCAGCCCATCTCTCGGTTGATGACCGGCTCATCGACAGGGCGAGGCGGACGCTTCATAATATCTGGCTCTCCCTTCTCCAAGCCTAGGGCCAGGGCCGGAGCCCCATCGGTGATCAGGTTGAGCACCAGAAGTTGAATGGCTGTTAACGGTAAAGGCCAGTCCACCATCATAGCCAGGAAGATGACCAGGATTTCGGCCACATTGCAGGAAAGGAGGTAGAAGACGAACTTGCGGATATTGGAGTAGATGATGCGTCCCTCTTCCACGGCGGAGACGATGCTGGCATAATTGTCATCGGTGAGTACCATATCCGACGTCTCTTTGGAGACGTCGGTGCCGGTAACCCCCATAGCCACACCGATATCGGCCCGCTTCAGGGCGGGCGCATCGTTTGCCCCATCGCCGGTCATGGCTACTACATGGCCTTTCTCCTTCAGCGCCTCCACGATCCGTACCTTGTGCTGGGGGGAGACCCGGGCGTAGACATTAAACTCCTCGACACGGCCAGCGAACTCTACCTCATCCATGTGATCCAGTTGGGCCCCGGTGAGAAGGTCTCCCTCTTTGCGGAATAGTTCTAAATCCTTGGCGATAGCCATCGCTGTGTCGGGATAGTCGCCGGTGATCATCACCGTGCGGATCCCCGCCCATCGGGCCAGGGCGATGGCCTCTCGCGCTTCCGGCCGAGGAGGATCGATCATCCCCAAAAGGCCTACGAAGATGAGATCTTGTTCCACCTGATCCACCCGGGGCTCTTCCGGCAGTTCCTTCAAACGTCGATAGGCTACCCCCAGCAGGCGGAGAGCCTGGCTAGCCAGAGAGGCGTTCACCTGAACTATCTCGTCACGCTTTTCTGGGTTTAGCGGCTCCTCCCGACCTCCTATATAGACTTGGTCGCACAGTTGGAGCACCACATCTGGTGCTCCCTTAATGTAGGCCACATAACCCTTATTGGTTGGATCCGGGTGAATGGTGGTCATCCGTTTCCGCTCCGCCTCGAAGGGGATCTCCGCCAGGCGGGGCTGAACCTCCTCTACCTCTTCCTTCCAGAGCCCTGCTTTGGCTGCAGCCACCACTAACGCCCCCTCGGTGGGGTCGCCCACCAACCGGTAAGTCCGCTGGGCATCTAGCCCGCTGGTCTCCAGGTAAGCATCGTTACAGAGGAGAGCCCCACGCAAAAGGAGTTGGGCTCCGGGGTACTCCTCCAGGTCCACCGGCTGGCCATCGCGACGAAACTCACCTTCAGGGTGGTAGCCTTCTCCGGTGACCGCCAAGAGGGAATCGTCGGCCCAGAGGCGCACCACGACCATCTGGTTTTGGGTCATGGTACCCGTCTTATCAGCGCAGATGATGGTGGCGCTGCCCAAAGTCTCTACCGCGGGCAACTTGCGTAAGAGGACGTGGCGTTTGATCATCCGCTGCATCCCCAGGGCTAAGCAGATGGTGACCACGGCAGGCAAACCCTCAGGTACAGCAGCGATGGCCAAACTCACCGCCACGAGGAACATCTCTAACCACTGGATTCCCCGCAAGAGGCCGACCAGAAAGACGACCCCACAGAGAGAGAGGGAGAGGATCCCTAGCCATCTGCCCAGTTGGTTCAACTTCACCTGGAGAGGGGTCTGTTCCTCCTCATAAGATTGGATCATCTCGGCGATGAGGCCGATCTGAGTGTGCATCCCCGTGGCGAAGGCCACGCCCCGCCCTCGGCCATAGGTGACCAAGGTCCCCATGTAGGCCGAGTTACTCCGATCACCTAGGGGGATCTCTCCGTCGAGAACGACCTCCGCCCTCTTTCGCACGGGTATCGATTCGCCAGTGAGAGAGGCCTCATCGATCTGGAGGTTGACACTTTCCACCAACCTCACATCGGCGGGGATGTAATTGCCGCTCTCCAATTGGACGAGATCTCCAGGCACCACCTCCTGGGCGGGGATGGTCTGGCGGTGGCTATCGCGGATCACCCGGGCTTCGGGGGCGGTCATCCGCTTAAGGGCCGCCAGCGCTTCCTCCGCTTTGGACTCCTGGACGACGCCTAGTACCGCGTTGAGGATGACGATGGCTAAGATAGCGATCGCTTCAATGTAGTCGCCCAAAAGAAAGGAGACCAGGCTAGCGGCGATGAGGATGAGGACCAAAAAGTTATTGAACTGGTCCAAGAGCATCCGCCAGAAGCCTGGCCGGGGTATCTCTCGCAATTGGTTAGGCCCGTAGCGAGCCAGGCGATGAGCCGCCTCCTCGGCGGTGAGCCCTCTCTGGAGGTGAGTATGGAATTTTGCCGCAACTTCGCTGGCCTCTTGACTATGCCAGGCTAGATCTTTCTTTTCCATCTTCGAGCGCAAGAAAAGGACGTCGCAACAGGAGCGACGTCAACCCTTCATATAATCGCCCTCTAACGAGGCCGTCTCCTTCCACCGCGGTCTCGGGAGTGGGGCCTTCTTGTGGGCCGGCGGTCCATGGCTCTGGCTTTCTCCGGGGTCCAGCCCTCGAGTACCGCCCGCCGCGAGAGCCGGATCTTATCCTCGGCGTCGATATCGATCACCATCACCATGATCTCATCGCCCACATGAACCACATCTTCTACACTTGGCACTCGGTAATCGGCTAACTGTGAGATATGAACTAACCCATCTTTGCCGGGCAGGATCTCCACGAAGGCGCCGAAGTCTGTTACTCGCACCACCCTGCCGGTATAGATCTTGCCTACCTCTGGCTCCTCGGTCAGGCCTTCGATCATAGCAACCGCCTTCTCGCTCGCAGCCCCATCAGTGGAAGCGATGAAGACCGTCCCGTCATCCTCTACATCGATCTTGGCCCCCGTCTCCTCCACGATCTTGCGGATGGTCTTGCCCCCGGGTCCGATGATGAGCCCGATCTTCTCCGGATCTATCTTGATTAAAGTGATCCGTGGAGCGTGGGGGGAGAGTTCCTTGCGGGGCTGAGATATCGTCTCCGCCATCTTGTCTAGGATGAAAAGTCGGGCCTCCCGAGCCTGGGCTAGCGCCTTCTCCAAAATCTGATGATCGACGCCTTGTCCCTTGATATCCATCTGTAGGGCGGTGATCCCCTTTCTCGTGCCCGCCACCTTGAAGTCCATATCTCCTACCGCGTCCTCTAGCCCTTGAATATCGGTGAGGATAGCATATCGCCCCTTCTCCTGAATGAGGCCCATAGCGATACCGGCCACAGGGACCTTGATGGGAACCCCTGTGTCCATAAGAGCCAGGCTGCTAGAGCAGACACTGGCCATGGAGGTTGAGCCGTTAGAGGAAAGTACCTCCGAGACCAGCCGGATAGTGTAGGGGAACTCCTCCTCATCAGGGATGACGGGGAGAAGCGCCTGCTCGGCTAGAGCCCCATGACCGATCTCTCTCCGCTTAGGAGCCCGGAGGAACCAAGTTTCCCCGGTGCTATAAGGTAGGAAATTATAGTGGTGCATATACCTCTTTGATTCTTCCTTAGCCAAGCCGTTCAGCCTCTGTTCGTCGCTTACCGTACCTAGGGTGGCGATGGTGAGGACTTGGGTCTTCCCCCGGCTAAAGAGGCCTGAGCCATGAGTACGAGGTAGAAGCCCTACCTCGCAAGAGAGGGGCCGAATCTGGGTGTTAGTACGGCCATCGGGTCGGGCCCCTTCCCTGAGGATCAACTCTCGAATCTTCGTCTTCACTACTTCATTGAAGGCCGCCCTGATCACCTCGGGAGGGAAGTCGAGTTGGGAGAGCAACTCCTCTCGCAGATCATCTAACGCCTGCCGCCGCTCTTCTTTCTCTCTCGTTCTCCTTATCGTCTCCAAAACCCGACCGGCGATCCGCATGCGAACCGCCTCTTCTGCTTCCCGGGGCGTCTGGGAGAAGATGTAGTCTCCCTTCGGCTTGCCCATCTCCCCGGCCATCTGCTCTTGAAGGGCGATCACGCTTTGCATCACTTGGTGACCGGCCTTAAGAGCGCCCAGGACCACCTCCTCGGTCACCTGGTTGGCCCCGGCCTCTACCATATGGATCGCCTCCCTGGTGCCAGCCAAGCGCAAATCGAGGGGACTTCCCTCCATCTGGCTGGCGGTGGGGTTGAAGACATACTGACCATCCACGAGGCCGATGCGCACTGCGCCAACCGGCCCATTGAAGGGGATAGGAGAGATAATTAGGGCCGCCGAAGCGCCTATCACCGACAGGATATCCAGGTAGGTCTCCTGATCGGCAGAGAGGGCGGTGATGATGACTTGGACATCGTTCCTCATCCCCTGGGGGAAGAGGGGGCGGAGTGACCTATCGGCGAGTCGGCAAAGAAGGATAGCCTGTTCCGAGGGGCGCCCTTCGCGCTTGAAGAAGCCGCCGGGGATCTTGCCCGCGGCATAAAGCCTTTCCTCATAATCTACGATGAGAGGGAGGAAATCGGTGCCTTCGCGGGGCTCTTTAGAGGCCGTGGCCGTGGCCAGGATCACAGTATCTCCTGAACGCACGGTTACAGCACCCCCAGCCTGGCCAGCCAACTTGCCCGTCTCTATGCTAATGGAGTGGCCTCCAATAGCGGTTTCATATCGTTTTTCCACTTTTCCTTTCCTCCAAGTCTGGCCAGGCTTAGAGGTCAAGGACTGGGGACTGAACCCCACCGGAGTGAGACCCACTCCCCAATTCCTGGCCTTCCAAGCCTGACCTTGAATAATACCCTAGGGTTGTTTCAGGTTCAGCCTCACCTCTCTTTCTACCTTCGCAAGCCTAAGCGGGCTATGATTTCCCTATACCGCTCTGGAACTGTCTTGCTCAAGTAATCAAGATGCCGTCTCCGCCGCCCGACCATCTTGATCAGCCCCCGGCGGGAGTGCTCGTCGTGCTTATGCACCTTGAGGTGCTCTACCAATTGGTCGATCCTAGTGGTAAGGAGGGCTATCTGGACCTCCGGCGACCCGGTGTCCTTCGGGTGCAAGTGGTGTCGCTCGATGATCGATTGCTTCTCGCTCTTGCTAAGCCCCACCTCTACTCTCCCCCAAACCCATATTATTTACAATTATACCATAGATAATTCCCTCTTGCAAATAGAGGCTTGACCTCGAAATTGAACCTTTCCTTGCCCCTATCTGTGTAAAATTGTAAGAGGGTGGCGTTCATCCGTTGAAGTAATAGGCCAACAGATCGATACCATTTACAGGATCACAAGCCATCAGTAGATCTGTACCCAGTTTGCCTAACAGCACCGGGGGGAAGATGGCGACAGCTGGATCTCCAGTATAGCCCAAGCTTTGCAGCACCGCCAACGGAGTGCGC
>JGI24025J20009_10001301_pt1 | contig 18935 bp, 13 predicted proteins | sample Cruoilmetagenom3_FD_20009 | JGI IMG/M metagenome (IMG submission 20009) | reverse complement strand
CAAAAGATACCAGTTGGGTCAAGTATTTAAAAGAGGGGTCGAATTGGGGAAGAAAGATTGATTTTACCACAAGACATAGGATGTACACGGCGATAATTGAGCAGTTAGGGAATAGATATGCCTACCACAACATTGCTCTATGCAAAGAGACAGAAGCTATGTGGGAGAAATTAGGAATGGATTGGAAGCGAATTAGATGTAATTGTGTGTGGTAAAGGAAGGCAAGATAATGGAAAATAGGGGTCAGGTCTCAACATTTAACAAAATAATTTTATTTATTTGGCTAACAATCCTTCCTTCTGGGAGGAATTGACCGAAAAAATTGGAATTGACAAGAGAACTTGGAGTGTCAACGACTTCAGTGAGAATGCATACCGACAAATTACAGGTAACATTCGTTCCAGAAAAAGGTGGAATGTTTTTCTGGTTACCACCCCGATATAAAGAATTTTCCATAGAAAAAGTTCTTACCGAAATTATAAAATCGATCCCTGCCCTTTCCTTTCAAGATACGAAAATCCCCCTCGTCTTACCTGCAACCTGGGTCCTTAAAAGAAAGCCAAAATCTAAAGCTTCCAGAATTCTTAATGTATCGGGAAAAACTCTCTCTGTTATAGACTCAATAACTTTCCTTGCTACTATTGACAGTGCTGAATCTTCCCGTAAAAAATTAAGTTCCTCCCTTAGAATATGGTCCCTTGCAGCTAAATTCGCTCTGGAACTTATAGTTAGAGGAGAGATGATACCATCTCTTACAGCGCAATCTGAAGGTTCCTTTAAGGCAGGCTGGAGAATATCATTATGGATGGATGAGGATAGAGAAAGGTTGGCAAAACTAACAAAAGCTATGCCTTTGGCTGCTCACAGCTTAGCTTATAGAGAAAAAGATAAAAACAGCTCTCCCGCTGTATATACAGCAAAAATTATTCTGCAAAAATTTCTTGATGAGGCTGCCGATAATTTAGTTCGCTATAGTTATAAAATTTTTGAAGAAAGAAATGAGCAAGGGTTTATTCTTCAATCTTTTGACGAGGCCTGGGATGCTCGCTTTATAAAATCATTGAGTAGTTCGAACTCTACTTTTTCTACAAAAGGATTTAGCGAACGTTCCATCCCTCAATTATTGAATAGATGGTTAAGGCCCGGGGCAATTTCTCACCAGAGGGAGAACTACAGAATATGCTTTCGGCTGAAGATACCCTTAGATGCCTCGAAGGATGATGGTAAATGGCAGATAAATTACTTGCTTCAGGCAACTGATGACCCCAGTCTTCTCATTTCCTCTGAGAAGATATGGAAATCTTCTAAAAAAGAGTTAAAATTTTTGAATCGCACTTTCAAAGAGCCTCAGGAAAAACTTCTAATGGGATTGGCTGAGGCCTCTAATATTTTTTTGCCTTTAGCTGAGAGCCTGAAAACAGCAAGACCATCCTATGTGAAAATAGATGTTAATGAAGCCTGGCGTTTTATACAGGATGCTGTTCCTTTATTACAACAGTCAGGTTTTGCTGTCTTGCTACCTCAGGAATTTACTCGAGCAGGGCAAAGACGAATAAAAGCCAGGATGAGAGTAGGCTCAAGGAAATCGAAGAGTCCAGGTGAATTGGGAACTGGCAAATTTGGCCTTGCTTCTCTCATAGATTATCAATGGGAAGTAGCGCTAGGAGACAAGACTTTAAGCATCTCCGAATTCAAACAAATAGCTCGTCTCAAACAACCTCTTGTTCACTGGCGCGACCATTGGGTGATGATAGACCCGGCAGAAGTTGCTCAAATTAAGGAGTTATTTGATAAAGCTACCTCAGGAAATTTGACACTCCAGGAAGCCTTATCTGCCACCCTTCTGGGTAAAAAAGAATATCCTGACCTTGAGTCTCCAGTGGAAGTAATTGCTACAGGGAATATAAAATCTCTCCTGGATACTCTTAATAGCAACAAAACTCTAAAGTCTATTAGAACCCCTTCTACTTTTCGGGGAAAACTGAGACCTTATCAAAAAAGAGGACTTGTATGGCTCAATGGTATGACTGATTTAGGCTTTGGTGTCTGTCTTGCCGATGATATGGGTTTAGGAAAAACCATTCAGGTAATAGCCTGGCTACTTCACCGAAAAAAGCTTTCCCTTGCTCATTCACATCCTGTTCTGGTTATATGTCCGACATCGGTATTGGGCAACTGGCAAAGAGAAATAGAGCGATTCTCTCCGAAGCTTCCTGTTGTACGCCATCATGGTCTTGACCGGGCCCGTTCAAAAAAGGCTTTAAAGAAGAGTTTTTCTCCTGATAGCGTGGTTCTAACCACTTATTCTCTGGCAAGGCGTGATAGGGAAATTTTATCGCAAATTGAGTGGGGAGGAGTTATTCTGGATGAGGCTCAGAATATCAAGAATCCTTTTTCTCAGCAGGCCAGAGCCGCCCGTCAATTTAAAGCCCAGAATAGAATTGCTCTTACAGGAACACCCGTAGAGAACAGACTCTCTGAATTATGGTCTATTTTTGAGTTTCTCAATCCTCACTTTCTCGGACCTTTGAAAAAATTTAAACGTAACTTTGCCCTTCCCATAGAACGATATAAAGACCCAGAAGCAACAGAGAAGCTCAAAAAGCTTACCACACCATTTTTACTTAGAAGATTAAAGACTGACAAATCTGTCATTACTGACCTGCCTGAGAAAAATGAAATGAAGGTTTTCTGTAATCTGACCGGGGAGCAAGCTACCTTATACCAGGCTCTTCTTGATGAGACTATGGAGAAAATAGAAAAGAGTGAAGGTATTGCCAGGCGCGGTCTTGTTCTTTCTTTGATGATGGCACTTAAACAAATATGCAATCATCCCTCTCTTTACCTGCGGGAAAGCGCATCTTTATCCGCTCGTTCAGGAAAATTAGAGCGATTGGTTGAGATGAGTGAAGAGGTAATTGAGGAGAAAAGTCATGCCTTAATATTTACTCAATTTCGAGAAATGGGATACCTTCTAGCTCGCTATTTAGAAGAAAAACTGGAGGTAGAAGTTCCTTTTCTCCATGGCGGTGTCCTGAGCAAAAAAAGAGATGAGATGGTTCGCTCTTTTCAGGAAGATGAGGATGCTTCTCCTCTCTTTCTCATTTCTCTTAGAGCAGGAGGTACAGGACTTAATCTAACCCGGGCCAGCTTTGTATTTCACTTTGATAGGTGGTGGAACCCAGCGGTGGAAAACCAAGCAACCGATAGAACCTTTCGTATAGGACAAAAAAAGAATGTGCAGGTATATAAAATGGTCTGTCTGGGAACATTGGAAGAAAAAATCGACAAAATGCTAGAGGACAAAAAGGAACTGGCAGATAGGATAATAGGTGCTGGCGAGAAGTGGATTACAGAAATGTCTAATGATAAGCTCCGTGAAATTTTGACTTTGAGTAGTGAGGCTACAATTGATTCGGAGGAGGAATAATGGCAAAAAGAAAAGCGTTTGGAAAAACCTGGTGGGCTAAGAAATGGATAGAAGCATTAGAGATTCTAGGCAGTAATTATTCAAATAGACTGCCACGTGGCCGCACTTATGCTCGCAGAGGCGCGGTGGCCGATTTAATAATCACCCCTGGGGAAGTAATGGCTAAAGTGCAGGGGACAAGACGAACTCCTTACAGAGTCAGGATAGGACTTAAAGCTTTGACTGATAAACAGTGGCAGAAAGCAATAAAAGTATTAGCCAAGCGCGCTATCTTTGCTGCCAAACTTCTCATGGGAGAGATGCCGCCCAATATAGATGAGGTATTTAACAGTTGCGGTCTTTCTCTATTTCCTGCCAGAGCAACTGAGCTTAAAACAAGCTGCTCTTGTCCTGATTGGGCTAACCCTTGTAAACATATTGCTGCCACACATTATATCCTGGCAGAGGCATTTGACCGTGACCCATTCTTGCTTTTTGAGTTAAGGGGATGGACAAAAGAAAAAGTCTTAGAGGAGCTGAGAACAGCACGGAGTTTAACAGATCTTCCGGAAAAAGAGCCTTCAAACGTCGGGGGAAAGGAAGCTTTAGAGAAAGTAGTTCTCGATGAGCTGGATGAAGAAAAATTTGTGAGCTCAGGGGCATCCCTGGAAGATTTACATTTTCATATTGTTGAGCCTAAGAGGAAATTTGCCATTTTTAAAAAGCTGGGGCCTCTATCAGATAAGATTGATTCTCACTTGATTGTTCCTTTTCTTGAACAAATCTATCAGAATACAAGTAAAATAACTTATGAGATTGCATTTACTTCCCCAACCAAAAAGAAAAAAGGTTCAGAAAGTGAACTTGGGTCTTGACATTTACAGAATATGTATTATTTTGGTCAATGGACTGACTAAAATTATACCCATTTTGGTCAATTTATTGACATAAGGAGTATAAATGGAAGAAAGTTTATTATTTCATAATCCTTGGTGGAGCGACGCAGCAAGAATAGACTCAGATAAGAATCTCAAAGCAGTGGAAAATTCATCCATCAAATGGAGGCAAGAAAAGGTAGTAAGCTTTGATCTTGAAAAAGATGCAGTGTATACTCTCCGCGGACCCCGTCAGGTAGGTAAAACCACTCTGATTAAAAACATGATAAGAGGTCTTTTGAAAAGCGGGACCAAACCTCAGTCTATTTTCTATTATTCTCTGGATTTAGAAAGGAAACCGGAAGACATTATGCGCATTTTCCAGCAGTTTCTAGAATTCTCCAATGCCTATAAAATTCCGCGAAAGTATGTTTTTTTAGATGAGATAACTCTTATAGAAGATTGGCAGTACGCTTTAAAGAAAATAATTGATTTAGGATGGGGCGAGAAGACTTCTTTTCTTCTTACTGGTTCTTCAACTATAGACTTAAGAAAAGGGACAGAGAGATTACCAGGGCGTCGGGGTAAAGTGTATCCACCTGATAAGGTGCTCCTTCCTATGAGTTTTAGAGAATTCTGTGATAGTCGAGGTTTTTCTCTGCCTTTGCCTTTTTCTCATATCACCCTAAGAGATTTTGTTTTTCGCTCCCCAAAGACTTACAAAAAAATAAGTCCCTTCAAGCCATTTTATCCAGAGTTGCAGCCTTTTTTTGATGGCTATCTTCGAACGGGAGGCTTTCCCTTAGCTGTAGAAAGTTTATCTTCCTCAGGAGAAATTACTCCCGATGTTCTGGAAACCTATTCCTCAGTTATAATTTCAGATTTTGAGAAATTAGGAAAGAATAGAGTTACTTTGAATCAAATTATTCGTAGGCTTTATCTAACCTACACAACACCCATAAGCTGGCAGTCTTTGGGAAAAAGTGTGGATGTTGCTTCTCGCAACACAACCAGGGAGTATGTAGAGCTTTTAGCAGATTCTTTCTTGATTACTATTTTATACTTTCTTGATCGGAAAAACCGGCAAGCTTCGAACAAGAAGAATAAGAAGTTTTATACTGTCGATGCTTTAATCTACAGACTTTTTACTTCTCTTACCTCTCCCATAGCCGGTCAAGCGATGATGGAAAATCTTGAATGGATAGCAAAAAATGTAGAGGGAGTAGTACTAAACCACCTGGTAAGAACTGTGGAAACCCAGCTTACTGAAGGATTCTCTAATCTTACTAATACCTTTTACTGGCGCTCTTCTAAGAATAGAGAGATAGATATTGTTGTCCTTCTGGAAGATAAGGAGGTGCCTATAGAGATAAAATATCAGGATAAAATTACTCCTTCCGATTATACTACTTTGAAGCGGGTCTTTAAAAGAGGGATAGTAGTTACCAGGAAAGATTTTTTCATCGATGAGAATATAATCGGTATTCCCGCTTGCTTCTTTCTTTATCTTTTGAGTGGTGATTGAAATAAATAAAAGAGGTCGCTATGGCCACGCAACTGCTTAAAATTTCTGACAGAGTCAGAGCAGGAAAAAAGCTGAGTACAGTTATAGCAATAGAATCTCGGCCAAAAGCAACAATCTATACTATTGCCTTCTCAAAAGGTTCTCCCAGAAAATTCCTGTCTCCTCCTACCGCAATCGAAAAGTCATTGAGGAGATGCCTGAACTTATCTCTTGTGCTGTCATATTGCCTGGATAGGAGGTAAAATTTATGCCTGCGTATAGAAACCAGAGATTATTCTCCGACCATTATTTAGGGGAGATTCTTCCTCAGTCTAATGAATGGAAATATACGAATAAAGAGAAATTGAACGAAGCTTTCGAAAGAATGCAATCTCTTTATCAGGAAAAGTGCAAAATAATTCCTTCCCTAAAAGAATCACAGCTAGAAGAAGAATTCATAAGGCCAATCTTAAGAATATTAGGTCATATTTATACACCACATCCTTCTATTGATAAGATATGGGAGGGAGCGAGGGAGCCAGATTATGCCTTTTACCCCTCTGGAGAGGCCAAAAAAGAAGCGTCCATTGGAAAAGCTATCGCTATTGGTGAAGTTAAGCGGTACGGAAGGCCTCTTGGCAAGAAGCTAAAGGGCGAGCATCCCCTTGAAGTTCAAAATCCCTCGCTGCAGATGAGTCGTTATTTGTGGCTCTCCGAAGTTCGCTGGGGAATATTGACTGATGGCAGATTTTGGCGGCTTTACGAGCGAGAAACATCTAAAAGAATTGATATTTTTTATGAAATTGATCTTGAAATATTGCTTAAGAAGGGTGATATAGAAGATTTTAAATATTTTTATCTTTTCTTCTGCAAGGAAGCTTTCCCGGAATTCCTACAAAGAGTTTATAGCGAAAGTCTGGATTACGCTGAAAAAGTCGGCGAGGAACTTAAGGAAAATGTCTATCAAGCTCTAAGGCTCTTGGCTGAAGGTTTTCTTAAAACACCAGAGAATAACCTAACCCCTGAGAACCTAAAGGAAATTCATGATAACTCCTTGGTTCTACTGTATCGATTGCTTTTTACTCTTTATGCTGAGTATCGCCGGCTTCTCCCTCTTGAAGAAAATGAGCTTTATACTAATACCTATAGCCTTGATTCTATAAAGAAGGAGATTCGAGATAAGATTGACCGCAATTCTCCTCTGTCTCGTGCTCATACCCATTATTGGGATAGACTTAGGGAACTTTTTGGAACGATAAATTCTGGAGATCCTGAGATGGGTGTTCCTTTCTATAATGGTGGCCTTTTTGAGCCACAAAAGCATGCTTTTTTAGAAGAATATAGAGTTGCTGACTTCTATGTCGCGAAAGTTATTGATCTTCTTTGTCGCTCCAAAGACAAGGCTTTTATAGATTATGCAAGTCTTGAGGCAAGGCATTTAGGTTCTATTTATGAGGGACTTTTAGAGTATAAAGTTAAGATAGCCGAAGAGGCTCTTGTGGCTACAAAGAAAAAGGGGAAAGAGGTCTTTGTCCCTTTGAGAGAAGCCAAAGCTTCGGGAAGTAAGATAAGAGAAAGCGAAATTATAGAAAGCGGCGAGCTGTATGTGGCAACCGACAAAGGAGAGCGTAAAGCAAGTGGAAGCTATTATACTCCAGAATATATTGTCAAATACATCGTTGAGAATACGTTAGGACCGGTTATAGAAGAAAAGAAAGAATTAATAAAAGGAAAAATGCAGGAGTTACAGAAGAAATTCAAAGGCTCTAGAGGCTATAATCGGGATATTTTTGAGAAACAGCTAAGGCAAGCCGCGGGTGAGCTAATCAATGAAATACTGAAGATAAAAGTTCTTGATCCTGCTATGGGAAGCGGCCATTTTCTTGTCGAGGCTACAGACTTTTTGGCTCATGCTCTGGTAGAAGCATTAAACAGTGAAATAATTTTTGAACCGTCAAAACAAGGCTGGTTTTTACGAGATGAAGCTACTTTTGACAGAGATGAAGATGATATCCGCTGGGCAAGGCGAGAGGTGGTAGAACGCTGCATCTACGGAGTTGACCTAAATCCCTTAGCTGTAGAGTTGGCAAAGCTTTCCCTCTGGCTTCGTACGGTGACTAAAGGTAAACCCCTTAACTTCCTTGACCACCATTTAAAATGTGGAAATTCCTTAATTGGGGCAAGAGTTGATGATTTAGCCAACCTGCCTGAGCTTAGAAAGAAGAAAAAAAGAGAAGAAATTCCAGTCGCACAGGGTGTTCTCTTCGATATATCCCCTATGACAATAGACTTGGGATTGGCGGTAGGAGATTATCTTCTAATTGAAGGAAGACCTACTGAAAAACCTGATGATATAAGAGATAAGGAGAAGATTTATCAAAACTTAAATAGACAAAGGATAGACAAGTGGCGAGCAGTAGGCGATTTGTGGACAAGTTATTACTTTGGAGTTAAACTCGATCCTGCCCTTTATAATGCTCTCTCTGATTATTTATTAGGGAAAAACAAGAGGATTCCTCAAGAATGGGTAAAAGATTTTGTGGATAAAGCATCAAAAATAGCCAAGGAAAAAAGCTTTTTTCACTGGGAACTAGAATTTCCCGAAGTTTTCTTTGATAGGCAGGGAAAGGGACTGGACAATCCAGGCTTTGACGTGGTAGTAGGAAATCCCCCGTACGGAGCAAAAATAGAAATTCAAGAGCGATTTTTCATCAATGAAAAATTTGATTCTTTCACAAAGGATTCAGCAGCTTACTTTCTTGAAGTTTCTTCCGTGCTGGCGAGCCAATATTTCGGAATGATTATTCCTAAGAGCATTGCTTTTTATGATAATTGGAGAAGTATTCGGCATTATCTCCTTAGCAAATCATCCATACTTACTCTTATGGACTGCGGTTTGGCCTTTCCTGATGTAAATTATGAGGAGATGGCTATTTGTTTTTCCAAACCTAGTCTGACAAAAGAAGCTCATGTGTATCTGGCAGAACCGCTTCGCAACCCTCTACTACAAAAACAAGTTATACCTGAAGGTAAGGTTCCTTCCAAATGGATGAAAAGATTAGAAGTAATGATCTTTCGTAGCATTGATGAAAGAATTGACAAAGTTCTAGAAAGAATTATGAAAACTTCTGTACCTTTAAGTCGAGTTCCAAGAGAGGTTTTCAGAGGATTGTATATACCGGATACCCAGAAAGAAAAGATATTTAAAGAACCATTGTATTTTTGGCCAGAAGCTGCCAAGGAAAAGCTGATCTTTATTAATAAAATACCGGATGTGAAGCGGTACTCGATCGAAAAATTTTGGAAAATATCAATTGATGACCTAAGCGAGGAACAAAGAATAAAAGCAAAAAGAATCTTGAGACCGAGGATTTTTTTCAAAGTTTTAAGAGGGAAAAGGCTTATCTGTTATTCAGATAAACAAGGTAAACTTGTTACAACTGAAAAGTTAGTCAATTTAGTCATTAAAAATGCTATAGATTTAAGCTTTATAGTGGCTATCGTTAACTCATTTATTCCATCTTTTTGGATGCAACACGTATTGTTTAGCAGAACCACGGAGACTTCCAGAGTATTAGACGATAGTTATCTTAAAATGATTCCCATTCCTCGCATTGTTTTTACTACCTCCAAGGAAGAACGAGAGAAGTCAGTAGAAAGGGGAAAGCAACTTTACGAAAAGTACCTTGAAAACGGCGACTGGGATTCGCCTCTTTTCTTTATAGACGACCGCCTTAAGAAACAACATAATCCTGACCCGGAGCTTGTCAAAAAGCATAATGCTGATTCGCTGAATAAAGATTATCAAATTAGGGAGGGCGAGCTTGTTGAGCAGTCCGATGTCGTCCACGACCTCTTGGCTTTCTTAGCTGAAAAGATGATTGAGTACAACAAAGAGAAAAATAAAGAGATAAGGAGTTTCTTGGGATGGCTAGAAAGGGAGGTAGGGATCAAAGCAGAAGACTTAACAGGAAAAACTACAATTAAAGAATATCATGAGACTACTGTGGACAAATTAATAAATATCCTTAAGAAGAATAAGAAAAAACTCCATATTGACCCCTCTCGCCGAGACTTCCAGGATAGACTTTTCATCGAATTCAACAAAAGCCTTCAGAAGCTTACCCCTCTAAAGCGCAAAATAGAAATGACCGACCACCTCATAGATCAGATAGTTTATAAGCTATACGGACTGACAGAAGAAGAGATAAAGATTGTGGAAAAAGCTCTATGAAATAGAATACCTATATGGAAACGAATATTATGGACAATTCGCAAAGGGAAAACCTCTCAGAAGAAATAAAAAATTTAGGGGGAGACGGACAATTTGAAGGACGCTATGCATAGAAATAATAGTACAGTTTTCATCTTTGGTGCGGGAGTCTCCAAAGCTGTTGCTGGAGCTCCTGTGATGAAAGAACTTTTCTTGAAAATGAAACAAAGGTATGAACAAGAGAAGAAGCTGTCCGACCCTCTTGTAAGGAATAGTCGAATTAACGAATTCAAAAGTATTGAAGCAGTCATAAATAAGCTGGAGGGAAGAACAAAGAAGGGGCTTAGTGAGAGTAAAGGAGGCAAAGATATTAAGATAAAAGCTGACACTGGTATTAGAGAAAACATTGAGTGGTTAATAACTCTCATAGATATGAATACTGATTATGTTCCAATGTTTGGATTTGAAAAGCTCGGCGTAGATGTCAGTCCATTTGGAGTCAATCCATTGGGTATTAGCAGAGAGAAAATGGAGCATGTTCGAAGTTGCCTGAATAGATATCTTTATCTGTGCTTGTCTGATCTTAAAGACGAAAAGGATATTCTGAGCAAGTTCTTTAAAGAACAACGGTTGAGAAGGAATGATTATCTCATTACCTTTAATTACGATGTGCTGATAGAAAATGCTCTCTTGGAGATCAACCAGTGGAGTCCAGTAGGAGGATATGTCGGGGTAGAACAGTTGGAGTCGAGATATGAGGGTGTAGACAAATTCTCTACGGGATGTTCACCTTGCAAGATTCTAAAACTCCATGGCTCCATAAACTGGGTTCAAGAAGGTCCTCGTAAGATTGATATTGATAATCCTCCAGTGATAACTCTTCATAAGTGGGATTCGAGTCCATTTTTTCCTAAATATGAGAAAATCCTGGGTCAAAAACCTTCAGGAAGGCCTCCTGTATGGATACTTCCTTCTTACTTCAAGATCTTCAGTAAGAATCCTTTCCTATTTACGATTTGGCGGAAAGCTCAGAGAATACTTGCGCAGGCAAAACACTTAGTGGTATTAGGATACAGTTTCCCCGAAGAAGATTCTCCAAGTCAACTTCTCCTAGCTTCGTTACCCGATGATTGTAGTATTCTAATTGTGGATCTAGAAGGTGATGGAATAGAGAAGAGGATGAATAGCATACTCCGATCTCCTGACATTTCGTACAAAAGATGGGATTTGAGACATGGGTACAACAAGGCTGTCCTGGACTTAAATAATTGGAAGGTGAATCAGCTTAGAAGTGGTTTGTGCGAGAAAAATCCCCAAAAAAGTGTCAGAAGGAAAGAACGAGATTTAATGTAGGCTATAGTATGTAGAATAGTCTTTTTCGCCCTTACTAAATCTTAGTAGGGTAGAATTTGAGCAAAAACGAAGGCTATAATGGTGGCAAGAAAACGCTTTAGAATTTATGGAAGGATATTCATATAAATAAAAGAAGAGGTCTTCGAATGAAGACCTCTTCACGCTAACCCTTACGGGTTATCCACCTCCAAATTATTGGATTAGTTATAGTATAGTGTAATTGAAAAATTTGTCAAGGGGGGTTCTTTTTGGCTATAGGAAGATCTTATCTCATCTATCCAATTCTGCACGCACTGCGTGCGGAATTAAACGGGGCTATGCTGTGATATTATACGCAGTCCCCATAATTAAATTACAAAAATAAGGGAATTGAAGAAGAAAAATGAAAGAAATGCTACTTAAGGCAACTCCAAAACTACCTAGAATCATATGGGATGATAAGGGTTTAGTGAAACAAATTGCTGATGGCTCTATTATCAAGCGATTTGATAAGACTCCTTGTCCGGTGAAGCCTACCGATGTGGTTTGCCCTCATTTTCTCGAGTTAAAATGGGCCTATGGGTGTCCCTTTGACTGTAGTTGGTGTTATCTAAAGGGGACATTTCGTTTTAGGCCCGAAGGGATAAAACCTGCTTATAAGGACCTTGAAAAGGTAAGATTGCATGTAGAGACTTTTCTTCACCAAGTAAAGACTCCTGAGATTCTCAATACTGGAGAAATTTCTGATTCATTAATGAAGGAAAATGGAAGCTGCCCATTTTCCAAGTTCATCATCTCACTTTTTGAAAAGCAAAGTAGGCATAAGGTCCTTTTTGTGACGAAATCAACAAATGTCAAAAATCTTCTTGAAATAGACTCATCAAGACAGGCTATAGTAAGCTTTAGTCTTAATGCTAAGCCTGTAGCTGAAAAATGGGAAAAGAAAGCTCCTCCTGTAGAAAGAAGAATAGAGGCGGCAAAAAAGCTTTCTGAGGCAGGCTATGAGGTAAGAATTAGAATAGATCCGATGGTTCCAATTGAAAAATGGCCTGAGAGCTATATTGAACTTATCGATGAGATATTTTCAAAATATATTCCCGAAAGAATTACCCTGGGATCTTTACGGGGACTTCAGAGTACAATCAATGGCACAAAAGATACTAGTTGGGTTAAGTATTTAAAAGAAGGCTCAAATTGGGGAAGGAAAATTGATTTTACTACAAGGTACAGGATGTACACGGCTATAATTAGGCACTTAGAGGATAGACACAACTACCATAATGTTGCTCTATGCAAAGAAACAAAGGCTATGTGGGAAAAATTAGGAATGAAATGGGGCAAAATTATTTGTAATTGTGTGTGGTAAAGGGAAGTAAGATGATGGAAAATGGGGTCAGGTCTCAATATTTAACACTAAGGAAATTTTGTGATACTCTATTTGCACTATGCTAAGACATTTAAGATGAGGAACAATGAATAAAGAGCTTAAAAGGCTATCAAATCTAGAGAAATTAGTTGATTTCATAGCATCAGAATACAATCCAGAGAAGATAATTCTATTTGGTTCTTATAGTACGCAAAGAAGTACTGAAATCTCTGACATAGATCTATTAATCATAAAAAAGACAAACAAGCGGTTTGTGGATAGAGTTGTGGAACTAATACAGCTTATAAGAAGTAAGTTTGGATTCGAATATCCCATTGAGCCTCTCATTTATACGCCAAACGAATTTAGAAGAGCAAAGAAGATTAACAGTCTATTTATTCGAACAGTTTTATCAAAAGGAGTCGTTTTGTATGAAAAAGAATAAAGCAGCGGCAGAAATTTGGTTTAGAAAAGCAAAAGACCATCTGGCTTTTGCAAGAGCTGGTTGGAAAGAAAGCAAAATAGTTTCTGATACCTGTGTCCTTTGCCAGCAGGCAGTAGAGAAGGCGTTTAAAGCTTTATTAGAACTAGAAAATGTTAATGTGGGAAAAACTCCTGCTCTCAAGACTCATAGATTGGCTGACATAATTGAAGAATGCAAGAAGTATTACCCACGAGTAGAAGATTTTAGAAATGACTGTGATAAACTAACTGTTTATTACTTTGATAGATATCCAGCTGATATTCCCTTGAGTTTGAGTGAAGAGGATGCCAAATTTGCAATCGAGGTAGCGAGGAAAATTCTGCTCTTTGTGGAGGAGATAATCTCAAAAATCTAGAGACTAAGGATATTTTTAGGCAAGAATACTACGATTTGGGCTGAACGTAGCCAAAAAGCTTTTGAAGAAAATGTAAGAATAGAGTCAGACTTCAGCATTTGACAGACTTGTTTTTGAGCTATTAGTTTCGACTGAAGAAAGGTCTATCGAGCAGTAGTGGAACTTGCGAGAAATAGGTATGTTAAGCCAAGGAGTGTATAAAGATTATGGACAGAAAAGAAGTTTTCATTTTAGGTTCGGGATTTTCTAGGGCAATTCATAAAGATATGCCTTTATTGAACAATCTTACGGAACTTGTAGCAAAAAAAATTGAGGAAGAAGATAGTATTTTCAAAAATATTTATGAAGAATATATAAAAAATCGGAATATAGGTAACTTTGAAGAAATTATTACTTATCTTTATCAAGATTTTACCTGGAAGTCAGAGAAGGAAAGACATTTATTGTATAGCTTATACATTCGTTTAGCAGAGATTGCCGTAGATGTCATAAAAGGAAAACAAGAAACTTCTGTTAAAGAAGAATTGTTCGCTCAAGAACATGTTAAGAAATTTCTTAATTATCTTCACATTACTAAAGCAAATGTAATTTCCTTAAACTATGATACTCTCTTAGAGGAGTTAAGCATGAAACTTGAACCCCTGAAATATGATATGGAATTTACTAAAAAAGGGGAGAAGAATCTTAAATTAAAGTATTTTAAAGATATTCATGGTAAATATACATCTAAGGAAAATAAGATAAGGATAAAATATAATAAGGAAAGGTATTTTACTATTTATCTTTATGACTACAATATTGAAAGGCAAGCTTTTGAGAGAACAATAAATAGTCTTACTGATTGTCAATATAAAGAGGATTCAGAACAGCTATATCATGCATTTGAAAGAAAAATAAAAGGGAAGCATATAAATTACTTAAATTTATATCAAATGCCTATCGCCTATTTAAATAATAGGATAGCGGGTGTTTTTGCTGGTGAAGATTACGAGACGTATAAGTTACTTAAATTACATGGTTCTATTAATTGGTATTATTCAGCCGCAACCACAGAACAAATATATTTATTCAGCGGTTCTAAAAAGGAAGAAAAGAACCTAAAAGATTTAGTTCCAGTTATAATTCCTCCCGTTCTGGACAAAACGGGATTCTTTGAGCATAGCACAATCAAATCTATGTGGAGTGAGGGGAAAAACCTCCTTAAAGAAGCAAAAAAGGTATATATCATAGGGTACTCGATACCTCAGACTGATTTGACGGTGAAGTTTATGTTGCAAAGTTATATACCAAAAGATTGTGAAGTCACTATCATTAACAAAGATAAGGAAAGAAAAGGTTATTTTAGAGAACTCTTTAACAAACAGAAACTTAATGAAGAGTTTATCCGGAATGATGATAGTGTTTTTGAGGACTTCGTCAACTCAACGATTAAGATAAAGATTGCCGAGTAGTGGCAATTAAAGATTTACTTAATAAAGGTTTGCGAGAAGAACTCAAAGTTCAGAGAGAAAATTTCTCATGACAAAAGAGTTTTATTTATTCTGTTGAAATATTATAAATGAGGTATAGGAAATGCTAAAAGTTGAACAAGTTGGGGAACATGAATGGAGATTTGTCTATTCTCCTAAGTACCGCCAGTTGATGGATAAGTTTGATGAAGGTGTTGAGCTGTGGGAAACAGGTCGTGCTAGAACGGCTGAGAAAATTTATAAAGAGATTATTGCCGAATTTCCTGGATTCATTGATGTTTATCATCACTTGGGCTTACTATATGAGGAATCGGGTAGGGATCAATTGGCCTTTGAAAATTGGCTAAGAGGCTATCAAGCAGGAAAACAAGCCTTTCCTCATAATTTTACTCCGGGAAAGGATTTGTTGCCATGGGCATTTCTGGAAAACCGTCCTTTTTTGAGGTGCACTCACGCTTTTGGGTTGTGCTTTTTTGACGGCGGTAACCTAGCTAAAGCCATGGAGTTATTTGAGTTTATCATCTCAGCAAATCCCAATGACAATCAGGGAATAAGAGCACTATTGGTTGAAGGGTACCTAAAAACCGGGAATTACAGGGCTGTTTTAGACCTGTGCGATAAATACAAAGATGACCCAACAGTGGATCTTACCTATGGAAAACCCTATGCCCTGTTTAAATTGGGTGATAAAGGGAAGGCTACCCTTCTGTTGAAAGAGGGTATTCGATTGAGTCCGAAAGTGGCCCGAGAGCTTTTAAAAAAGAGACATATACCGCCTAAGTCTCTTCATCCGGACAGGTACACCGTTGGCGGAGATGATGAGGCTTTCTATTATTGGGAAAGGAGTGGAATTCTATGGGAAGATCCAGAAATTAAGCAATGGCTGCTTCAAAATGCAGGTAAGGGCAAGCGTTCAAAATCAAGCCTCCAATGAGAATAAGGAATTAAGAGGTAAATGCTCAGTAAACGCCGTGTCACATTGAATTTTCAGGGTAGCCGCACCCTTTAGGGTGCGCAGGCTCTGAGCCTTGCGACTACCAAAAATGACGGGGTTCACTGAATACTTACATTAAAATGAATACATGCCTGTTCTTAAGGAAAGATTTAAAATAAACTTCATAGGGATAATAAAGATCTATGGCTAAGATCGAGATCATTATTTTAGGAACGACGGCAGGTATTCCAACCAGAGAAAGAGCTCATGCGGCTCTCTACCTGAGCTATAAGGGAAAAAATGAATTTTGTTATCTTTTTGACTGCGGAGAAGGGACACAGAGACAGATACTTTTAGCTGATCTAAATCCTATGAAGTTAAATGAAATTTTCATAACCCATTGGCATGGAGACCACTATCTCGGTCTTCCTGGATTAATGGATACTATGGGCTTCGAAAAGAGGCTAAAGCCTTTGACCATTTATGCACCAGAGGCAGAAAGACTTACTAATTTGTTGGATTTAGGTTATTCTTCAAAAGGATTCAAAATTACCCCAAAAAATGTCCCTGCCAAAGGTTGCCAGATAAAAAAATTATTAGAAACCAGCGACTTCAAAATTGTATCCGTACCGGTAAGGCATAATGTAGCTGCTGTAGCTTATAGTTTGATAGAGAAAGATAGGGTTAAAATCAACAAGGAAAAGGCAAAAATGGTAGGACTACCAGCTCAAGGACTAATTTACCGGGAGATTAAAGAAAAAGGTAGGGTGATTTTTGAAGGCAAAAAGATTAAGTTTGAGGATATTTCTCTGGTTGAAAAAGGCAAGAAAATCGTCTATTCTGGGGATACAGAGATATGTGACAACTTAATTAGATTAGTTCAAGATGCGGATTTATTAATTCAGGACTGCACCTATTTTGACTCGGAGAGAAAAGAAAAATATGGACATGCTTCACTTGAAGATGTGGTAAAAATGGTAGAGAAAGCAAAAGTGAAGAAAGTTATTTTAACCCACATTAGCAGAAGATACCGGGATTTAGAGAAGTTAAGAAGAAAAGTAAGGGATTATCCTACCTTGACAGTTGCCGAAGACTTTATGAAAGTGACGATTTAACAGATAGGCATTTGTCGCTTGACTAAAGACCTGTCTTAAGAAAACTCACATTTTTCGGTGAAGGAAAAAAGAATGAAGTTTTTAAGAAGTAAACCAGGAAAGTTGGGGTTGGGAGTCGTCATTGCTCTGGCAGTCTTATTCACTGTATTAGCCATACAAAGACAAAAAGTCCAGCCTCTTAAGCGAAGTCAAATGATAATGGGCACCATGGTAGAGATAACCGTGATCCCTCCCGAGGAGCAAGCAATTGAAGCTGCCTTTGAGGAGATGAAAAAAGTGGATGCCCTGATGAGTACTTATAAGGAAAATAGCGAGGTATCTATTCTAAATCGTGAGGGAGAAAATCACCTTTCCACCGAGACTCTCCAGGTAATTCGTGAGGCCATTAATTTTTCTGAAATAACGGGAGGAGCTTTTGATATCACCTGCAGGCCGCTCATCAATTTGTGGAAAAAAGCCAAGAAGGAGCAGGTGATTCCCTCCCCGCAAGAGATCAAGGAGGTTCTTTCTCTAGTCGGTTATGAGAAAATGTTGCTGGAAGGAGATATGATTAGATTCGAACAAAAGGGGATGCAAATTGATCTTGGGGGTATTGCCAAAGGTTATGCGGTGGATAGAGCCATAGAGGCATTGAGAAAAAATGGCATAAGACGGGCTCTGGTCAATGCGGGGGGAGATTTATACGCTTTAGGAAACGGTCCTGGCGGAGAAAAATGGAAGGTAGGAATCCAGGACCCCCGTGAGGAGGATAAACTCCTGGGCATCGTCAAGGTAAAGGATGTTGGAGTGGCAACTTCAGGAGATTATCAAAGGTACTTTACCATAGAGGGAAAGAGACTTTCTCATATTGTAAATCCTAAAACCGGTCAAACTGTACAGGATGTACCTATGAGTGTAACTGTCATTGCCCCCCATGCTACTACTACTGACGCTCTGGCTACCGGAGTTTTTGTCCTGGGACCGCAAAAAGGAATGGAGTTGATAGAAAGTCTTCCTCAGGTTGAGGGAATGATAGTCAGTGAAGGAATGAAGAGAATCACCTCTAAAGGATGGGCACATTTTCAAGATTGACTTTAACCTTAAATGGGGTACAATTAACCAAAAGGGATAACTTTAAATGAAACGAGTATGGATCTTACGTGATCAACTAGACCGGGAAAAGTGTGATTTCCTTTCTAAGAAGTGGAATGTATCTCCTCTGGTTGCTCAACTCCTGAACAATCGGGGAATAAATGGGGAAGCGGTAGAGAGGTTTCTTCATCCGGTCTGGGAACATCTACACGATCCTTTTCTTATGAAAGGAATGGAGAATGCCACTCACAGAATCCTTAAAGCTATATCTAACGATGAGAAAATTTTAATTTATGGTGATTATGATGTAGATGGAGTTACGGCTACTTCTCTTTTACTCCTTTTCTTTCAGAGTATGAGAACCAGTGCCTATTACTATATTCCACAAAGAAAAACCGAAGGGTACGGACTGAACAGAATTTCCGTAGAAAAAGCTGCCAGGGAAGGAATAGATTTGGTCATTACCTGTGACTGTGGAACTTCTTCCTTCCAGGAAGTGGAGTATGCCCAAAGTTTGGGATTAGAAGTGATTGTGACCGATCATCATCGAATCAAAGAATCTCTTATACCCTCCTGTACAGTTGTTAATCCCAATCAACCAGATTGTTCTTATCCCTTTAAGGAACTAGCCGGAGTAGGAGTCGCCTTTAAACTAGTACAGGCCTTAGCCCAGAAGCTTTCCTCGACTGCGGTAGACCCATCGGAGTATCTGGATTTGGTGGCCCTGGGAACCATTGCTGACATTGTTTCTTTGAAGGATGAGAATAGAGTTCTGGTAAAGCTAGGTCTAGAACGTCTGCAACAAAGC
>JGI24025J20009_10001300_pt1 | contig 18938 bp, 23 predicted proteins | sample Cruoilmetagenom3_FD_20009 | JGI IMG/M metagenome (IMG submission 20009) | reverse complement strand
TGGAATATTGGAAGCTCTCGTTGGTATGTGCAAGTGCGCTGAGTAATGTTCTCAATTTGTTGCACACCACTGTGCTTGGCATCATTCACGTGTCAGAATCTTCAATGAGTTAAACAATTCATCGTGATGTTTAACACTTGCTACAGATACAGTTCAAGCCTGGCGCCCGAAGGTTTGAAGACCGGTAATTAGTCAGACAGCAGGGCACGCTATCTCTTGCCAAGCCAATTTGGCTACCCTGATTGCCCATTGCCGATTTGTGCTAATATTTCTCACGACGCAGATGAAAGGGTATATTATTGCCGGAGTCATCGGTCTCTTAATTGGCCTCCCCATAGGCGCTATCGTAATAGAGTCCCTGATTCTGTCCAAGACCACTCGTCTAGACGTTTTTTTTATGAAGCTCGATGCTATGTCTAGGAAAATAGAGAATCTTCTAAGATGACTGTGATAGATAGCCCATGGTCTTACTGTGGCCCACTCAATACGGTAACGAGACGGATGAGAGACCTTGGCTGGTATCAGTCCTGGTTTCCCAAGTTTCTGACTACCGTTCCGTTGCTTGTCGCTTCCGGCATTGACAAAGGGAATGCTCTTGAGATAGGGCCAGGGCCAGGATACCTGGGGTTGGAATGGCTGAAATCTACAAATAACACTACTCTAGTGGGGCTGGATGCTAGCACCGACATGGTAAACATAGCTAGACATAACACAGTCGAGCATCGCTTTGCCGACCGGGCCAAGTATATCCTGGGAGATGCTCACAATATGCCTCTCGGCGATAGCCAGTTTGATTGCATATTTAGCAGCGCCTCGTTACACGAATGGACAGAACCAGGGCGGGTACTCGACGAAGTGTCTAGAGTGTTAAAGCCTGATGGGAAATGGTATATCACCGACTTAAGGCGTGACATAAGTAATAGCTTGAAATGGACAGTGTGGTTCGTAATTCCTAAACCACTACGCCCATATTTTCTGGCTTCGCTGGGTGACTCCTACACTATGGAGGAGATTAAGGACATTCTGGGTGGTACCCGACTAAACAGGTCAAGCGTTCACAAGGGCTGGTGTGGTTTGACAATTGTGGGACAGAAAAGAGAGTGAAGGGCAATTCACCATCATAAAGGGGTTCAGGTATGTAGGTGTTCAAAAGCTTGCCCCTTCCCATTGTTCAGGAGACCGCTGCCGCGAACTATTTAGACAAGAATATGGGGAGGACTACATTGAGGGGGGGGCAGGCAAAAAAGATTCCTTTTGAATTGGCGTTAACAAGGCGCAGGAAGTTACGAACCTCTGGGCATGTGGAGTGTAGTTACGGCTTTGGATATGGAGCGGCTATTAGCGAGGAATTATTGTTTCCTCTACTAAATAGAGGCTGTTGCCTTTTGCCGCAAGGTAATGCAGACTATCAGGGGAATCAAAGATAATCCTTTCCCTTATGTCCTTAATGGCGTCGTATTGCTTCCCCTCTATTCCATCCACGACCACAAAGCACTTATCGCCTATCTCAGCCGCGTAACCCACCCGCTGGCTGTCGGGGCTGAAGATGGGAGCACCAATGTCATCGTATTGCTTGCCCTCTATTCCATCTACAACCACAAACCGCTTATCGCCCGCTTGAGCCCCATAAGCTATGCGCTTACTGTCGGGGCTGAAGATGAGATCTCCGATGGCATCGTATTGCTTACCCTCTATTCCATCCACCACCACAAAGCCTCTATCGCCCAAATAAGCCCCATAGGCCACCCGCTTACTGTCGGGGCTGAAGATGAGAGTGCCTCTCCCCATGCCATCGTATTGCTTACCCTCTATTCCATCCACGACCACGAAGCACTTATTGCCTACCTCAGCCTTGTAAGCCACCCGCTGGCTGTCGGGGCTGAAGATGAGACTGCTTGCCTTGATGCCATCGTATTGCTTGCCTTCTACCCCGTCCACGACCACAAACTGTTTATTGCCTACCTCAGCCACGTAAGCCACCCACTGACTGTCGGGGCTGAAGACAGGAGCAGTACTGTAGCAACCAATACCAGGACCAATTCCATCGTAATGCTTCCCCTCTATGCCATCCACGACCACAAACGCCTTACGGCCTTCTCGAGCCACGTAACCTACCTGCTGGCTGTCGGGGCTGAAGATGGGAGCAACCTTGGAGATCTGCTCACCAAGGGCCCTGTATTGCTTTCCCTCTATTCCATCCACGACCACGAAGCACTTATTGCCTACCTCAGCCGTGTAAGCCACCCGCTTGCTGTCGGGGCTGAAGACGAGATCACCAATATCATCATACTGCCTACCCTCTGTTCCATCCACGACCACGAACTGCTTGCGGCCTTCTCGAGCTATATAAGCTACCCGCTTACTGTCGGGGCTGAAAACACAACCTCTAGTCTCATCGTATCGCTTGCCCTCTATTCCATCCACGACCACAAAATACTTGTGGTGCTCTATAGCCCCGTAAGCAAACCGACTAAGGTCAGGGCTGAAGATGATATGCCCGACGCTATCATATTGCTCTGCCTTTACACAAATCTCGCGATTATTGCCTAGCTCCCATCCGTAATACATCCACTTCTCTTCGGGAGTTACCTCGTAGCAGGCCCACACTGCTTCCACGGGATAGACGTTAACGCCAACAACAAATCTCTCGGATACTACCCTATTCACCGCGGGTGTCAGCCCAGCACAACTGACAGCCATTGCCGCCAGAAAGGCGAAACTAACAGTAGCAACAAAGATGCTATAGACTCTTTGCGCACGCTTTTTCGCCTTGTTGTTCAAACCTTCTGTCTGTTTCATGGCCCTCTCCCTTTTTCCGCTCCACAATTAAGAAAGCTGCGGGCCTAAAGAGTGCTCATCAGTGCTATCATCAGCTTTTCATTCATAGCCATTTGCAAAAATACTTATGATCAGGGCCAAGAAATTTGTCAATCCAAGCAGCAGCAAAGCTAAGTCTCCTAGTAAGCCGGTAAAAAGCCTCCTTTATGGTGTTCCGCATGTCGTCCATATGCCTTGCAAAGGTCATCAAGATAACCTCTTTATGCTCTTCTAGGCGTATCCTATGGGATTCAGATCAGGAGAGCAAGGTGTCTATGTGTATTATTACCAGACCCCTCCAGCATTAATCTTAAACAGCACTCTTAGAGGTTGTTTTTGTTTATTTATACGATGAAATGAAGAAAGTAGCACAGTTAATTCCCTCCTGCTGATACAAATGAATTCTATCTTAGAAAGTTTATCCTACTCGAAGATAGGGCCTAGATTCTAATTACTGGGAGCACTCCCAGGACAATAGCCCTGGGGAAGTTCTTTTTCTTGTGTTAGACTGCACAAGACATCGTATTGTTTAATACATACTCCAGGTATAGCTCAAACTCAGTGCTCTAATGCCTAAGGGTGAATAACTAGAGTAGACATAGGTAGTTTGCTTGACTTGGGTGAAGGAAGGTAGTGTTTCTAAACAATGCTACTGCTGATTATTGCTTTAGCTCAAATACTCTTTAACCAACTTGACCACCAATTTTGCACTCCTCTGAATGTATATTGACAGGAGCATCATTCGGGAGTATAACAACGACGATTGATAAGTGACCGGTCATGCTTTGTAGAGGGCGGTTTGCGACAACAGGCTGATTAGCCGGAAAGGATCTTGTTATGCGGTATAAAAAGGTGGGAAGGACAGGCCTTAAGGTTTCTGAAATCTGCCTCGGCACCATGACCTTCGGTGACCAGGTGGGCGAGACAGAAGCCATAAACATAATGAGGAGCGCCCTGGCTGCTGGCGTCAACTTCTTTGATACCGCTGATATGTATGTTGGCGGAAAGTCTGAGCAAATCGTGGGCAAGGCACTGAAGGGGGAGCGCGATTCCGTGGTACTGGCAAGCAAGGTAGGAAACAGGATGGGGCCGGGCGCCAACGATATCGGCCTATCACGCAAGCATATTATGAGGGCAATAGAGGACAGCCTGCGACGGCTGGAAACAGACTATCTTGACCTCTATTATGTTCACCTACCTGACTACGACACTCCTATAGAGGAGACGTTACGCGCTCTGGACGACCTGGTTCACCAGGGGAAGGTACGCCACATAGCCTGCTCGAACTTCCGTGCCTGGCAGCTATGCAAGGCGTTGTGGGTGAGCGACGTTCACGATTTAGTGCGATTTGACTGCATTCAGTCGCCGTACAACTTGCTCACCCGGGACATCGAGTACGAGCTGCTGCCCCTCTGTGCCAGTGAAGGAGTCGGGGTATCTGTTTATAATCCCCTGGCAGGCGGCCTGCTCACCGGCAAACACGACCCGACTAAACCGCCAGCCAAGGGCACCAGGTTTACTCTCGAAAGCCTTGGGCCGATGTACCATGAACGCTACTGGTCGCCCAGCAACTTTGAAGCTGTAGCCCATCTCAAGGAAATCGCCAACGAGCATGGCCGGAATCTAATCCAGTTTTCCCTCGCCTGGATACTGAGCAATGAAACAATTACGTCAGCTATCTGCGGCGCCAGCTCAGTCAAGCAATTAGAGCAGAACCTGGGAGCTACTGAAGTAAGACTATCACCAGAAGAGCTGGCCGCCTGTGATGGCGTGTGGCAGCAGCTCAGGCCGCTCAGGTTCTTCTACGGAAGGTAAGAGCTATTATTTGCCCCAAATAGGAGGTCCAACCATGGCGCAGATTGATGTGAAGGTGACTCCCAGCCCTGAAGGCTGGGTGGGGCAGGTCGTGGTCACTGAGAAGGGCAGCAGCACCACGCATCGGGTTACCCTCAAGCGACAGGACTACGAGCGTTTGAGCCAGCAAAAGTGCTCTCCAGAAGAGTGTATCCGCAGCTCATTCGAGTTCCTGCTGGAGCGGGAGCGAAAGGAGAGCATCTTGAGGGAGTTCGACCTGACTGTCATTGGCCGCTACTTCCCGCAATATGAGATGGAGTTGGCTCGGCGTGTGGCTAAGTAGTAATCTGGGTTCTGTTAGTCTGGCTGCCCGTCAGGATGTATGTTATACTCATATATCTTTAATAATACCGTCGTGAGGGAGGAGAGTATGAAATACAGCATCTGTACTGATACCTTTCCAGAGTGGGAACTGGAGGATATATTCAAATATGCAGCCGGGCTGGGCTACCAGGCTGTGGAGCTGGCGCCCTATTCTTTTTGCAATTCAGTGATGGAAGTGTCCTCAGCTGAGAGGGGCAAGATTAAGAAATGGGCACGGGAGGCAGGCGTAGAGCTCACTGGCATACATGCCCTGTTCACTCCCATACCGGGCGTAACACCAAGATTTGCCTGTCCGCCGGACTTGCAGCTTAACAGCGCCGACCCAGGCATTCGTCTCAAGACGAAGGAATACCTCAAGGAGCTAATCAGACTGTGCGGAGAAGTTGGCGGCAAGAACGTAGTGCTGGGATCGGCCTCAGCACGAAACGTGCCTGAAGGGATAAGCTACGATGATGCCTGGCAGTCCGCCAGGGACGCCTTCAGGGAGTGCTCTGAGCTGGGCGAGCAGTACGGGGTCAACTTATGCCTAGAGCCGATACACGCTGCGTCCACCAATTTCATCAACACGCCAGAAGAGGCAGTCAAGATGGTGAAAGCCGTTGGGCATCCCAATTGCCGCTGGATATTGGACACGTTCGCCATGAACGCCCAGGGGGTAGACCTACCCCAAGCCATCAAGCAGTTCGGGGACACTTTGGCCCATGTTCATGTCAACGATGACAACAAGAGCTGGCCGGGGTCTGGGAGCATAGACTTCAAGTCTGTTGCCAGAGCACTCAAGAGCATCAACTACGATGGCTATATATCGGTGGAGGTGTTCGACCTATCGCCCAATCCGGAAACCGTTGCTGCTGAAGCTATCAAATACGTAAGATCCGTGTTTGGCTCTCGATAATTGCAAATCACAAAGAGAACATAACACTATCTCTGGCCGCAATTGGTTCCTGTCTGCTGGCATTGTGTCCCAGCGTCAACTAACAGAGGCTGCCCTTAAGCCCTATCAATTCGAGTTCACCCCACGTGTCTTTGTGAGGGTGAGCCAAAGCCCTGAGCGAAGCGAAGGGGACAGCGACAAAACAATCTCGTGGGATTGCTTCACTTCGTTCACAACAAGGATTGCCACGCCTTCGGCTCGCAATGACAAAGAAGAGCGGCTCGCAACGACAAAGTGGGAGGACAATGTACCACTAACCATGTGAACGAGCACGATGAATAGACGCTTGCCAGCTTACGTAGTAGAATACGTTGCCAAGCAGTTGGCGACGCGTAAGAATGAGGGTTATGCCCGAAAGCGGATCAAGGAGTCAAGCAGGTTCTTGCCGGTAGGTCAATGGCAAAGGTACGGGAGCTAAATCTAAAAGCGTTCGAAGCTGGTGGTTCATTAGTTTTACAAGCGATGCGCCAACCTTGAAACAGTCGTTAGCTCACCGCTGCCGGGGACAGGAAGCCGAACCTAGTGTTCGGCGTTGACAGGTACTAAAGGGAAAGGAGAAAGTAGACCTATGAAACGCGGAAGCCTATGCAGAATAGCGGGCCTCACATTAGTTCTAGTAACGCTTCTTTCGGCGTCGCGTACTGGTGCAGCGACAAAGAAAAAGACCTACTCGGCACCACCACCAATGACAATTGATACTAGCAAGCAATACACTGCTACTATCGAAACAGAAAAGGGAAACCTGGTGCTGGAGCTATTTGCCAGTGACGTTCCAGTAACGGTCAACAACTTCGTATTCCTCGCCAGCGAGGGATTCTATGATGGCACCACATTTCACCGNGTTATCCCCGGATTCATGGCTCAGGGAGGAGATCCTACCGGGACTGGAACCGGCACCCCCGGTTACTCCTTTGCTGACGAATTCAGCGAGCATACCCATGTTGCTGGTGCCCTATCAATGGCTAATTCCGGTCCCAATACCAATGGCTGTCAGTTTTTTATTACTTACACCCCCCAGCATCACCTCGATGGTAAGCACGCAGTATTTGGCCAGCTAATACAGGGAATGGATGTCCTAGAGGAAATTGAGCCGGGTGATACTATAATAGGGATAACTGTAGAGCAGAGATAAGCGACTCAATTGACTCACCCCGCAACGGGGGGTAACATTCTAGGCAGGAATTGAATACAAATAAGATAGCTAAACTTTCGCTCTTCCCGCTAACGGCCGGGGTAAGTGATCAGGGTCACCTCTGCATTGGCGGCTGTGACGCCGTTGACCTTGCTAAGGAATACGGCACGCCGCTTTACGTTTTTGATGAGTTCACTATCCGTAGTAAGTGCCGCGAATTTCGGGCTGAGTTCTGCAAACGCTATCCTGATACTGTGGTTGCCTACGCCTGCAAAGCCTTCCTGAACAGAGCTTTAGCTGTTATTCTCAAGCAAGAGAACGTGGGGCTTGATGTTGTCTCTGGAGGAGAGCTTAGCATTGCCCATTCGGTGGAGTTCCCATTGGGCGAAGTCTATTTCCACGGCAATAACAAGACGCCAGAAGAGCTAAACCTAGCTTCAGGATGGGGCATCGGCCGGATCGTTGTAGATAACTTTTATGAGCTTGAGCTGCTCGATAGGCTAGCCAAGGAAAGAAGAATCAGCCAGGATATCTTGCTTCGCATCACCCCTGGAGTTGACCCCCATACCCATCGCTATACCACTACGGGAACGCTGGATAGCAAGTTTGGCTTTCCTCTAGCTACGGGACAGGCTGAAGAGGCAGTAAAACAGGCTATGTCAGGCGGTAACTTAAACCTCCTAGGGCTTGATTTTCACCTTGGCTCGCTCATATTCGAGACGAAGCCCTATGAGTTGGCTATGGAGCTTGTTCTGCGCTTTGGCCAGGAAATGAAAGGAAAATTTGGCTTTCAACTCAGCGAGCTTGACATTGGCGGCGGCTTTGCTATCCCATACACTCTAGAGCTTGAGGTACCCTCGGTGGCTGACTATGCTGAAGCCATAACCGGCAAGCTAAACAGCCTTATCTCGCTTTCAGAGCTAGGTTATCCCCGGCTAGTCATTGAGCCAGGGAGGGCGATTGTAGGGCAGGCTGGCGTGGCACTATATACCACTGGAGCCATAAAGGACATACCCGGAACAAGAAAATACCTCTGCGTAGATGGCGGCATGAGCGACAATATCCGCCCGGCACTCTACGGAGCCAGATATGAAGCCTTGGTAGCCAACAAAGCGTTGGAGGCTGAAGAAACCGTGGTCACTCTTGCCGGCAAACTCTGTGAGTCCGCAGACCTGTTGATAAGAGACGTTAATATAGCCCCGGTTCGTCCCGGCGATATCATTGCCATGCCAGTGTGCGGCGCTTACTGCATTCCTATGAGTAGTAACTACAATGTGTTGCCCAAGCCAGCTATAGCCATGGTACAGAATGGCGAGGCACGCCTTATTCGACGCAGGGAAAGCTATCAAGACTTGATGAGACTAGATTTGCTGTAGGCAAATTAAATGTGGCAAGTAAAGGGACAAGACAAGATTCTGGCTCTGCTGGATCGCAGCCTGAAAGAGCACAACTTGGCTCATAGTTATCTGTTGATAGGGCCACGTCACGTAGGCAAAGGCACCTTAGCTCTGAATTTAGCTCAAGCTCTAAATTGTGATGACCTTGAGCCGCCTTGCGGCCGATGTCATTCTTGTCGCCTCATCCTCGAGGGTAAGCACCCTGACGTTATCACGTTAAGTCTGGGCTCCAGAATTGAGACGGAGATAGATGATACACCCAATTCAAATCGCAAAGTGGAGATTGGCAGAGATGATATAGGGGAGCTGCAGCACTTGGCTCACTTGCCGCCATATCAGGGTAGGTACAAGACATTCATTATTGAGGATGCCGACTATATGTCTACCGAAGCGGCCAACCGTTTACTCAAGATATTGGAGGAACCGCCACCCGGAGTAGTCTGGCTCTTGCTGGCTGTTGAGGAATCCCGCCTGTTGCCTACGGTTATTTCTCGATGTCACCGGTTGGAATTGAGACCTATACCCCGGGACAAAATACAAGGAATACTCACTGATTCTTATGGCGTTGAATCTGACAAGGCAGAAGTTCTGGCCCGGCTATCTCTCGGTTGTCTTGGCTGGGCACTATCTGCCTTGGCAGATGATAGGCTGCTCTATCAGCGTTCGCAAAGAATTGACGAATTAAGCTCGTTACTGACCGCTGATTTGGAGCAACGCTTTGGCTACGCCAGAGAGCTTGCTACCCAATTTAGCCGCGACCGGAGAGCAGTGGCCGACATTATGGAAGTCTGGCTCAGTTGGTGGCGTGACTTGATGCTTATCAAGGGCAACTGCAAGGAAGCTATTACCAATGCAGACTACGAAGTAGCTCTGCAAGAACAGTCAAACAGGCTGGGTCTAAGCCAGATCAAGGATTTCATTACTATCTTGTGCTCAACAAAGGAAAATATCGGCAGAAACGTGAATGCTCGGTTGGCATTTGAGGCAGTGATGCTCAATTTGCCCCGACAAACCCCCCTCACGCCCCTCGTCGGATAAGGGGTGGAATGGGACGAGGGTCACCTTTATACCTCTCCCTCGAAGGGATAGGAATAAGGTAAGCGTGATAAAATAAACAGTCTCATGGAAGATGCACAGCAGAACAAAGAAAACGAAGCTCTAGACAGATGCAAGGAAAAGGCAAGCAACCTTGGCCTGAAGATGAAGCCCATATCGGCTCACTACAATCCCGACGGCAGCCGCGTGACCATATTCTTCAAAGCTCAAGAAAGGATTGACTTCCGAAAGCTAGTTCGAGAACTAAGCCGTGGTCTGAAAACACGGGTGGAGCTAAGGCAGGTTGGGCCGAGAGATGAAGGAAGACTGGTCGGCGGCATCGGTAAATGTGGCTATCCTCTTTGTTGTCAGACTTTCCTCAAAGAGTTTGCCCCTGCCTCGATAAAAATGGCCAAGCAGCAAGATTTGGTGTTGAACCCCATGAAAATATCAGGCATCTGTGGACGGCTGCTGTGCTGCCTTAGCTATGAAAATGAGCAGTATGCCACCGCAAGGGAGAAAATGCCTCAAGTGGGCCAGGAAGTGTCCACACGCTTTGGCAAAGGCAAGGTGGTCGGCGTGAATCCTTTGAAAGAAACGGTCACAGTAGAACGTGATAACTCTACCACCGAGTTACCTGTTAACCAGGTATCTGAAAATCTGACGCCGGGCTAGCTCGGCCTCATCCTGGCAAGTATTTTCCCCACTCAGTGTAGGTGTTGAGGTGGTTATAGGGAATGTAAAAACCGTTGTGGCGAGGGGCACGAGGCTGCTGAATCAATTTCATTCCAGCTTCCTGTGGAGTACGGCCGCCTTTGCGACAATTACAGACTTTGCAAGCACTAACCACATTATCCCAGCTATGTTCTCCTCCTCGCCCTCGCGGAATAACATGGTCCAGCGTGAGCTCTCTTGTTTGGCGACCGCAATATTGGCAGGTGTATCGGTCACGATTAAACACCGCTACCTTGGTTAACTTTCTCTGGTGATATGGTCGTTTGACCATGTAAACCAGGCGGATTACCGAGGGGAGAGAGAAAACCTGCGTAACAGTATGAACCTCTCCACGGTTATTTTCTAACGCTTCTGCTTTCCCACAAAAGACCAGGACGACCGCCCGCCGGGCACGACACAAGTTAAGAGGCTCATAGCTTTGATTAAGAACCAGGACTGGATAATCGAACATGACTAAACTCGCTTTAATGCTGGCCTATTTTAACAGCCATGTTTCCCGATTACAAGCAGTTGTGCTGGCTGACCGCATAGCAATCGCTGAAAATGTTAATGCCCTATAATTTTGTCATCGCCTAATTGTTCTAGGAAAATGTCACTCTATGAAGGAGATGGCGATATTGAATGAGAAAGAGCAGAAGAGGTTAGTGGTATTAAACCAAGATGAATTAGTACTAAAGGGCAACGGCACCGAACTCTCGCTGTACCTCTGGTTAAATGTGGGCTACCGCAGTTTGGTTGGGGCAGTTCAACAGTTTGTTAAATGGTGCTTATGGTTCCACGCTCTAGGTTTCTTTGTTGAATTTGATTCATACTGCTATTTTTACTCGCTTCTCAGTAGGGATTTCACGTCCTAACTGACGCAGCGCCTCTATGTGACCTCGAATAGCTTTCTGCACGTTCGCTAAGGCTTCCTCTGGAGTCTTACCCTGGCTGGTGCATCCGGGTAACGCGGGTACTAAAGCAGCATACTCATCAATCTCTTCATCATACTCTAAAACGATTGTATATTCATATTCCTTCGCCATTCCGTTACCTCCCTTTATGAAGTAGCTTAATAAACTCTTCGTTACGTAGCCCGGCCTGTTTTAAAATACTCTTAAGCAAGGGCATCGCTAGAGTGGCACGCTCTGGGATGGTGACCAATCCTGGCTTTGCAGGATGAGCATAATGATGGCGGTCGCCTGTCTGCCTAGCTTCATACCAACCATCCCTCTTGAGAGTCTTTTCGCATTCTTTCCACGATACTCTGGGAAGTTTTTGGTTCACTCAATTTCCCTTGCCAAATCTTACCGAATTATATGCCCGTTTGTATCTACAGAATGTTTGTATTTTTGGTCTGTTGGCCGGTTTCATNATAGCACATTCCTTATATGCGAGAGCATGGATGTAGTGAGAAACAGNAATTTTTACCAAAGCCAAGGCATAGTTCTGTTTTGATCTGGCTGAAAAAGCGGGAAAGTATAAAACGCCCCCTTGTGGGTAGGCACCTTCGTGCTAGCGAAAGCAAGCCTGCTTTGAACCACTCGGGGGCACAGGCAGGTGCCTCCAACAGGCTCGGAGCATTTACTCCTGCTTTCGCACCCACTGCTCACTCTGGCTAAAGCAGCCGTAAAGGGAAGAGAGCCAAAAAGATAACCACCCACAATCAGTACAATGTTAGCTGACATCAATCAGTAGCGCTTAGCTCGTCGACTAGCTGCTACATCGCCGCGATAATCAGGAGCCATAATATTGAATACCAGGCTGAGCCTCGGGTCCACCATGCGTGAACTAATTCGTGTTTCAATCTCATCCAAGGAAAGGCAAGTGGTGATCACCATGGGTGACCTGGCATTATAGCGATAGTTGACCAACTGGTATAGCTTTTCTCGAGCCCATGGGGTCGCTGATTGCTCACCAAAGTCATCGAGGATGAGCAAAGGGCTCTGCTTGATCTCTTCAAAAAATTCGTCATACGATATTGCGCTCTCCGGCTTGAAGGTCGAGCGCAAATGGTCCAGCAGGTCGGGCACAACTACAAAGAAAACCGCTTCGGCTTGCGCCAAGCGATAGTTAGCAATAGCCGCTGCCAAATGGGTTTTTCCACAGCCATTGACCCCTTGGAATACCAGCCAACCTTCGGGAGAATGAGCGAATTCCACCGCTAGCTGAAAAGCTTGCCGCAAGTTTTGACGCTGCTCTGGAGGGAGTTCGAGTCGCTTATGGTCAAAATTGTCAAAACTCATATTTCGCAGCAGCTCCAGTTCTAGCCCGCCCACCTGCTTAAGAGCCGCCTTCTGTTCCACTATACATACCCGGCAAAATTCATCATCTTCAAAGTGACCGCGCAAACGGTTATCAAATTTCTCCAATGTCATATCGGTGGTAATCACGGTTGCCAGACTAGCATTGAAGCGGTAGTTGAGCAGTTGGTCCAGTTTTTCCTTGGCCCAGGACGTAGCAGCTTCTACACTCAGGTCATCGAGCACCAGCAATGGCGTATTCTTCACTTGTTCGAATAGCTCATCGTAGTTTATATCACTTGTGGGACCAAAAGCCGAGCGAAGGTGGTCAAGCAAATCGGCAGCTCCAATGTAAAAGGCGGGGCGTCCTACGCTCAAACAATGATTAGCAATAGCACAGGCCAGGTGAGTTTTGCCGCAACCAGAAGGCCCTACAAACAGAAGCCAGCCCCTGGGGTTATCAGCAAAAGCCCTGGCCGCCTGGTAAACATGAGCAAAATGCTGTTGCCATTCTTCGCTTCGCTCAGAATCACGGCTGCGCCTTCCCTTGGGCGATAAATTATCAAAGGTGAGCTGCGACAAGGAACCCAGATTGCTGTACTTCTCCAGGTAGCTTAACTTCTCTCTTTGTAGCACCCGTTTATTGCACTGGCAGGGCACCACTTGGCTGAAATCAGGCTGCCCCGAATCGGTAAGCGGGTGAACAAAACCGGTCCCCTTGCATATCGGACAGGTCTCCTCCCTGCCTCCGCTGCCTGACGGCTGGCGGGATGTACCAGAGGCGCCTTCTCTATCTTTTGACCAGGTGTCCGTATTTGCCTTTGATGTACTTGTCGGGACCACCCTTTTTAACACCTTGTCTATACTGTCCACTATCCTTACCCTCGCTAGCCCATCGTTCCAGAATGCGAGCTACATATTTCCAACTGCGCTTATTCAGCGTCACCGCTTCCTTTAGCGCTTCCTCTATCCATTCTGCTGGATAGAGTTTCTCGGCCTCCTTAAGTTCTTCAGCAATCATCGGTGTTATTATGCCTATGTTCTGTTCATAAAGAACGAAGATGCTGGGCGGCTGCAATGCCTGTTTCGCCCCTTCTTTGCTGATACAAACCGGGCCGCGCCTGAGGTTATTGATCGCCTCTCTATCAGCTTCCATATTGGCAAAGCAGGCTTCCTGCCACATGCCATCTATATTCAGACTCAGGCGCAAAATGCTGCCACGCTTTGCAGCCAAGTCCAAGCCCTGCTGAACCATCTCGGCGTCTATCCCAAGCATTGAAATAGCCTGGGATACTAACTCTTCACGTGTGACAAAGGGTGGATATTCCCGTTTGTAGTTGCCTGATTTATCAGGCTTGTAGAGATTCTCCGCTTTGCTCAGAAGGTAACAGAGGCTCATTGTTACTTTAAGCTCGGTCATATCCTGGATTTGAGGCAGCACTCGAGTAAAGAAAAAATCGAGCAAAGGGTTAGACTCTGCTTTTGTCGCCAAGCCAGGATAATGTCTATTTTGCACCTTTGTATCCCCTAAGAGGTCAAAATTGGCTCGGCCTCCACATTGTCAAATTTCACGATTCTATTCACGAACCTCAGTTTGACCTGCCCTAACGGCCCGTTGCGATGCTTGGCTACAATGATATCAGCAATGCCGCGGGGATAAGGTTCCCTCTCTATGTCATGCTCCTTGTTCCACTGTTCAGCGGTGTAATACATGTCATCACGGTAAATAAAAAGAACCACATCAGCATCCTGCTCAATGGTGCCGCTTTCACGCAGGTCAGCAAGCTGAGGAATATGAGAGGCTCGCCACTCTACAGCTCGGCTCAGTTGTGACACAGCCAGCACAGGCACGTTTAGCTCCCTGGCCAACATCTTCAACGAGCGCGTTATATAACTGAGTTCCTGGACGCGAGTCTCTTTCCTGCCGTCGCCCTGTATTAGCTGCAAGTAGTCAATGATTATCAAGTCAATATTACGCTCAAAATGAAGGCGCCGCGCTTTGCTTCTTATATCTACAGTTCGGAGCTGAGGCGAATCGTCAACATAAAGTGGTGCTTCGGATAGGCTGCCACTGGCTTCCATGATTCTCACCTCATCGCTTTCGCTGAAGCGTCCCAAGCGGACATGCCTGAAATCCACTCCTGATTCGCCGGCCAGAAGACGCTGCACCACCGGCTCTCGCGACATTTCCAAACTAAATAGGGCCACACAAGCCTTCTGGTTGACAGCAGCATTTCTAGCAATATTCAGAGCTAGGCTAGTCTTGCCCAAGCTCGGCCTGGACGCCAAAATGACCAAATCCGACCTTTGTAGACCGCCCAATAGCTCATCCACTCCGGTAAAACCAGTTAAGATATGAGCGATTTCGCCTTGCGCCACCGCAGTGGGCTGTCCAGCTTCCTCGAAGTACTGGCTGAGCACATCGCGGATTGGAACGAAATCCCGAGAAGCCTCTATCGTTCGCACCCGGAAAAGGATATCCTCGGCTTTATTCAGGCTTGCTTCGATGTCTGGTCCAGCTTCATAGCCAATAGCGGCAATCTGTCCCGCCGCGGAGATCAATCGCCGCATTGTAGCCGTCCTGGACACTATTTGAGCATAATACTCGACATGCAGCGATGTGGGCACAATGGATATTAGATGGCTCAGGTAAGCGGCGCCACCGATCTGCTCTAACCTGTTCTGGCGCATCAGCTCATGAGCCACAGTAATCTGGTTCATGACCTCGCTGCGCTGGTAAAGTGAGAAACAAGCTTGGTAAATGAGCTGATTCGTTTCGTCAAAAAAATCCTCGGGCTTGAGGAAAGTGGCCACTTTCAAGATAGCCTCAGGATCAATGAGCAAAGAGCCGATTGTTGCCTCTTCTGCTTCNGTATCATGCGGTGGCAACTTTTCCTGTGCCATTGTCAGTCCTTCTCCGCCTCAACAATCACCATGATCCGCGGCTCCAAGTCCTTAGCTAACTTAATAACTACTTCGTGACTNCCTGTCTTACGCAGAGGNTTATCCATATCTATCTTTCTCTTATCAACAGGGGAACCTAATACCTGACTTAACTGCTCGGCTATATCGCCAGCGGTAACAGAACCAAATAGACGGTCACCGGTACCTGCGCGAGCCTTGAAATGAACTTCCGTTCCTTCAATAAGACTGGCTAATTCTGCCAACCTGCCTCGATCCAGACCTTCCTGATTTGGCTCCTTTCGAAGCCTCGATTCCGCTTCCTTCAGAGCCATAGGCGTAGCCGCTAGAGCTAAACCCCGAGGTAAGAGGAAATTCCTGGCATAGCCTGTGGCAACTTCCTTTATCTCTCCGGGTTTCCCTTCCCCAGAAACGTCCTGTAGAAAAATGACCTTCATAGCGAACTGACTAACCTTTCCACTGATAAAGCAGCAGTGGCACCATCACCAGCAGCAGTTACCGCCTGCCTAGCTGAGTTGTGGCGAACATCCCCCGCCACCAATATCCCAGGTACCCCTGTCTCCATTACTTCATTGGTGATCATGCACCCCTTTTCATCCAAAGGCAGGCTCCCGTGCAAATAATCCGTCTTAGGTTCCACACCAATAGCGATAAAGACACCATGCACCGGCAATAATGACATTATACCATCCTTTGTGTTTCTCAGGCTAAGTTGACTGACTGCTGTTTCACCTTCTATTCTATCTACCACGGCGTTCCACACCAAGTTGATTTTTGGCTCTCTCTCGGCTTCTTTCTGCAGTCCTTGCTAGCACGGAGTTTATCACGGCGATGGATGATTGAAACCTTAGAAGCGAACTTGCTCAAATCAATAGCCTCGCTGACAGCAGTGTCTCCGCCTCCCACTACAGCTACTGCCTTGCCACGGAAAAAGGGAGCGTCACAAGTAGCACAATAGGAAACTCCCTTACCTACAAGCTCAGCCTCCCCGGCCACATTTAGCTTGCGGAATTGCGAGCCAGACGCGATGATTACCGACTCTGCCATGAAATCACCCTCGCTCGTGCTGACCAAATAGCCAGAAAAGGCCCCCCGCTTGCCACCCCTTATTTGACGAGGCACGCCGGGAACCAGCCCAGTGACCGCAACAAACAGAGTCTCCAATCCACAACCTGTGCCCTGCTCATGCATACGCCGTCCTAGCTCAATGCCCGAAATCCCCTGAGGCAAACCAGGATAGTTGTCTATCCGCTCGGCGCTAGTTAACTGGCCGCCTATTACTCCAGCTTCAACAAGCAAGACAGTAAGTCCTGACCGAGCACAATACAACCCGCCGGTCAGCCCAGCCGGGCCACCTCCAATGATAATGACTCGATAGCTTTTGTTCATTCACCCTCTACTCTCTCCCACATGTCACAACGTCCTCCCCATCTGGCCAGAGCCCTACCGCCAGCGGCAATTTGGGAGATCTCGCAAAGGTTGGGGCAGGCTTTACAGATAAAGGAGGACATTTCGAATTCTATTTGGCTAACACTAAAGCCTTTGAATTTTGTCGTGTGACTATTGCTTTCCATTTCTTCGCGCACCAACATAGCAGCTCCGATGGCGCCCATAAGTTCATTATGAGGCGGGACATAAACCTCGGTATGGAAGGTTTCATTAAAGGCCTTAACTATCCCTTTATTGAAAGCAACGCCACCTTGAAATACCATCCTGGGCAGGATTTCCTTGCCTAGAGCAACGTTATTGAGATAGTTGCGCACCATTGATTGACATAAGCCATAAATAATATCGTTAGTCGGATAGCCCATCTGCTGCTTATGAATCATATCTGACTCGGCAAAAACGGTGCAGCGCCCAGCAATGCGCGCCGGATTCGTACTCCTCAAAGCATGGCTACCAAAGTCCTCAATCCTTATGTTCAGACGCTCAGCTTGATGTTCGAGGAAGCTGCCGGTGCCAGCAGCACATACAGAGTTCATGCCAAAATCAACAACCACGCCGTCACGAATTATGATAATTTTGCTGTCTTGTCCCCCAACTTCAAAAACGGTTTGCACATCAGGTACATGGGACATGGCGGCAACGGCATGAGCAGTTATTTCGTTTTTTACCAGATCGGCACCAACCATGACACCGGCTAGTGCTCTACCACTTCCTGTGGTAGCAACACCACAGACTTCAGCCTCTGGGGGTCTCTGCCTCTCTATTTCCTCCAGTCCTTGCTTTATCATATCAACTGGATTACCGCGAGTTTGTAAGTAGATAGACGCTAGAATCTCATTGCTTCCATCAAGCAAAGCCAATTTGGTGGTAACTGAACCGACATCAATACCAAGATAAGCTCTCATAACTCCCTCTATTCCACTCTTCCGAGAGAACTCCCTCCAAAGCTTCCAAGTCTACCACGATTGAACACTTTGATGCTCTCCTGCAATTCCAAAGCTTTTTTCCGCTTCAGACCTAGAACGGGAGCAAACAAAACCGAAATAACTGCCATGAGAATAAGGAATATTGCCATCTGTTTACTTCTGATAAGCTTGTCGAGCGTTACGAACTTTTCCGCCATCTCGCCTCCTCTTTCTTCTGAAGCTTAACAAATCCACAAAGGCCTCAAGTCTGGTCAACATCCCTTGCTTAGCCATTTGTTCATCACAGATTATAGCGAGCACAGGAATGTCTTCCTTGGTTGACGACATAATATTCTGAGCTACTATTTCCGGCATACAAGTAAACGGTGCTAGATGAATTATTCCGTCGTATCCCTTTCGCGTATAGAGCACCTTTTCGCCTACCGATTCCCAGCCATCACCGCCAACGTCGTGATCGAGGTAAGGGCTGGCTGATTTATGAACCTTTCTCCATTCATCTATGCCCAAGTAATTAAGAAAAAGGCTATATTTCACCCATCGAGAAGGAGTCATAGTCCGCTCAACCTCGACTCCCAGTTTGCCTAATTCCAGCTCAACGTCCATATTGGCAAAAGGTTCTATAACAACATATATTTCGCCAACTACGCCTACCTTGAGTGGGTCAGCTTTGGGATCCTTGGGAACATTGTATAGCTTGTCAACGTATTGCTTGGTGACCTTTCTCACTTCCTTACTATCAGTTGCATTGTCGATGGCCTTAATAGCCTGGCGGTAGACCTGATTTGCCATTCCCTGTTCCAATTCCACCGCCCGCGTCTTTTGAACCACCTTTTCTATTTTGTCCAAAGCGGTCAGCTTGCCAATGCCAAAGAAAAACGCCGAGACAATTTCATGCCACGCAGCATTACCACTCATCCTCCTTATGAGCTGGAGAATGCTGGCAAACTTATGATGAGATACATCAATAGTGACGAAGTGAGCATCATAGCCTAGGTCGTGAAGCATTTGTTCCTGCCCCTTGGCATAGTAGCCTAATCGGCAAATGCCAGTGCCCCTAGCCTGAGCCAGCGTATCGGCCCCCAGTTCACAGGCTTCGATTAGACTGCCCAAAGTGAGCTTGTAGGGTAAGCAAGCCTCCGTCGGTGAATATTTCACACCAAGGTCCAATGTCCTCTGAGTCATTGGTGGCGGGAC
>JGI24025J20009_10001298_pt1 | contig 18950 bp, 20 predicted proteins | sample Cruoilmetagenom3_FD_20009 | JGI IMG/M metagenome (IMG submission 20009) | reverse complement strand
CTCACCATGAAGGTTCAGGGTGTATCCTTCGTAGGGGCCGATGCTCCCATCGGCCCGTTTTTGTCGGCCCGGGATGCGACAAATTCAAAATTAAACATCCACGGACAAACGAGTTTGTCCATGCCACCCACCTTGTTCCTTAATTCAGAATTAAGAATTATTTTTATCCTTGAACCTTGAACCTTTGTCCTTTGATTAATAAGCTCCTTTGCCTGTTAATACCACCCAGGGTGTTTTAAGGATAATCTTTATATCCAGCCAGAGGGAACATTCTTTTACATATTTTAGATCCAGTCGCACCATTTCATCAAATGAGGTAGAGCTTCTTCCCTCGACCTGCCAGAGTCCTGTAATGCCGGGTTTTACCTCGATGACGCGCCGCATGTGCCAGATTTTATATTCATCGTACTCGTATGGTATTGGGGGCCTTGGCCCTACAAGAGACATGTCTCCTTTAAATACGTTTATGAACTGCGGTAGTTCGTCGAGGCTTGTTTTTCGTAAAACCTTTCCTATAAGAGTGATGCGTGGATCATCCTGTATTTTATAAAGGCCGTTTTCCCCTGGGTTATCACCATTTCCGTTTTCAACATTTTCACTTGTAATCAGATTCTTGATGTATTCACGATGCAGACTATCATCATTGTCCGCGCGCATAGATCGATATTTTAGAAAGGCGAACTTTTTTCCGAACAGGCCCAGTCTCTCCTGTCTGAAGAAAACGGGACCTCTTGAATCAATTTTAATCAAAATAGGGATAAGGATAAATAGCGGCGAAAACACAATCATTGCCGAAATACTGCCGATAATATCAATGATTCTTTTAGTGAAAAGGAAAAAGACTTTATGAAGAGCCTTTTCAACAATGTCAGGATAGAAGACGGGATCAGGTTTATAGTTATTTTCTTCACCGTTACTTTCGTTTGAAAACCATTTAAGAGAGAGTTTTATCTTGTGGAAATATTTTGACTCAATGATAAAAAATAAACTGTCTTGAACTCTGTGTGTTATTTTTTCAAATATAAAATCCTTATCCTGTCCGCCTATTTCGGTAAAAATAACCCCGATCTCAGATTTGTTAATATGCCAGCCTTTTATATCGGTTTCTCTTGTATGTAAGTTTAATTGAGATATCATTTTTCTGAATATTACTTTTCCGTTTTTGCCGTTGATGAGTTTCTTGATATCAACCAGCATTAACAAAAACGGTTTTCCCGAACGCTCTGATCTCTTTCGCTCTATACGGAGCGCTTCCTGAAAGTAATCCTCATCGTGGAAATTCTGCTCAAAATCCACCCAGTCATTGAGGTTAATAATTTTGTTGTTATTAAGCTTGCGGTGATTCGGCATCATATTTTTCTCCGTTACTTTATTGTATCCTGCAACTTTGACGGCTTCGTAAAAAGTCTAATTTCCCCTCCCCTAGTGGGAGGGGATAAAGGGGAGGGGGCATTTTGGACTTTTTACGGTAGTGTCTTTATTGTATCCTGCAACTTTAGTTTTGTCAGCATATATATACTATTGATGTATTACTGCATGAGGTATGCCACCGGGATGAGAAAAAATATAATAGTTATTATGTAATTAAATCAAATAGTTGTATTGCGTGAATATAGGGTTCAAAAGTCGAAGTAGTATTGGAACCTGTGAATGTGGTATATTGAAGCACAACCTCACATTTTGTGTTGGTATATATTGTGATCCTACATATTTTGTTGATTTAAAATGATGCCATCTATGTTAAGTATTTTTACAATCCTGCACTTTATGCTGGTGCGAGATATGATCTACATATTTTGTTGGTGCGTTTTTGCCGCTAAGATATGATGATCACAAATGCCAATATCCTAAGTTAATAGCATTAGGCGCTGTATAATGAAATAAATGGGAAAGTTAAGAATCTTTTGCTGAAAAACACAAAAGATGTTAAATTTAAGCCCACATTAGTATGGGCGAGGGGGGGGGATCATGATTAAAGGAAATATATTGGTTGTGGACGATGAAGAGAGTGTGCGTTCTGTATTAAAAGAATATCTGGCAAACGTTGGATATGTTGTGGTAACGGCTGATAGCGGTGAAGATGCGCTTCAGAAATTCATACCCGGTAAATTCGATAGTGTTGTTTCAGATCTTATGATGCCGAAAATGGATGGTATGGAATTATTAAAGCAAATAAGGCAAAAGGATACAAATGTTGTATTTCTAATGATCACAGGATATCCAAGTATTGAAAGTGCGATCGAAGCAATAAAAGCCGGAGCGTATGATTATGTTACCAAGCCTTTCAAATTTGAAGATGTGAAAATAAAACTTGAAAGAGGATTATATGCTAGAAATTTGGAAAAGTCACTGAAAAGGGTAAATGGACTGATGTGGGGACTGATTATCTCTATTCCGATCTGGCTAATCCTTGGAATTGTACTGGGATTGGTTTGGAGATGGATATGATACGGGCGCTGCCCGGCTGTTTGAATGATTGATAATATCGCCACCATTTTGTTTATGTTTTAACTCAATGATTTCCAACATCAGCTTTGTTTGACTTTCCATGCTCTGTTTTAACATTGTTGTGAGTTCAAGAATGAGTTTGTCCCTCTTTTTTTTAGCCGAAGAAAAGATGTCTAATGATTGATTTAAGTTAACAAAGATTTTTTCAAATAGATCAATTCTCTTTTCGATGGTTCGTATCCGACGATCTAATTGTTTAAGGGGGTCTTTTTTAGAAGAAGAGTGACGTGTTTCCCTCCCATCCTTTATATTCTCAGTAAGAATTCCACCTATATTTCTAATATTTACTACTTCGTTAATTACATTTTTGCCAATGACTTTTAATTCGTCGGCATAGCCATGAACAAGGGCGGCATCACACAAGATGTTAATAAGCCGGGGAATCCCCCTGGAATACTTGTGTAAAGCCTCAACGGCTTCCTGATCAAAAATATCAAGGTTTTCTGTCCCCGCAACCCATAACCGGTGACGAATATATTGATTCAATTCATCTTTGTCGAGACCACCCAGATGCCAGTAAACAGTAACTCTCTGTATGAACTGCTCCAGATTTTTCTGTTGAAGCTTATATTTTAATTCAGGTTGCCCAACGAGCAAAATCTGTATTAAATGATGTTTTTCGGATTCCAGATTCGAGAGTAATCTTATTTCTTCAATTGTTTTATCCGGTAGATTTTGAGACTCGTCGATTATCAACGTGACGCGTTTCTTTTCGGCGAATTGTTTTAGTAAAAATTCGTGAAAAACATCAAGCATTTTAGCTTTATCCATGGCGTTTACGGAAAGTTCAAATTCCTGGCAGACCATTTTTATAAATTGTTTAGGACTAACAAGGGTTTGATTAACAACGGCGACCTGGATAGTTGACTTCAGTTTGCGTAAGAGAAAATTAATCAGCGTTGTTTTGCCGGAGCCGATTTCTCCCGTGATTACAATGAATCCTTTGTTTTCTCTGATGGCGTACTCGAGATGGGTATATACTTCTTCATGGCCGCGACTCATAAATAAGTAGTCGGGGTCCGGTGTAAGATTAAAAGGTTTTTCTTTGAAGCCGTAAAATGATTTGTACATAAAGTAATATTGTGTAATTACTGTTGTATTTTGTTGAGTATAGTTCCGATAACCGGTTTGTCCCGTAGAAGTTCTATAGCACGTTTGAGATCCTCCCTGGTGGTCTTTTCCGCTTCAACTACCATTAAAATACCATCGATGAAACGAGAAAGAACCAATGAATCGGCGCTCGTCAAGAGGGGAGGACTATCGAAAATAATAATCCTGTCAGTGTAACGTTCTTTCAGTTCATTAACGAGGTCCTCCATCCGGGGTGATCCTAAAAGCTCTGAAGAATTTGGTATAGGTTTACCGCCGGGAAGAACTACCAGCCTGTGCATCCCCGGATTTACCAGAAGATCAGCTATTTCTGCTTTGCCTCGCAGATAATCGGAAAGACCATTTTCGGCATCAAATCCCAAAAGACTATGTATGGAAGGTTTTCTCAGATCGGCATCTACAAGAAGAACGGTACCATCTATCTGTTGAGAAAGTGCGATGGCGAGATTAATAGCGGTGACTGTTCTGCCTTCACCGGGATTCGCACTGGTGATGAGGAGACTGTTCTCCTGTAGTTTCTTTAACTGACTGAGAATTTGGGTCCGGAGAATCTTTAGCTGATCTGCAACTGCGTTTCCATGACAAATGGAGATAATTTTGTTGTTTTCAAGGTTTTGAAAATCAATTTGTTTAATTGCTGTGTAGTGATAGACAGGATTGATCTTTTCAAAACGCTGTTCCTGTTTCTTTGCCGGCGAAGTTCTCAACGGAGATGAGATTTTGTCGTCTATTATAATATCCTCGGCAAGACCCTCTCTGGCTTCTTTCGCTTTATCAAGGGCTTTTCTTAATTTACTCATGATCACATTTCCTTAAAAATATTAGTTAATTTGAATGCAACTACTCACGTAGTCAGGCTGAAGCTGTTTAGGCTGAAGGGGCCGGAAGAGCGCAATTGCGGCGCTTTGGCGGAGAAACAGCAGATTTTTGCATCAAACATGGCTTCAAAGTGTGCAATATTACCGCTTTTCCTAACAGTCTTCAGCCTTCAGTCTATCTACCTGAGTAGTTACATTTGAATTACGATATACACTCCTCACCCTCTTCCCTCATTGGGAGAGGGGATTTCTTGTTGATATTTATGCCCTGCAACCTTTATTCGAGGGAGAGGGAATCCGATTGTTTACAATTGTATCATCAATTTCCGCTGGATTTTCAACCAGAGGATGTCGATTGGCATAATAAAAAAATGAATAACGATCAATGCCACGCATACGACACCGATAGCCAGCGAAACAGCGATAATTATCCTTTTATGCTTACGCTTTATATCTTCTTCGCTTTCAATTAAAGGGATAGCTGATAACATGGGGACATCTCCGAGGCTGTCAAGATCGGCTGTCGTTTTTATTGAATGATCAAGGTTTTCCTGAAGGAACGCAAGACCGGCACCGACGCCTAAGGATAGGAATAGCCCCATGAGCATAACTTTAAGCCGGTCGGGTTTTTCGGGAGCTTCAGCTTTCGCCGCCGGCTCTATGATCGTGAAACGTTCACCATGCTGGGTTTCTTCCATTCCCTTGGCCACTCGCGCCTCCATCAACTTGCTCATGATCTCATTGTACTTTTCCCTGGCATTTCCGTAATCAGTGGTCAGACTGACATATTCTTTTTCGACACGTGGAGCGTTTTCGATTTTTTTCTGATAATAGTTCATTTTTTTCTTGATACGGAATCTTTCATCAAGGAGGTGATTGATCTCTATATTAATAGACTCTATCTGTGTTTTAAGACTCATATAGGCGGGATTTCTCTCCTCTTGAGCAAGCCTGGATACCGTTTTGCCTTTTTCAGAGTTTTGTATTTCTCTGGAAAGGCTTGCCACTTCTCTTGAAAGCTTGACAACATCAGGATGTTGTGGGCCTAATTGAACTTTCATCGTTACAAGACGATTCTTTAAATCGTTGAGCCGTTCCGTATCAGCAGAAGAGACTTTTGTTTCCTCTGTCGGGGCTTCCAGTTCATGAATCTCTCTTTTTAGCCTTATAATATCGGGATGTTTGTCTGATAAGCTGGTCTGAAGGTTGATAAGCTGCAGACGAAGAGACTTAAGACGTTCTTCCCGGGTTCCCCCGGATACGATTGTTCCTCCTGCCGTTACAACGGGTCCCGAAAGATCTAAATTGGCAATTTGCCCTTCGAGGTAGACTTTTCTTTCCTTAAGTGAACTAAGCTGCATATTAGCCTGGTCAATATCCCGGCTCAGTTGATCCAGGGCGCGAGCATTGATGGCATTGTACTCAGGGAGTTCACCGATATGGGCTTTCTTGAATTTGGTGATTTTACTCCCGTATTCGTCGATTTGTTTTTTTATATGATTCAATTCCTGCTGCAGGAACTCGGTTGTGCGTGTGGCTTGTGCTTCTCTTTTTTTCAGATTTGCCTCAAGGTAGAGGGAAGCAAGTACATTGGCGACCTTCTGAACAGTTGTCGGGTCTTTACCCTCATATGAAAGGGTAAAGGCAATGGTGGCATCTTTACCTCTTCTTCCGCCGGCCTGGATAGTTTCCAGAACAATATCTTTCCTCATTTTCGTGAGAACTACTTCCGTGGCGTATTTTTTCCCCATGTCAGGGTACAGGTTAAATTGATTGATAATTTTTATCAGATTAGCGCGGCTCAGAATCTGCTGGGTAATAGACTGAAGACGCTGTTCCACATAGCCTGTTACAGTGGACTTTACATATTCCTGGGGAATCTGTTGGGATTCAATGAGAATTGTTGACCTGGAAACAAAAATTGGCGGCAGGATGAAAGCTATTACCGCCACGATTATAAACACCGGTATAGCAGATAACAGGAAAATTTTTATCCTTCTTCTGATTAATCCCTTGAATTCATTGATGTTTTCCATTAAAGAATATTCCTTTATTGTATTGCGCAGGGCCCGTTCCCCTGAACGGGCCGATTACCTCACGGTAATAGGTTTTAATAAGCAACAATGATGCCAGGACCAATGCTCAAAACCGAATATTTGATCATTTATCCGTGATTCACAAAAAACTACCACTTTTGCGGGAAATTGAAATTCAGAGTAAGCCATACCATATTTCGGTCCCGATCTTGATCATTTGTCAACATTTTATCATGTTCGTTGGAATAGCTGTATCCAAGCGCCATCGAATGATTTTCTGTAATCATGTAGTTCAGTGATGGTGCCACTGTGTAATACCTCGTATCTCTGTTTCGGGAAATGCCAGTCGATTCAGTAAAATACAGAGAACCGGCTAAGCGTATACTGAACTTGCTCGTCAGCATTTTATTGGTCGACAGAGAAAATCTGTTTACTTCGACAAGTTCCCCCTCGGCGGTATAATTAAGGTCGCGTGAATAGCCTAAACTTGCGGAGGCTGTCTGCCAGGATTTATCAAGGCTGACGTCTGCGGTCCAGCCCCAGTCATTATCGGAGCGGCCCGAGGGTTTTTCTTCCGTTTCTGTATAACGAGCACCGGCTGTGACGCTGCCCGTGAATGTTTCGGTAAATGTATGGGCGAGGCCAAAGGAAAGTCCGTAGCCGTCGATTTTGTCTTCATCAGAGTCTGTATTCCTATAATAAGGCCTCAGTGTCAGTACATCGAGACGGTTATTAAATGAATAATTGAAAGGAAGAGAGACGGAATGACCTTCCGAATCAGTATAATCAATGAGATAGTAATCCGTTTTCGTGTAACTGTAATCAATGCCTATATCCGTAACTTCACTTATCTGAAAAGACAGACCGCCGCCCCCGCCATAGTGCTCACGATCCGACCACAGTTCCACGAGGCCTGTTTCCTGGAGTTCCGTATCGAAGGTTGTGTCTTTAACATAGAAACCATTAGCCCTGATGCTTAATCTTTCAAACATTCGATACGATGCATCCAGACCGTAATTTTGCCTTTCATTGTCCTGTTTCGTCTGGTCCATATAACGGACAACGTCAACGACAGCCCGGGCTCCGATGTCCAGACGATCGGTGGCATAGCCAAATGTGAGGCCGGGGCTGATGGTCCCGATGTAATCGTCCTTCTTGTTGGTTTTGGAAAAATCAATATTATCATTGTACTCGCCCCTGAGGCCAATGGATGGTGTCAGGGTAACATCTGCGGCGAGCGCTGCGCCAAATGATACAAAGACAAGGATTATTATGGAAATTATGTAAGATTTAGTATGCATGAATCAACCTCCTTAGTTTGAGGTAAAAGGTTCAAGGACCAAGGTTCAAAGTTTATGGGACGACGACGACGTCTCCTCTTTTGAGGAATATGTTTTGTTCCAGATTCTTTCCTTTCTTAACTTCATTATAGTCGAAGGGTATCTTTATGGATTTGCCCTTTTCCTGGCGAAGGATGATAATGTTGCCGGGAGAGGCAAATGCATTCAAATCACCGGCCATGGCAAGAATCTGCATTATGTTTGTTTCCAAGTTGATCGGGTATTGTCCCGGTCTGTTTACCTTGCCGACGGCATAGGCTGTCATACTGTTAGCGCTTAAGAGCATGACAGTGACTGTCGCGTCAGTCACGTATTCCTTCAATTTCTTTGAAACAGCATCTCTGAGTTTGGTTACGGTTAATTCGGTTACATCAATATCCCCGATAAGAGGGAAGGCAATAATACCGTCGGGTGGTACGATCATCTGACGGGTGAGAGTTTCGTCCTTCCAGACAGAAATCTCAATAGAATCACCGGGGCCTATCTTATATCTGCTTTCTTCCGCGAATGTCACCGTATTATTAATGGCAAATGAAGCCAAAAACAAAAGTAAGACAAAAAATACTGTTTTTTTCATTGAAACACCCTCCTTAAACATTTTGCAGATTAGCCACTCAATGATAGTTTCGTGAAAAGCAGGATTTCCCCTCCCTCCCATCAAGGAAGAGGGGGCATTTTTGACTTTTTTGCGAAACCGTCACAATAATAGGGTGCCATGGACAAACTTGTTTGTCCGTGCCCATCGTTACAATTATTCATGTCCCTCAACAGATGAAGATGGCATATCATCGGAGACCTTTGTATAACGTCCCCCTTTGCCCAATTTCTGCGTCAGGCTCAAATTTTCATCCTCGAAATATCCAATATATTCCTGTGGTTAAAATTTTCACCTTCCTTGAACTTGAACAAAATTGAACATTCTGCAAAGGTCTCCATCGATGGATAATACTACATTTCGGTTCCCATTATACCAGCCCGCACTCGACCATTTCCACTCTTCGACGGCTGTAACAAGGCCCCTTGTAACCGGATTATTGTGAATATAAGCTATTTTTTCAAAAAGTTCATTTTCAGTGTGGATATTTCGATCATATCCAGGTCCGGTTTGCCAGAATCGGAATACCTCCCGGTTCCCCCGCCGAACGGTTAGTTTTTCCAACCAATTCTGGTTATTCTCACGGAGGAAGTGTTTCGCCTTCCTGGCTACGGATTGCTTAATTGCTTTCAAAAACAATGCAATATCATAAACTGGAAGCAAGGGGCAAACGAGAAGATGAGCATGGTCCGGCATGATTACATACGCTAAAAGGGCAAATCTATATTTTTCTTTAGCATTTCCTGTTGCCTGGACAAACCAGTGTCTGGTTCGTTCCCGGCTCAACAACGGAAGTTGCTGGAAACAAGAAAAAGTTAAAAAGTGTGTATGGCCGGGATCGTTGAAATGGCGGATAGCTTTTCTTTTTGTTTGATTCATGCAAATATCTCTTTGCACGGATAAACAAGTTTATCCATGCCACCCCTAAGGCGGCAAAGCCGCAAATTCGAATTTATTTTCCGCCGGTATCTGCGCAAAAAGCGCCTGTTTGCGTGCAACGCACAGGCAGGCAGTTGTTGTGAGTAAAAACTCTAATAAAATCTATTGTGACAATTTCTCCATTTCTTTTTCTGCTTTCTGCCGTCCGGGAAAATCTTTGTCACCTTTCAGGGCTAATTGCAGATAGCTTTCCGCCTTATCTTTTTCACCCAGACCGAGGTAAATCATTCCCATGTGATAATTGATGGCCGGGATATTCCTGGCTTTTTCATCAATGCCAAGAAGTAGATCTTTTGCTTTCTTATATTCGCCCTTGCGGTAATATACCCATGCCCCCGTATCCACCAGGGAGGAAACATTTTTGAATTTTTCCAGCAACGGCGCAATAAATCTTTCTGCCTTTGCGAGGTTTTCCTCCGTTGGTTCATACTCGCAATAGTAAAAGGCCAGATTGTTGGCCGCCATTGGGACTTCCGGATTCCTGGCTAATACTTCTTCGTATATGTCCCTGGCTTTTTTGTATTCGCCTTTTTGCTCAAATATCATGGCGATGAGAAGAGCAATACGGGGATTGTCTGGATCAAAGGCCCTCATCTTCTCATAATTTGCCAGGGCCTTGTCGAGAGAACCCTGAGATTGTTCAAGCCGGCCGAGACTGAACAATGCCTGCTGGTTGTTCGGATTGATTTCAAATGCCTTTTCGTAGCTCTTGCGGGCATTGGAATAATCCTTTTTGATTGTATAAAGTTTTCCCAGCAAAATATAATAGCCGGAATTCTTCGGGCTCTTTTTAATCTGCTGTTGAACTCTGCCTATGGCTTCGTCAAGTTTCTTTTTTTTCAAGAGGGGGTCTATGCTCTGGATGAGTGCAGGGGTATAATTGACGTTGGCTTCGAGGGCTTTCGCGAAGAGCGATTCGGCCTCAGCGCCTTTCTTTTCCAGGCGTTTTACGATACCTTTTTTGTAGTAAGCAACAGGAGATCCGGGCGCAAGCTTTAACAGGCGTGAATAATATCTGTCCGCCCCTGAAAGATCCTTTTTCTCCAGGGCCATATTACCGAGGGCAAGCAGGGCTTCTCCTGCATTGGGATTCTTATCCAGCACCTTTTTGTAAATGTCTTTGGCAATTGCCGGTTCCTTGTTTAAAAGGTGAGCCCTCGCAAGGGCAAGGGATACGGGAATATTTTCGGGTTGTTCGCCGAGAACTGTGCGATATTCTGAGATGGCTCCCACATAATCTTTTTTGCTTACAAGAATATCCCCTTTCAAGGTGAGGCCGGCTACGTCTTTTGGATTTTCCTTTAAAACTTCTTCTACAAGTTTCATTGCAGCGTCAGATTTTCTGTCCCGATAGTAAATTCCCGCGAGAAAGACTTTCGCTTTCAGAAAATCTGGCCCTCTTTTGATCTTTGCGATAAACCGGTTGAGGAGCTCCATGGCCTTTTCTTTATTCTTTTTCCCGAGCTCATACCGGGCAAGTATTTCATACGGCGCATATTTATCGGGCATATCACGAATGGCCGTCTGCAGTGTTTTGACCATGGCGTCATCCTGTTTATTTTCCGCGTAGAAACGGGAGAGATAGATGCGAAGTTCTATCTTGTCAGGGTGAGTGTCAACAAGATCTTTGAGTATTATTTCGGCTTCTTTCTTTTTGTTTGTCCGGTTGTAAAATTGCGACAGGAGGAGCTTTGGCCCGTCATTTTCGGGTTCCTGACTGGCCAGAGTTTTGTATTCTTTTTCTGCATCGTACAGGCGATTGCCCTTTTCGAGAATACGAGCTAGAAGCAGCCGGCCTCTCACATTCTTTTGATCCTGTGCGAGGAGGTCTCCCAGTACTTTTTCTGCCCCTTGTGTATTCTTTTGCCTGAGTTTGATATTAGCCAGGATAAGATAAGCGACGTTTTTTTTGGGATTTTTCTCGATGAGCGATTTCAGAATTTGCTCTGCTTCAGAAACCTTACCGTCGGCAAGGAGACAATTTGCGTTTAACAGGAGCGCTTCTTCATGACCTGGATTTTTAGCCAGTACCAGTTTCGCTTTTTCCCATGCCTTATCCTTTTGACGGCCGAGAAGAAGTATCTTCCCCAAAGCTGCCTGGGCGTCCAGAAGTTCGGGATTCAGCTCAACGGCTTTGGAGAGCGCACCGTAGGCCGGTTTAAATTTCATCTGTTTCAGGAGAGCCTGGCCAAGCATGGAGTAAGCTTTGGCAAAATTGGGATCAATCTTGATGGCATTACTGAAGTTGGCGGTTGCCTTTGTGTATTCTCCCTTTGCGTAAAGCTCTGCTCCCTTATCAAAAAATTTCATTTTTTTTGACTCAGTGCTTCCACAGGCCACAATCAATAGGACTAAAACAACCAGGAAAAATTTCATGAATTGCTTAAATTCCATTACATAATCTCCTTTTCTATCTCAATGAAGTGATATAAAACAAAAAACACCTATCATATTGTTTCTAAAAAAGAAAGGACAAACAAAGGACAAAGGACAAAGGACAAAGGAACAAGGATCAAGGAACAAAGTACAAGGATAGAAAAACAATTTTGAATTTTGAATGTTTAATTTTGAATTACATACCAAGCCATCCTACCTTTTACCCTGTTCCTTTGTCCTTGATCCTTGTTCCTTTGTCCTTGAATTGGAGGACGTCTTTGTATACGTTCTTTTTTGATACTCCCATTTCTTCGGAGATAATGTTCACAATGTCTCTTGTTGAGAGTTTGGAATCGTTTTGTAATTCTTTGAATCTTGTTGTTAGTTTTTCGTGTGAGTAGCTCTTGGGACGTTTCTCCGTTCCCGAGATGATAAGGGTAAATTCACCCTTAATCTGTCTTTCCTTGAGAGAATCAATAAGTTCGCTCACAGTGCCGCGTAATATTTCCTCGTAGACCTTGGTTAATTCTCTTCCAATTACAGCGTGTCTGTCCCCAAAAATTTCTTCTATTTCTTGAAGTGTAGAAATAACTCTCCTCGGAGATTCGTAAAAAACAATCGTTTTCGTTTCATCCTTGAGGGATTTCATTAATTGCCTTCTTTTCCCTTTTCGTGAAGGAAGAAACCCTGAGAAAACAAAGCTATCCATGGGAAGCCCTGCGGCGCTCAATGCGGCAACAACTGCTGATGGACCGGGTACAGGCACAACCCTGATAAAATTCCGGATAGCCTGATTAACAAGGATATATCCGGGATCTGATATGCCGGGGGTCCCTGCATCGGAGACATAGGCCACATTCATTCCATCATTCAGTCTGGATATGATGTAGCTGCTCTTTTTCAGTTCATTCTGGTCATAGAGACTGGTCAGGGGGGTATTAATGTCGTATGCATTGAGAAGTTTTTTCGTGTGTCGCGTATCCTCGGCGGCTATGAGTTGGACTTCCTTCAAAATCCTCAGGGCACGAAGAGTAATGTCCTCCATATTCCCTATGGGAGTGGAAACTATATATAATATTCCTTGTTCATTGTCCCTTGCACCTTGCACCTTGCACCTTTGTCCTTTTACGTCAGCCCCATGCGAGTTCAAATGCATTTTTAATATGTTTTACAATGTTGCCTTCTGTCGATAGTTTGATAGCGATTACATCGAACCGCGCTTTATGATCATCAAGATTTTTCTCTTTAAGATAGTTCAAGGCTACTTTGGATATCTTCCTTTGTTTGTTCAGGGTTACAGCATCCTCCGGTTCACCGAAGTCTTTTGATTTTCTGCTTTTTACTTCTATGAAAACAATGTCACTCATATCACGGGCAACGATGTCAATTTCTCCAAATACACATTTGTAATTTCGCTCGATTATTTTGTATCTCTTCTTTCTCAGAAAAGCAGTGGCAATGTCTTCGCCTGTTTTGCCGGTCTTTTTATTATCACTTTTCATAACGTTGAGTTGTCATGTTATAGGGTCAGGCCTTTATGAACGCCACCAATACACGGACAAACGATACTGAAACAAGTTCAGCCTTCGGCGTGAGCTCAGTCGAACCGCACATGGTTTGTCCTCGGTGAGCCTTCGGCGTGAGCTCAGTCGAACGCTCAGCCGAACCGTCCATGCCACCCATCTTGCCCCTCAATTCAAAATTAAGAATTGTATTTACCTTGAACCTTGAACCTTGAACCTTGTTCCTTTGTCCTTAATTCAAAATTAAGAATTCAAAATTGTTTTTATATCCTTGTCCCTTATTCCTTGCACCTTGTCCCTTATTCCTTACGCCTTTACCTTGAAGGATTTTCTGTGAATTTTGCAATAGCCGTATTTTATTATAGCTTCACGGTGTTCTCTGGTGCCGTATCCCTTATTTCTGAGAAAATTATAATCAGGAAACTGTCGATGATATTTTTCCATCACGTGGTCTCTCGAAACCTTGGCCATAATGGATGCAGATGCCACGGAGATGCTGAGGGAATCCCCTCTGATGATTGCTTTTTGTGGTATGGAAAGATTGATTGTGTCTCTGCCGTCTATGAGAAGGTAATCAGTGGGGGCGGAAAGGTTCAAAACGGCCCTTTTCATGGCCAGTAACGTTGCCCTGAGAATGTTGATTTCATCAATTACAGAAGGTTCAACAAACCCAAGTCCAATGGAAATAGCATCATTTCTTATGGTTTTGAATATTTTTTCTCTTTGTAATGGGGTTAACTTTTTTGAGTCGCGAATGTCCACGTTTATATAATCGTAGGGGAGGATTACTGCGGCGGCAACAATGGGACCCGCCAGGGGGCCCCTTCCAGCTTCATCTATGCCGGCAACCGATTTGAAACCGAGTTGCCGGACCTCAGATTCAAAGCTGTTCATATCATCTTCTGCCCAGTTCTTTAATCCTGGCTTTTTTGCCTTTTAGTTCTCTAAGATAATATAAACGAGATCGCCTGACCTTACCCCTTGTGATCACATCTATCTTATCGACAACGGGTGAATGTAAAGGGAATGTTCTCTCCACACCTATGCCGCGGGAAATTTTCCTGACGGTGAAACTGGCGCGATTATTTCCGCCTCTTTTTCTAATAACGACGCCTTCAAATACCTGTATTCTCTCTTTCTGACCCTCTATAATTCTTACGTGTACTTTTACCGTGTCACCGGATTTAAAATCGGGAATGTCTCCCCGCATTTGTCCTTTCTCGATGAAGTCAAGCGCATTCATTGTGTATATCCTCCAGAACTGATGTAATTTTTTACTATAGTGTAATTCTTATAACTTTTCTTCGTAATAGCTAAGAACCAATTTAACTACCTTTTTCCTAACAATCTGTCCAGCACAATCGACACTGCCGATCTAACGGATAGATGGTTGTATTTGGATGATCCCCTGATTGGTTCGATGAAGTAGTCAGCTTTATCGGTGATTTCATCGGCAATTCCCCAGCCCGTGCCAAAAACCAGGAGATAAGCGCTATTATTTTCTGATATCTTTTTATTTAAATCGTCAAATCGTAAAAACTTTTCTCGAAGGGATGCGCCGGTTACAACGAGATTTACCTTACCGTTTCCTGTTTCTTCCTCGATTTCCTTTAAGGTATCTTCCAGGGAGCTCTTTATTACCGTTGTGTCAAGGGCTTCTTTCCTGCATGGGTTATAGGTTGCGCCATATCCTTTCTGCCAGTGATCAAGTATTCGCCTGACAAATTGTCTTTGTTGCTCAAGGGGTGTAATAATATAGAAACGTTTAACGCCGTATGTTTTGCCAGCCCTCGATATGTCATGAATATCCATATTAGTAACTGCCGTTGTTACAACGTCACCTTTTTTATTGTAAACGGGATAATGTAAGAGAGCGATGTAAACGTTATTCATATGCACAGCTACGGATCAGAGGTACAAGGTTCAAGGTTCAAGGTACAAGGTTCAAGGTTCAAGGTAAAAGGTTCAAGGTTCAAGGAACCCGTTGTCTTTACCTTGATCCTTGTACCTTTGTCCTTTGTTCTTTAACCTTTGTCTTCAAGAATTTTTATATCTTCTTCTGACAGGTTTGCCTTTGCCAGTAAATCCGGTCTTCTCATCAGGGTCCTTTTGAGGGATGTTTTGCGTCTCCATTCATTAATTTTCTTGTGATCACCTGAAAGAATCACATCAGGGACCCCCCAGCTACGGTATTTCTGCGGACGTGTATATTGGGGGCCTTCCAAAAGGCCGGTCGAAAAAGAATCAAACAGGGCTGATTCTTTATTTCCCAGGACTTCCGGAACAAGGCGCGAGACGGCATCCACTATAATCATTGCTGGCAATTCTCCTCCTGTAAGAATGTAATCACCGATGGAAATCTCTCTGTCAACAAGATGTTCCCTTATCCTTTCATCCACTCCTTCGTAATGACCGCAGATGAGAATGATTTGAGAATACCGGGATAGTTCTTCCACAATTTCCTGTTTGAAGGTTTCACCCTGTGGCGTCATGAGGACAACATGCGCGTTATCTCTCGTGGGGACGATGGCATCAAGCGCTCTTGCGACAGGCTCAACCTTCATCACCATGCCGCCGCCGCCGCCGTAAGGATAATCATCGGTCATACAGTGCTTATCCAGGGTATAACTGCGGATATCATGGAGATGGATTTCGATTAATTGTTTGTCAAGGGCCTTTTTTATAAGACTGCAGTCAAAGGGGGTTTGAAACATCTTGGGGAAGACGGACAGTATATCAAACCTGATCATCCTTTCTTAAAGCCCCTCAAGCAACTCGACAATCATGATTCCTTTTTCGAGGTTTATTTGTTTTATTACGTCTTCAATATCCGGAAGAAGGATCTCTCTTTCTCCCCCGGTGCAAACATAAATATTATTGCTTCCTGCCTGGAAAATTTTTTCGATCTTTCCGAGTTTTTGGTTATCTCCTGTGAAAACTTCAAGCCCTATAATATCTCGCCAGTAATATTCACCCTCCGGCAATTTCCGGAGTCTGTCAGGAGGAATGAACATTCGGCATCCGACGAAAGACATTGTAGCATCAATGTCGTTCACACCTTCGAATTCAAAAGAAAAACTCTTTTTGGTGAAATTGATATATCTAACTTTGTAAAGATCGGGACCCCGCTCTTTGCATGTTATATACACATCTTTAAAAGGTTTGAGCGCTTCGGGTGATTCAATATATGAAACGGCTTTCATGCGGCCATTAACACCAACAGATTTACTGATCCTTCCTATTTCAAGGAGGTCTTTCAATTATTCAATAATCTCCAGAACCGATCTTTTATGAATCTTTGATGATGCGGCGCTCAGAATTGTTCGCATTGCCTTTGCTGTTTTACCCTGTTTCCCAATAACCTTTCCCAGGTCTTCTTTTGCAACCCGCAGTTCAATTACGGAAGTCTGTTCTCCTGTCACCTCGGCAACGTCAACTTCATCAGGATTATCTACCAAAGCTTGAGCCATGTACTTAACCAAATCTTTCATCGTATCAACCTCCACTGATCGTCTTTGTAAGCTAAAAAAACATTTGATGTACACTGAATTGAACAATAAGGGGTCTACAGCAAACTTTCACTATCAGGCTGCCTTCACATTTTCTTTTGTTAAAGCAACACCTTTCTTTTTCAAAATATTTGAAACTGTTATCGTGGGTTTTGCACCCTGTGACAACCAGGCTGTTATTCGATCCTCCTTGAGGATAATCTCCGGCGGATCTTTTTTAGGGTCATAATTTCCAACAATTTCAAGAAATCTTCCGTTCCGTGGAGCTTTGCTGTCAGCTACCACAATCCTGTAAAACGGTTTCTTTTTCTTACCCATACGAGCTAGTCTAATCTTAATGGCCATTCCTTTTGATATTACCTCCTAAGGCGGCAAAGCCGCAAAGTTATCAGGGATCAGGTGTCGGGAGTTCGGTGAGCCTTCGGCGTGAGCTCAGTCGAACCAGATCGGCAAAAGACAACGGTCACCCATTGGGCTTTCGGCACGATGAGACACGTTGTAAAACACCGCAGATCCCTGACCCATGACACCAGCATCTGCGCAAAAAACGCAACTGTTGTGAAGAAAGATTTCAACTACTAACACATATTATGTCTTAGTTAAAGGGGAAATTACCTCTTTTTAAATATTTGGCTCCTCCCTTTGTTATCTTTTTCATCATTTTTCTCATTCCAATGTAGTTTTTGAGTAACCGGTTTACATCCTGGACAGTTGTACCGCTTCCCCGGGCAATCCTTTTTCTCCTCTGGCCATTTATAACCTGGTATTTTATCCGTTCCTCACGGGTCATTGAATCTATAATCGCTATGATTTTTACAAATTCTTTATCATCGGGAGCGACGTTTTTCAGGTTTTTTACCTTACCAAGTCCCGGGATCATTCCTAAAATATCCTCAATTGAGCCCATCTTTCTTATCTGTAATAACTGCTTTCTGAAATCTTCAAGAGTAAAGGAATCTTTCCTTATCTTTTTTTCCAGTTCCCGCGCCTCTTTTTCGTCGAACGTTTTCTGTGCCTTTTCAACGAGAGTCAGGATGTCACCGTGGCCCAAAATTCTGGAGGCCATTCTTTCAGGGTGGAATACTTCCAGAGCATCAACTTTTTCACCGGTACCAATGAACTTTATAGGTTTCCCCGTTACTGTCTTGAAAGACAATGCCGCTCCACCGCGGGCATCGCCGTCCATTTTTGTTAATATAGCGCCGTCTATTTCGAGAAGATCATTGAAAGTTTCGGCGACGGAAACGGCTTCCTGGCCTGTCATGGCATCGGCAACAAAGAGAATTTCTGCCGGATTTACGGCATTTTTTATGTTTTTCAGTTCTTCCATTAATTCGGTGTCGATGTGTAGTCTGCCGGCGGTATCAATAATCAGCGCGTCGAAACCTCTGGTCCTGGCATCATTCAGGGCGTCGGCGCAAATTTTCACAGGATTATTCATGTCGGTTGAGTCAAAGAAGCCGGCGCCGATGCTTTCTCCAAGAATTTTTAATTGCTCTATAGCCGCCGGCCTGTAAATATCGGCTGAAACAAGAGAAACCCTTTTTTGCTGATCCATGAGATGACGGGCTATCTTGGCTGCTGTAGTTGTCTTGCCGCATCCCTGGAGCCCCACCAGCATAATAGGCGCCGGGAGGCGATTTGCAAGTTTCAATTGACCGCTGTCATCTCCCAGAAGCTCAATAAGCCTGTCATGAACGATTTTAACGATTTGTTGACCCGGAGAGATACTGTCTAATACCTCATGTCCAACAGCCTTTACCCTGACATCTTCCACAAAGTTTTTTGTGACCTTGAAATTTACATCCGCTTCGAGGAGCGCCATTCGTATGTCTTTCATGGCTACCCTGACAGATTCTTCATCCAGCGTACCTCTGCCTTTGAGCTTTTTGAAAACGTTGTCTAATTTTTCAGTCAGATTTTCGAACATAGTTAATGCCGGGTTAAGGGTTCCCAGTTCCCAGTTTCGGGTTTCGGGTTTCGAGTTTACGGCAAAAGTCCGACTTTCAAGTAACTCGTTTGGCCGAATTTAATATAACTTGTTGATTTTTCTGGATACTATCCAGATACACGGCCTGTTCGGGGAACAGGCCGTACAACATGTAGGGGCCGATGCCCCCATCGGCCTTAAACATGCTTTGCAAAAGTTACTTTCCATTATAATGCCGCTAAACGGCATAATGGCGCTTTTTACGA
>JGI24025J20009_10001297_pt1 | contig 18975 bp, 17 predicted proteins | sample Cruoilmetagenom3_FD_20009 | JGI IMG/M metagenome (IMG submission 20009) | reverse complement strand
TCGCCAGCACCATTTCCGACACGGCGGCGAAATATGCCGCCGAAGTGCGCGAGCGATCCTTCCCCGGCCCGGAACAGCTTTACCAACCGAAAGATTGATAGCGGCAACCGCCGCTCCACCGCAGACCATTCGCAGGACGACACATCGCATGGCAACTTTGCTGCGCTACTATACCTTTTCACTCGTTTTCACCGCCGCCTGTTTCGCGCTGGGCCTGTGGTATGGCATCGCCAGTACAGACAGTCTGGGCGCAGTGCTGCAGGTCTTGTGGATCATCCTGGTCCTCTCGATCCTCGAAATCTCGCTCAGCTTTGATAACGCAGTGGTCAACGCGACAGTGCTGCGCGAGATGGACCCGGTATGGCAGCAGCGCTTCCTCGTCTGGGGCATTGCCATTGCCGTATTCGGCACGCGCATAGTCTTTCCGCTCGCCATCGTCGCTATCGCAGCGGGAATCGGCCCCGTCGAGGCCGTGAATCTCTCGTTGAATGACCCGGAGCGCTATGAAGAGATCGTATCCGGCGCGCATATCGGCATTGGTGGTTTTGGCGGCGCGTTCCTTGCGATGGTGGGACTGAAGTTCTTCTTCGATGCCGACAAGGAAGTTCACTGGATTGCCACGGTCGAGCGCCAGCTAACCAAGGTTTCCAATCTTCCCTCGATCGAGATTGGCCTGCTACTGGTCGTGATGTGGGTGATTTCCCTGCAATTGCCCGACGCTGACGCGCTGACCTTCCTTGTCGCCGGCATGCTCGGCCTCGTTACCTTCATCGCCGTGGATGCGCTGGGTGAATGGCTCAACATGCGCGAAGAAGCCAAGAAGGCGAGCGGTGCGGTTGTCCGTTCAGGTCTGGGCGGTTTTCTCTACCTCGAAGTGCTCGATGCTTCGTTCAGCTTCGATGGTGTGATCGGAGCCTTTGCCCTGTCCAACAACATGATCATCATCGCGCTCGGCCTATCCATCGGTGCCATGTTCGTCCGCTCAATGACAATCCATCTGGTGCGCAAAGGCACGCTGGCTGAATATCGCTACCTCGAACACGGTGCGTTCTGGGCAATCATTGTGCTGGGCGGCATCATGCTGCTGTCTGCCGTTGTGCATATCCCCGAAACGATCACCGGACTGATCGGCGGCGTGTTGATCGGGCTGAGCTTTTGGTGGTCGGTGCGTCACAACCGTGCCGAAAGGGCCGCTGCTAGCGCGGCTGAGGCGGATTGAAACGGCTCGCCAACGGTGCGGAAATGACCAGCTGGCTGAGGTGATAAATTAGCGCCGGCAGCAGCACGAGGCCCGCCATCGCTGGTGGAAACAGCACCGCGGCCAAAGGCGCACCCATGGCGATACTCTTTTGCGCCCCAGCAAACAGGAATGCGATCCGGTCGGGCCGCTCCAACCGCGATGCCCCGCCAAGCCACCATGCTCCGAAGAAGCCAAAGGCCAGCATGATACCGACAAGGCTGAGCAGTATGCCCCATGAAGCGAGGTCCAATTGCGACCATATTCCCCGCTCAACCGCGCTCGAAAAGGCGACATAGACCGCGATCGCAATGGCAATCCGGTCTGCCCAAGACATCAGCTTGCGATTATCCGTCACCACGCTGCCCAAACGGCCTTGCAGCACCTGTCCGATCACAAACGGCAGCAAAAGGATCAGTGCAATCCGCTCCAGCGCGCTGAGCTCTATTCCTGCTGTATCGGTCGGCAATCCTGCACTCGCCAGCCAAATGATGATGGGCGCAGAAATGAACACGCCGAGGATATTCAGAGCCGCCGATGCGACCACCGAATGGGCAACATTCCCGCCAGCTAGCGAAGTGTAGGTAGTCGCCGATTGCACCGTAGAGGGGAGCACGCCAAGAAAGAGGAACCCCAGTGCAATCGCAGGCGGCAAGGTGTTGTCAGCAAGGTGGAACATCGCCCAGCCCGCCAGCCCCATCGCAGCAAACACCCACAGAGCCAGTGGCAGCAGGAAACGTATATTGCCAATCCCGCGCAGCACGTCGGCGCGCGGCAGACGCAGGCCGTTAAGGAGGAACAGAAAGAAGATCGCACCGTCGGACACGAGCCGCGCGACCGCTTTGCCTTCGCCCGTTACCGGGACAATGCTCGCCAGCAGAATCGCTAGCAACAACAGCCGCACAAGCGGGTCGAAAAGGGTCAGAACGCGCCTCAACATGGCTGCGCGCTGTGCCGGGCTGGCCTTAGGCTTGCAAGTCGTATTGCTTCAGCAGATCGTAAAGCGTCGGGCGGCTGATGCCGAGCATCTTGGCCGTGCTGGAGATATTGCCTTCGCTGCGGGCAAGCGCGTGGCGGATCACCTTGCGGTCCGATTTCTCGCGCGCGCTCTTCAAATTGAGGACAGCGGCATCCTCTTCCTTGCCATCGCCCAGATCGAGATCCTCGGCGCCAATCAGCTTGCCTTCCGCCATGATGACAGCACGTTTGACGCGGTTCTCCAGCTCACGGACATTGCCCGGCCAATTCCAGCCATCAATGGCTGCCAGCGCGTCTGGCGCAAAGCCGGTGACCGCCGGATTCATCTCTTCCGAAAAGCGTTTGAGGAATGCCTTGGCAAGCAGCGTGGCATCGCCCGGGCGCTCGGCCAGTGCCGGGATTTTCACCACAACCTCCGCAAGGCGATAAAACAGATCCTCACGAAACCGTCCGTCAGCGATCATCGCTTCAAGGTCCTGATGCGTCGCGCACACGATGCGGGTGTCGACCGGGATCGACTTGCGCCCGCCAATCCGTTCAATCGTGCGTTCCTGCAGGAAGCGCAGCAATTTAACTTGGAGCGGGAGCGGAATGTCGCCCACTTCATCGAGGAACAGCGTGCCGCCAGCGGCCAGCTCGATCTTGCCTTCGGTGGTCTTCACCGCGCCGGTAAACGCACCTTTTTCATGCCCGAACAATTCACTTTCGAGCAGGTTTTCAGGGATTGCCGCGCAGTTGATCGCGATGAAATTGCCGTCCTTACGGGTGCTCGCGTCGTGCAATCCCTTGGCGAGCAATTCCTTGCCCGTCCCGCTGCCGCCCAGCAGCATGACCGAAACATTGGTGTTCGCCACACGCTCAATCGTGCGTGCGACTTTCACCATTTCCGGGGCCGAGGTGATGAGGCCGCCGAGCACAGTGTTGCCCTCTCCCGCCTTTGCAGCCAGCGCGCGATTTTCGACTTCGATCCGGTGCAGATTGAAGGCGCGCCGAACGATCAGGCCAAGCTGTTCGATATCGACGGGCTTCTGGTAGAAATCATAGGCTCCGTGTTCGATAGCGCCCAGCGCACTTTCACGCGCGCCATGGCCCGATGCGACGATGACCTTGGTATCTGGCTTGAGCGCCATGATTTCGTCCAGCACAGCGAAACCTTCAGTGGTGCCATCGGGGTCAGGTGGCAGGCCGAGGTCGAGCGTGACCACGGGTGGCTCTTCCGCACGCAGCGCAGCAATGGCGCTCGCCCGGTCCCCCACGATGACCACGTCGAAGTCCTCATAGGCCCATTTGAGCTGCGCCTGCAGGCCCTCGTCATCCTCGACAATCAGCAATTTGGGTTTCTGGTCGGCCATCACGCCACCTCTTTCTTGGAATTTTGCATCGCGTTGATCAGATCGCCCTCTTCACTCAGTGTCAGGCGCAGCACGAAGCGCGTGCCCAACCCTTCGCGCGATTCGACATCGAGGCGCCCGCCCATGGCGCGGACCAATTCCCGCGCCTCATAGGCACCGATTCCGAACCCGCCGGGCTTGGAGGAATGGAACGGCTTGAACAGCCGGGTGCGAATATATTCAGGCGACATGCCGCTGCCCGAATCGATCACTTCAAGCACCGCATTGCCGTGCTCTTGCCGCAGGTTGAGGAGAACCGGAGATTTAGCCTCGCTCGCCTCCACTGCATTCTGCACCAGATGCACCAGAGCCTGTTCGAGCGCCTCCGCATCGGCTTTCACGCGGCAATTCGCATTCTCGATCAGCGTCACCTGATGCCGGTCAGCATATTGTGCGGCGATCTTCTCGATCAGAGCGCCCAGTTCAACATCGCCGCGCTCGGTCCCGCCCATGCTGCCATAGCGCCCAAGCCGCGCGAGCAGCGCCTGCAATTTGTCGGTCGAATTGCGCAGAGTCAGGATCATGTCTGCCCTGAATTCGGGCTTGTCGGCGTGTTTTTCGGCATTTCCGGCGAGCAGCGAGAGCTGGCTCGCCAGATTCTTGATGTCGTGCATCACGAAAGCGATGCGGCGGTTGAATTCATCGAATCGCTGCGCCTCGCTCAACGCGTCCTGACTGGTTTGCTCGGCCAGATAGCTGGCGAGCTGGCGCCCCACGATGCGCAGCAGGTCGAAATCCTCCCAATCGAGTTGCCGTGCCATCGGTGGCCGTGCGAGCAGCACCACAGCGACCAACCGCTCGTAATGCAACAAGGGCACCAACGCCCAGGCGCGATCATCATCAAGCAGCCAGTCCGGGCTGGCAGCAGCGGGCACGCCGCTCTCATGATCCCGGCGAATATCGTCGAGATCGAGAATGAACTGGCTTTCTTCAAAGAAGCGCGCGCCATCAGCCGATAGCGCTTCGCCCGGCACATCGATATCCGGCCATTGCCAGCGCGCAGCAAGCGCCATGCCGCCTTCTTCACGCGGGGTCAGCAATATGCCCGACGGGCTGTCAGTAATATCCGCCACAGCCTGCACCGCGCGCTCCAGCAGCGGCGGAGCCTGCGGCCCGGCGCGCCCGATCGTATCGGTGAAGCGCAGCCATTCGGACCGGTAATCATAACGGTGCTGGAAAAGGTTTTTGGAAAGCGTCACGCGCAGCCAGCCGCGCAATTTCTTGGACGGCAGGACCGTCAGCGCGACAAGGCTGGCGAGCAGGACAAAGCCTGCCTGCAACATACGCCCATAATCGCTACCAACAAAGCTGAGGCCCTGCGCCACAACGACCATCACGACCAGATAGGCACCGATCAACAGCAGTGAGAATGACTGAAACGCAAAGCTGCGCGACGGGCTGAAGCGCAATTCGGTCTTATTGCGGACCATGCCAATGCCAAGCAGCGCCACTGCCACCAGCAAGGCAAGCGCACGCAGATCTCCCAGCACTTGCGGCAAGCCGTTGCCGAGATAGGCAATGGTATAAAGGTTGAGATCGAAGAGAAACAGCACGCCCAGCGCAGCAGCGGGCCAGCGCAGGGCAAGGCGCGCCTGCTGCGCTGCCCCGGCATACAGATTGTGTACCAGCACCAACGCGCCGATGCACAGAAGCAGCCGAAAGGTGAACACGAATTGCAGGATCAGCACCTGTGCTTCGGGTTGGAGATCATACTGCAATCGCGCTGCGAACAGGGCGAATTGCATCATCTCGACAAAGGCGAGCGCCGCGACCACCGGGCGGATCGGGCCGAGGCTCTTGTCACGGTCATCATGGCCGAACAAGCGATAGAGCATCCACAACCAGCCCAGATTGCTCACCACCAGCAACACTTCAGCGGCAAGGCTTTCGCGGCCAAAACCGGCGACAGTGAAGCTCCAGATTGCCGCGAGGGCCAGCGCGACGGCACTGGCGCTGGCAGCCGGGCCGCGCGCACGCTGGTTTGTCCCGACCCACAAACCCAGCGCTACCGCTGCAACAGCTGCGGCGAGGAATGTGAGATAAATCGCCAGATCCCAGGCAATGCCCATCAGCGCGCGCCTTCCGGCCACAGCACCACGCGCAGTGTCTGCAACATAATCAGCAGGTCGAGGAAGGGCGTGTAATTCTTGGCGTAATAGAGGTCGTATTCCAGCTTATGCCGCGAATCCTCTATGCTGGCTCCATAGGGGTAGTTGATTTGCGCCCAGCCGGTGATGCCCGGCTTCACCATATGACGTTCACCGTAATAGGGCAGCTTGTCATCCAGATCTTCGACGAATTGCGGCACTTCGGGGCGCGGGCCGACAAAGCTCATATGGCCAGTCAGCACCGTCCAGACCTGCGGCAATTCGTCGATCCGCACCTTGCGGATGAAGCTGCCGACACGGGTGATGCGCGGGTCGGATTTCTCGGCCCACTTCGCGCCATCCTTCTCTGCATCGGTGCGCATGGAACGCAGCTTCACCAGTTCAAACGTTTGACCATACAGCCCGACGCGTTGCTGGCGGAAAAAGGCGGGGCCTTTGCTGTCCAGTTTTACGATCAGCGCAAACAGCGCGATAATTGGAAATGTCAGCAGCAAGAGCAGTCCGCTGGCGAAGATATCAAATATACGCTTGGCCACGCTGGACATCGCGCGGCCTGACGAGAAACCATCGGAGAAAATCAGCCAACTGGGGTTAAGCGTGTCGAGATCGACGCGGCCTGTCTCACGCTCAAGGAAGCTGGAAAATTCGTTGACGTGGACGCCTGTAGTCTTGACCCGCACCAAATCCTTCAATGGCAGCGCATTGCGGCGTTCTTCCAGCGCGAGGACGACTTCGGTCGCACCCAGATTGGCGACATGGGCGCTCAAGTCCTTGATAGCCGAACGCGCGATGGCTTCGGCGACCTGCGGCTGGCTGTCGGCCATGCTGATGTAGCCGACCACGGCAAAACCGCTTTCCGGTTTCTCCGCCAGCGCCTTCAACCGCTCTGCACGCAGTCCAGCACCCAGCACAAGCACGCGGCGGCGGAACGCCGAAGTGCCAAGGATACCGCCCACAACTAGCCGGTTGAGCACCAGCAACACGGTGGCCAGTATCATCGCGTAGAGGAGAATTGAGCGCCAGAAGGTGTCTCCCGGCAAGAGGAATTCGATCATCGCCAGCGCTAGAATCGCCAGACTGACTGCAACCAGCAGCCGCGCGCTCGCAAAGCGCATGGAGCGCAGCGCCTCCGATCCATAGACGCCGACGGCAATCATCGCTGTCTGCGTGGTCACGGCAAAGCCGAGCAGCGGCAGCGCACGGCCGGTCAACGGCCCCGCTGACGAGCCGATCTGCGTCGCCCGCAGGCCCCACGCTAGATCAGCGGCGACCAACAAAAGCGCAAAGTCCAGCAGGCCGAGCAGCAGCACAGCATGTGGAATATAGTGCTTGAAGAGACGAATCATCGCTCAAACCGTCCAATAGGCCGGGGAAATTCCCGGATCATGGTTCGGTTAACGCCGATAAATGAAATGTCGGTAAACTTTACACCTCACCGCTTTGCCACGGAGAAATACCGGCTATGATTGTTTCTCCGTCAGTTCGCATTTGCGACTACATCTGGTAGGTTGTCACCAGCAGGAAACTGAGCGTCACGACCATGAGCAGCACCAGCGGGACACCGGTGCGGACATAGTCGCCAAACTGGTAATTCCCCTCCGCCATAATCAGCATGTTGGTTTGGTAGGCAATCGGCGTCGCGTAACACAGGTTGCAGCCGAACAGCACGGCGAGGATCAGCGGCTCCTGCGGCAACCCCAGCTCTGTCGCGATGGCGAACGCAATGGGCGTGCCCACAGTGGCGGCAGTGGCGTTTGAGGCAAAGTTCGTCAGCACGGTGACAAAAATCATGATCGCGGCGAGCACGCCTGCGGCAGGCAGATATTGCAAGCCCAGCGCCAGCGTCTCGCCTAGCCATCCCGCCGCACCGCTATCGAGTACGAAGCGTCCAATTGCGATACTGGCTGCAACCAGCACGATAACTTGCGCGGAAAGCGCCCGGCCCACGCGGTCAAACTTCACACAACCCGTCAGGAACATCAGGATGGCCCCGCCGAGTGAGGCGATGGCGATGGGCAGAATGCCGATGGAAGCCAGCCCTACTGAAACAAGCATGATCGTGGCGGCAAGCCATGCCTTGGACCGACGCGGAACTTCGCGCGCGCCTTCGAGCTGCAATACGCTGTCGGCCTGCGCAAATTCGTTGAGTTCCGGCGTCAGCCCCATCACCAACAAGACGTCACCTTCAGCAAGGCGCAACTCGCCGTGTATTTCCTGCGGATCGTCATACCGCAGGGGGCGGTCCGGCTTGTGAATACCCAGCACGGCAACGCCATAGCGATCCGCAATTCCCGATGTTGCCAGCGTGCGTCCGATCAGCCGCGAATCTGCCGTGATGACCATCTCCACGACCTGGACATCGTCACCCTTGGACAGCGCTTTGCGCTGCACCGCGTCGACCACCCAGCCGGGCGCAATCTGGCCTTGCAGCACGCGGATCGCGTCTTCCAGCGCATCATGTGTCCCGCTGACTTTCAACCTTTGACCGGTGGCGAAAGGACCGTCGGGACGTTCCTCGAAACGGAAATCGTCGGGCAGCATGTCGACGACTTCGTCGAAATGCTTGCCGTTGAGATTGCTGGACGGCGGCACGCGCAATCTGGTGACGAACCAGCGCTGGCCGTGCCCTTGTTCTGGCGTGTTGTCCTTCAGCAGCCGGGGCATGACCAGCCAGATATAAGGCAGTGCCACAAGCGACGCGAGGAGAACGATGGGCGTGAAGTGGAACACGCCCATTTCGGGCATTCCCAGATCAACCGCGATGGAAACGACAAGGATGTTGGTCGANGTGCCGATGGTCGTTGCCAACCCGCCGAGTAGCGAGGAGGCGTTGAGCGGCATCAGAGTCTTCGATGCCGGCATCGCCCCTTTTGCCGCAAGCGTCACAAAAATTGGGATCAGCAGGACAAGAACCGGAGTATTGTTCACCGCCATTGAGAGAACAAACGCGAGCACCAGCGCCAGCAGCAGGCCAAGCTGCAAATTGATCTTGAAAATCCGCTCCATGAAGCGCGCGGCAGGTTCCAGCGCGCCAGTCACGACCAGCCCCCTGCCCATCACCATCAGCGCGCAGATCGTGATGAGCGCGTAATGTCCGAAACCAGAGAATGCGAGTTGCAATCCGTCCGTCGGTTGGGTGTGCGGTAGCGGATAGAAATAAAGCCCCACCGCGATGATCGCGATAACCAATAGCGACACTATTTCGATCGAGATGCGGTTGCGCACAAACAGCACAAACATGACGATAGTCAGCGCCATTGCGGCGAACGCATGGAGGGAAGGAGCTTCAATCACGTCAGGTGTGGACCTTCCAGAGCATCATGCGAAATTCAAGCTGTTTTGCGGGAACCGCGCCAGCTCAGCCAGCATCCTCAACAATTTCAGCCAGCTCCTCGCTCTTGTGCGCGACCTTGCGATCCCGAATATCGCCCGGGTCCATCAGAATTTTACCCGATAGCCTACCCTGGGTCATCCACGAAACGCCAAATGCAAACAAGGCCACGGTTTCACTCCAGAATACCAGTCGCAGTGTATTGGCCCAATCCTGATCTGCGGCCAGTCCAATCGCTATTGCGGCCATGGAAGCGACAATGACCGTCCCACAAATCCTGTAGATCCGGTCGCGCATCCGCTTTGACTGACACGGCTGCGCATCCTCCTCCAACTGGTCAGGATCGACCTTTGTGAAGACGAAGAAGCAGAAGAATGCGAGCAGGCTGAACAATAGGGCTGCGGAGGCCAGATGCAGCAACGGGCTCGCCGCTTCCAGCCAAGCCGGTACAATCTCGGCCTGCCAGCCACGCGTCGGAAAGATCGCGACACCGGTTGCGGCGAAACCCGCCATTGTCGCCAGCAGCGCCACACTGGGAGTCCAACCACGATAAGACAGCAGCAAAGCTCCCACAAAGATCAAGGCTCCGACAAACACGTCACCCAGCAAGAAAGTCTCGTAATAATAGCCGCTGATGGAAGTGCGATGCTGCGTCAAAAAGCTGCCGACAATCAGTGTGGTGGGCAGGCCGAAGGCGACATATCCGACCAGAGATGCAAGGCGGCGCTGATCGAAACGCAGTTTGCCATCACGCGCATAGATATATGCGTCATTTCGGCGGTAGCGTTCAGGTCCGATCTCAAGCGGCATTTCCATGGGCGTGTCCCCCAATAGCCGGGAAGCCGTTGCTCCATTTGGCCAATCCCCCGCTGGTACCTCTGGCCGGACTCGAACCGGCACTTCGTGAGAAACTCGATTTTGAGTCGAGCGCGTCTACCAATTCCGCCACAGAGGCCCGTGAGCGGGGAGAGAGCCGATTAACGGCCCTTTTGCGCGATGTCTATGCGCTATCGCTTCGCTATGTGAGCGCGCTGTCTTTGCGCTATCGCTTCGCTATGTGAGCGCGATGCCTATGCGCTATCGCTTCGCTACGTGAGCGCGCTGTCTATCCGCTACCGCGCGCGATCGCTTCAGGCCTTCAGGGAAGTCACAATCAACTTGTGCAAGCGCGAGTGCAGCGGATCGTTCGCGGCAATCACCTGTTCGTCACAAATTTCCAGCGAACGGCCCCGATAATCGGTCACAAAACCGCCGGCCTCGCGCACCAGCAGGCAACCCGCCGCTGTATCCCACGGCGAAAGCCCGCTTTCCCAGAACCCGTCATAGCGCCCGGCAGCAAGCCACGCCAAATCGAGAGAAGCCGCACCAAAGCGCCGAATTCCAGCAACTTGCGGACCAAGGTTCGAAAAAATCTTCGACCATTCCGCAAAATCACCATGGCCCTGATATGGCGTGCCAGTCGCGATCAGGGCTTCGGAGAGGTTCCGTCGTCCGGACACCCGCAGGCGCGCATCCTGCAACCACGCACCGCGTGTTTTTTCTGCCCAGAAGGTCTCGTCCGTAATGGGCTGATAGACCACCGCAGCAGTCACATCACCCCAGCCGCCACCGCCCAGCTTGGGTTCCTGCACCGCAATCGAAATAGCGAAATGCGGAATGCCGTGGAGGAAATTGCTTGTCCCATCGAGCGGGTCGATAATCCAGCGCGGCTGGTCGGGCTCGCCTTCCATGATCCCTGCTTCTTCGAGTACGAAGCCCCAGCCCGGACGGGCGACCTTCAACTCGTCCCACAGGATGCGTTCAGCTACCTGATCGGCCTTCGACACAAAGTCGCTCGGCCCCTTCTGGCTCACCTGAAGGTGTTCAACCTCGTTAAAGTCGCGGCGCAGACGGCCACCCGCCTTGCGGGCAGCCTTTTCCATCACGCGAATAAGTCCTGAAAGAGCAGCCATGGCGGGTTAGCTAACCTTCCCGACATAGGTCTGTTCATACACATCGACCACGATGCGTGTGCCAGCACCAATGTGCGGCGGCACCATGATGCGCACGCCATTGTCGAGTACGGCAGGCTTGTAACTGGAGGAAGCGGTTTGTCCCTTCACCACGGCATCGGCCTCGACAATCTCGGCTTCAATCTGGGAGGGAAGCTGCACGCTGATCGGGCGTTCTTCCCACATTTCCAGCTGCACCTGCATACCGTCCTGCAGGAACGGGCGGGCATCACCCAGCAAATCACTCGGGAGGTTAATCTGCTCGTATGTGTTGGTGTCCATGAACACCAGCATGTCGCCGTCTTCATACAGGAATTGATATTCCTGCGTGTCCAGCCGCACCTTCTCGACCGTATCGGCGCTGCGGAAGCGGACGTTGGTTTTGCGGCCATCGATGAGGTTCTTCATCTCCACCTGCATGTACGCCCCGCCCTTGCCCGGCTGGGTGTGCTGGATCTTGGCGACTTTCCAGATGCCGCCTTCATATTCAAGGATGTTGCCGGGACGAATGTCCACGCCGCTAATTTTCATGGGGCTGCTCGTTTGCTGTAAATCTTGAGATTGCGGTGCGCCCTAGCTCTCTAAGGCGCATCATACAAGCGCATGGCAATGACTGCCGCTGCGTTCATGGACACGTAAGCGAGACATGCTAAGCCCTAGCCCATGAAAAAGCTCGTTGTCGCAATCGTTCTCGCCGCTGTCGCTGCACCGTCCTATTCGGCTGCTGCGCAACAGATCGGCACCATCGAACGCGGGAATTATGTCTGTGAGCTTCCCGGCGATGCGGGGGGCGCAGCGGGAATTGCGCAGCCCGACGAAAGCTTCACGATTGACAGCGCCTCACGCTATTCCTCGCCGCAGGGTGACGGGACTTATCTGCGCCGTGGTAACAGGCTCACCATGACCAGCGGCCCGCGCAATGGTGACAGCTATGCGATCGAAAGCCGAGGTTTCCTGCGCAAGATTGAAAATGGCGAGCCAAGCCGCCTGCGCTGCATTCGTCAGGGTAGCTGACCAACGCCGCTTATTACTGCCCCGCGCGCACCAGCAATGGGTAGGGATTGACCGAAGTTGCTGGCTCCCACCACTCAGCGCCCGGAGTGGTGCGCATCACTTCAAAATGCAAATGCGGGGATGATGGATCGGCCTGACCGCTAGTCCCGACCGTGCCGAGCCTCTGCCCGCGCCGCACCTGCTGGCCTTCGTTCAGCCCTTCGGCATAATCAGCAAGATGGGCGTAGTAAAAGATCGTCTCCGCATCGACAGAACGGACGTAAATGGTGTTCCCACCGACATCGGATCGGAAAATGCGTTCGATAGTGCCCGGCGCAGCTGCTCGCACGGTTGTGCCCCGATCCGCCGAAATATCCAGCGCCTCGTGCAATTGGGTGCCGCCGCCGCGCTCATCGGAAAACGTATCACGCAGATCGCTCGCGCTGACACCCAGCACCGGGATCATCAGCGTGGCCGCCTCGTCTTCAGGAGGTGTCGATGCCTGCGCGAGGTCCGCAGAGGGCTCTTCAGTCGTTGAATTCTCGGTGGCGGCAGTCCCATCTGCGGCGGGAGGATCTGCAGGCTGCTGCTCCTCCAATTCGCTGGCGATCTGCGCGCCTTCCTCTCGGTCGAGATAGACCGCTCCCGCGACGATCCATCCCGCTGAAACAAGCGTGGCGGTGATCGCTGCGACCTGAAATTTTTCTGCGAGTGCTGATGCCATTGCCGTCAGATAACACTTTGCGACAGGAATTGGTCAGAAAATCGCGCAATTTCTTCCCAATTCCGCGACGAGGATCATTCTCCGAACAGCCAGTAATGGTGCATGAAATAGACCTCGCGCAGCAGGAATGGCGCTTGCGTATTGAATGTTCGGTAGCGTGTGGACGGCGTCGCGCTCGGCTGCGCTTCCAGGCCAAGGGCATCGGCCATTTCCATCGCGCGGCGCATATGCAGCGGATCAGACACGATAATCGCGCTGTCCAACCCCGCATCGCGCATCAGCAACTGCGCTTCGGCCAGATTGTGCAGGGTTGTGGTGGATCCGGTTTCGATCAGGATGGCATCGGAAGGCACACCTTCGGCCAGAGCCATCTCGCGGGCTGCTTCGCTTTCCGCCAATTCATCACCCTCGGCCTGCCCGCCGGTGAATAGCAAGTTTGAGACGCGCCCTTCGCCGTGCAGATTGATCGCGTGGGCAATGCGTTCGCGGAAGACCGGGGACGGCACATCGCCATCTACAGCAGCACCGAGCACAATGGCGACATCAGCGCTGGCATCTGGCAGCTCTTCCGGACCAACCCCAATCCAGTAGGAAATCGCGCCGATCCAACCGATGAGGGCCGGAACTATCGCGCGGGCAATTTTCAAGCCATCGCCTCGGCAAACGCCTTGACGGCAGCAACTTCATCCCCGCCCCACACAGCGTGGCTCACCGCGAGGAAATCGGCTCCCGCCTTCACCAGCGGAGGGCAATTGGCAGGCGTGATGCCGCCGATGGCGACGCAGGGGATTTCGAACAATCCGCTCCACCACTCCAGCAATTCCAAGTCGGGCTGGTGGTCGCTCAGCTTGGTTTCGCTCGGGAAGAACGCTCCGAAAGCGACGTAGTCCGTCCCTGCATCGCCCGCTTCCATCGCAAGATGGCGGCTGGCATGGCAGGTGACGCCAATCTGCACATCACGGCCCAATTCTTCGCGGGCCTCGCGCACATCGCCATCGCCCTGCCCCAAATGCACGCCATCAGCCTTCAGGCGCTTTGCCAGTGGGACCGAATCATTGACGATGAAAGCCACATCCCGCGCAGCGCATATTTCCTGCAATGGCGCAGCAAGACGCGCGGCTTCGTGCTGGTCGACATCCTTCACACGGAACTGGAACGCGGTCGCCAGCCCCTCACTCGCCGCCAGCGCACGGTCGAGTCGGTCCGGGAAATCGCCGCCAACCTCGAGCGGTGAAATCAGGTAGAGCTGGCAGTCGCCCATGGCGCGCAATCAGCCGACCGAAGCGGTGCAGATCGAGTCGATCGCCTTGCCCAGCGCGGCATCGAATTCGTTGTCGCTCTGATCAGCCCGCAAATCCTGTAGCAAACCACGGCTGAAGCTGGCGATCATGCCGTCGTTCTGAGCGAGCTTTTCGCAGGCTTCTTCGGTCGAGTAACCGCCCGAGAGTGCCACCACGCGTAGAACTTTGGAATGGTCGATCAATTCCTTGTAAAGATTGGGCTTCACCGGAATGGACAATTTGAGCATGACCTGCCGATCACCGGGCAGCTCATCAAGATGTTTCAGGATTTCGGTCTTGAGGATTTCTTCGCCTTCGGCCCGGTCACCGGCGGTAATGTCATACTCCGGTTCCAGCATGGGCATCAGCCGCGCGTCGATGATCTGATTGCCGACTTCGAACTGCTGCGCGACAATATCGGCGATACCCTTGGCATTGGCCGACTTGATGACCGAGCGCATCTTGGTGCCGAACATGCCCTTCTCAACCGACTTTTCCATCAGTGCAGGCAGCTTATCGAGCGGCTTCATCAGCTGCACGCCGTCCGCCTCATCCATCAGGCCCTGATCGACCTTGATGAAAGGCACCACGCCGCGTTCTTTCAACGCATCGGGAGTGGGCTTGCCATCGACTTCGCCGTCCATGGTCTTTTCAAACAGGATGGCACCGATGATCTTGCCGCTCGCAAAGCTGGGCGCGGTGATCACGCGGCTGCGCATTTCGTGGATCTTGGCGAACATCTCGTCTTCACCGTTCCACTCATCGTCCGAAACGCCGTATCCGCGCAGCGCCTTGGGAGTCGATCCGCCCGACTGGTCCAGCGCGGCGACAAAGCCTTTTCCATTGGCGATCTTGATAGTCATCTCGGCGGTATTCATCAGGCGCTCCCAATTCGAATTGCGTGTCTGGCGATGCGTCCTATGCCCCGCGCCGCGCGAGTGCAACCGGCACAACACCCACCGCTCGATATTCGCCTCATGGAGCCGTCACTTGCGGAGCATTCTTGTCCGCAGCGACATCGCAGGCGGGAGTGTTCGCAATGAGAGGGCCAGACGCATACAGTCGGGATGCCCCGGTTCGCAGAACTATAAGACTATCTTAGAACTATTTAGCGCGACCTCTTCAACGCCGCCGTCAGATTGATTGCAATTGAAATGCGGGTGCCCTCGCCATGGAAAGGCCGTACCGCATGTTGGAGCCAGCTGGGGAACATCACGATCTTGCCAGTCTGCGGGCGGATCGAAATTTCGCTGGGGACCGGTCGGCCCGCAGCATCCTTCAGGTGGAGATCGGGCGCAGCCATACGAACCATCGGCATACGCGGATCGAGCAATTGCAATTCTCCGCCCAGTCCTGGATCAGTGTCCCTCTCATACCCATCATCGACATAGGCCACCGCTGACCAGAAACTGCCCGGATGGGTATGATATTGGTTGGCATCGCCCTTGTCACTGACATTTGCCCACATTTGCGGGACCCAGCCAAAACGATTTGCATCAGGGCTTTTGATATCGACGCAGGCCTCATCCGCCATGGTCATGGCCTTGTGGATTAACGCCTTCGCCGCTTCTCCGCCCCATTCAAGCATTTGCGTGTTGGAATGCCAGCCACCGAAATTGCTGATCGAAAGGCCTTTTGAGTCGCGCGTCCGTTCCGCTTCAATGGCTTCGCGGAGCATGGCGAGGCCCGCATCGCTTTGCAGGTTATCGATGACAAATGGCGTCGGAAAAAGATCGCGCTGGTTTGCCAAACTTAAGCGCTCAGTGCCGCAACGCCCGGAAGCTCCTTGCCTTCCATCCATTCGAGAAATGCCCCGCCCGCAGTGGATATATAGGTCAGATCATCGGCGACCCCGGCATGGGTAAGCGCAGCGACAGTATCCCCTCCGCCAGCGACCGAAATGAGTGAGCCATCCTGCGTCAGCGCCGCAGCGGTCCGTGCGAGCGCTACGGTCGCTTCATCGAAGGGCGGCGTTTCAAACGCGCCGAGCGGACCGTTCCACACCAGCGTGGCGCAGGTCTTCAGCACATCACCCAGCGCCTCGGTTGCTTGCGGGCCGATGTCGAGGATCATCTCGTCCGCAGCCACTTCATGCACATTGCAGGTGCGCACTGATGGCGGGTTGGGAGCGAATTCTGTCGCCACAACCACGTCATACGGCAGATGGATCGTGCAGCCCGCTTCGTCAGCCGCGTCCATGATAGTGCGCGCGGTGTCGGTCAAATCATGCTCGCACAAGCTCTTGCCGACATTAACGCCGTTGGCTGCGAGGAAAGTGTTGGCCATGCCGCCACCGATCACGAGATGCTGCACCTTGCGGCTGAGATTTTCGAGCACAGCGAGCTTGGTCGAAACCTTGGCCCCGCCAACCACGGCAGCGACCGGAGGCTTGGGCGTGCCGAGTGCAGCATCGAGAGCCTTGAGTTCGGCTTCCATTGCCCGACCCGCATAGGCCGGCAGCAGCTTGGCCAGACCTTCCGTTGTCGCATGGGCGCGGTGCGCGGCGGAGAAGGCGTCATTCACATAAATATCGCCATGCGCGGCAATGCTCTTGGCAAAATCTGCATCATTGGCTTCTTCGCCCGGCCAGAAACGGGTGTTTTCGAGCAGACCGATATCGCCATTGCCGAGAATATCGACCGACTGGGTTACCACTGGCCCTGCAACTTCGGGTATAAACATGATCTCACGGTCCAGCACGCGTTCGAGATCGCCCTGCACCATGGACAGGCTCATCGTCGAATGCCGATCACCCTTGGGCCGTCCGTAATGCGCCAGCAGCAGGACCTTCGCACCACGATTCGCCAGCTCGAGGATGGTCGGAGCAACGACATTGACCCGCGTCAAATCGCTCGCCCGCCCGTCCTTCATTGGCAGGTTGAGATCAACCCGCACCAACGCACGCTGGCCAGACAGATCCTGCGGCAGATCATCAAGGGTTTTGAAATTGGGCATTCGAAACTCCTTATCCTCCCCAACCGGGGGAGGGGGACCGCGCGAAGCGGGGTGGAGGGGCACTTTACAAATATCCCAACGGCGGTGAGTGCCCCTCCACCATCCTGCGGATGGTTCCCCTCCCTGTTTCGGGGAGGACCGAACCTTACAAGAACTTCGCCATCACGCCCGCAGTGTCGATCATGCGGTTGGAGAAGCCCCATTCATTGTCATACCAGCTGACTACGCGCGCCAGCTTGCCTTCGAGCACCGCTGTCTCAAGCGAATCAATGGTCGAGCTGGCCGGGTGGTGGTTGAAGTCGCTGCTGACGAGCGGCTTTTCAGTGAAATCGAGCACACCCTTCATCGGGCCTTCAGCGGCAGCCTTGAGCGCGGCGTTCATTTCTTCGGCACTGGTGTCGCGCTTNGGGGTGAAGACGAGGTCGATCAGGCTGACGTTGGGCGTGGGCACACGAACGGAGGAGCCGTCCAGCTTGCCAGCCAGTTCGGGCAGCACCAGACCAACCGCACGGGCAGCGCCGGTCGTGGTCGGGATCATGTTCTGCGCCCCGCCGCGCGCACGGCGCATGTCGGAATGCATCTGGTCGAGCATCCGCTGATCATTGGTGTAGGAGTGGATCGTGGTCATGAAGCCGCGCTCAATACCAACAGTGTCGTTCAGCACCTTGGCCACGGGCGACAGGCAATTGGTGGTGCAACTGGCGTTGGAGACGATCACATCGTCTGCTGTCAGCACATCATGGTTCACGCCGTAAACGATCGTGGCGGTCACCTCCTTGGCCGGAGCCGAGATCAGCACGCGCTTGGCCCCTGCATCCAGATGCGGCTTGGCGGCGGAGTGGCTCTGGAAGAAGCCGGTGCATTCGAGCACGATGTCGACGCCCATCTCGGCGTGCGGCAAATTGCCGGGATCACGCTCACTGGTCACGGCAATGCGCTTGCCATTCACCACCAGATCACTGCCATCGACGTCCACAGTGCCGGGGAAGCGGCCATGCGTGCTGTCGAAACCGAACAGCAGTGCATTGGCATTGGTATCGGCCAGATCGTTGATCGCCACCAGTTCCAGATCGTGATCGTCACGCTCCAGAATTGCGCGCGCCACGAGACGCCCGATGCGTCCGAAACCATTGATCGAAACCTTAATCGCCATGAGAGAAACTCCTGCTTATCCGTTGATACGGTTGATAATTTTGGGAACGATAGCGTCCGCCGTAAGGCCAAACTTCTCGAACAAATCGCTCGCCGGAGCCGAAGCGCCAAAGCGGTCTATTCCGAATTGCAAGCCATCGGTTCCCGTATAGCGTTCCCAGCCATAGGTCGTCCCCGCTTCGATGGATACCTTGCATATTTCTGCGGGAAGAATCTCAGCACGATATGCGTCATCCTGCGCATCAAACAACTCGGTGCAGACCATCGAAACGACATCGGCGCCGACGCCAGCTTTCTCCAATTGCTCGGCGCATTCGAGCGCGAGCGAGACTTCCGAACCGGTTGCCACCAGCACCACGCCGCGCTTGTTGCCCGCGCGTTTCAGACGGTAAGCGCCCTTGCTGCACATATCGACTTCATCGGGAGCATTGCGCACTTGCGGCAGACCCTGACGGCTGAGCGCGATGACGCTCGGACGGTCGGTCTGTTCCAGCGCGATCTGCCAGCACTCCGCCGTTTCCACCCGGTCTGCCGGACGCATAACCAGAACATTGGGCATGGCGCGCAGGCTTTGCAGGTGCTCGATCGGCTGGTGCGTCGGGCCATCTTCGCCAAGACCGATGGAATCATGCGTCATCACGTAAATGACCCGGCACTGTTGCAGCGCCGAGAGGCGGATCGCGCCGCGTGCATAATCGGTGAATATCAGGAAGGTACCGCCATAGGGGATGATGCCGCCATGCAGCGCCATGCCGTTCATGGCGGCCGCCATGCCAAATTCACGGATGCCGTAATAGACATAGCGCCCGCCGTAATTGTCCGGGGTCATCGGCTC
>JGI24025J20009_10001294_pt1 | contig 19003 bp, 13 predicted proteins | sample Cruoilmetagenom3_FD_20009 | JGI IMG/M metagenome (IMG submission 20009) | reverse complement strand
AAAAGTTTTTTGCCTAAACCGACCACTTTTTTGGCCACCCAGCCTAAAGCCATTATCCCTGCTTGGATCAATAAGCTAACCCCGCCGGTGCTAGCCCCTAAAACAGTGCTTAAACCAGCCGCAATTGCCTTTCCGGCCGCTGAACTAAGCAGTTTCTTAGCTCCAGTTTTAAGCGCTAAAGAAGCGATCTTTTGGCTAGCCTTAGCCCCGACTAAACGGACCGCCTGGCCAACTCCAGTTTTGAAAAACCAGTTGCGCAAGGTAGTTTTGGCAACTGCCCAAGTAGGCAAGCGGCCAAACGAAAGAGTGCGAACAGCAAAATTACCTATTGGCCTTAAAAGTTTAGCCTTGGCTTGAATAAATCTTTGTCTGAAACGATAAATAGGATTATTTTCAACTATTTTTACCAAGCGGCTTTCTTGTCCTAGCCGCTCAACAACGGATTCAAGCCAACTAAATTTTTCTTTATCAACTCCTCTTAATCTCTCAAACCATTCTAAAATTTGCGTGTTTTTTTCACCAAACTCCTTTAACTCCTCAGGGGGCATCTGGCTAAATTTCATCACTTTTAAAAAACCAGCTGGCGTTAAAATCTCTACTCGACTGGTGTCAACCATTTTTTCCTCAAGCAAAGGCAGAAAAAGTTCTTCCTGGCCAGGTTCTAAAGCAGAAACTATTTTCCAGAAAGGCAAGGCATCTTTTTTACCCAATTGATCTTTGTCACTAGTTGTTAATCGATCAATAATTTCCGGGGGAATTTGGTCAACAGCAACTTCTATTTCGTAAAGACTAGCAGGCAACTGGCTCGCAACCAAGTTAGCGGCCAGCAAAGGAGCAATATTTTCGGGAACGCCCTGCTCTAAAAGCAAATCTCGATAGGCGCTAACAACTTCTTCTTTAATAACTTCCTGTTCTTCAGGTAGAGTAGTCGAAATTACCCGCAAGGCTTTTTGGGTCGAATTGCCAATCGCCTTCTCCTTTAAAGTCAGCCCTGGCGCCAAACCAAGGGCCTGTTTTATTACAGCCTCTGTTTCACCTATTGGGGCTTGAGGTAAAGCCGCCCTAACCCGATGGGTAATAACAGCCGCCAACTGCTCCACCTCCGACTGGTCAATTGTTTCGACCCGAGCCCCCCCGGAAACCATCTCCACCAACTGCGCCGCTATCAATTTAGAAGGAGCCGGGGGCTTACCAAGCTTTACTAATACTTCCCGAGACGCTTCATCTATCGCTTCCCTTACCAATAAGCTATTCACTCTAAGATTTACCCGAGAAGCAAGCCGGCGATAAGTAGCTGTCTTTTTGATTAACCGCCAAGCCGCCTTTCTGACAGTGGGAGGAAGCTTTTTTGACAACCGCCTTTCCACTTCTTTCTCAAGATTAGTTGTTTCTTTTTCTGTCAACCGAGGCGGCTGAAAACCTGCCCTTATTACTAGCGGCGATAAAGAAGCGGCAATCTCGGGCACTGCTTCCGCCGGTATTGCCGGTGATTCGGCAAAAACATCTTCAAGTAATGCGCGTTGATCAACAACAACTTGATCAACTATTTCTTGGGCGGTAGTCGAAGAAAGATTATATTTTTTCCCCAACAAAAAGGCGGCCTGCTCTACTTCCGCCTTATTTTCAACAACTCTAACTATTGCTTTGCCAATTCCGGCAACAAAACCTTCTTCTAACCCTAAATCCATTTGGACTAAACGATCAGCAATTTGGTCGCCAGAAAGGCCTTGTTTCTCCAACAGTAAGGCCTCTGCCATTACTTTAGCTATTTGCACTTGAGATTTGATTCCTGTAGTTAAATTTTGCACTGGTGAAGTAGGGCCTGGGACTCTTTTTTCTACCCTTCGAAGCAAGGTCGCTTCTTGTTTTTTTACTGCTTGTTTTGCTAATCCAACTGGCATCCCATGTTCAATCATTCCTCCTATTGCCACTTGCAATTCTTGCTGAGCAGCAACTGCCTTCCCCACCTGCTGAGCCATCTTCGGTTGTAACGAAGCTAAAACAATTTCTCGGGCAGCCACAGGCAACTTTGCTGTTGCTTGCGTTACCGCAGGATCAGTTACAGGATAATAATCAGACAACTCATCCATTGCCGCCTTTTCTATTATTATCGAAGCAACCTCCGTATTTGCTAACGCAACTGTTCGCCGATCGGCCGGAGAAACATCAGTTAATGATTGGGCTGTTTGCAAAGCGAGGGCTTGAGCCTTTATTAATCTGGTAATAAATTCTGGCGGCAGAGTAGATTTCCGGGCTAATGCTTTTGCTTTTTCTCCTATAACCCTTAATTGCTCCTCGTGCCGGGCCAGATCTTTTTGAAGCTCATCCAAATTAGTTGGAATAGTCCCTTTTTGTATTTTTCCCTCAAGCTCCTCTTCCAAATCAACTAAAGCGATATTCTCTAAAGAACAAAGGAAATCAACAAGCTTATTAATTCTTGACAAGGCTGAACCTTTGGCATCCTCAATTCCCAGGCGCTCTTCAATCCTGGCCACTATCTCCAGAGTTTCCCCTTCTTCTGCCGCTTGTTTTTCTAAAGAAAGTTCTTTAAAGCTTTCACTTTCCAGCTCTCTTTTACAACAAAGCAGGTAAACAGCCATTTCTCGGTTGCTCAAAAAAGCAAGGCTTGAATCATTTTTCATCATCTTTATAATCATTATACCCAATTGCTTTTTAATAATAAATTGGGTAGAATAGCCGAGCGATGAGCAAAGCCAAAAAAACCGATCGGCCGGTTCTATCAGTTGAAACAAGAAAGATTTTAGGCCGAAAAGTTAAAACCTTAAGAAGCCAGGGACTACTTCCAGCCAATGTTTACGGCCGCAAAATTAAATCACTCTCAGTCCAAGGCGATTTTAACCAAATCAAAAAAACTTTTAATCAGGTTGGGGAAACCGGCTTGGTTAACTTAAAAATAGACAAAGAAAAAAGCTTTCGACCAATCCTTCTTCACAACCCCCAACTTGACCCCGTCACCGACAAACTCATCCATCTTGATTTTTATCAAGTTGACTTAACCCAAAAAGTTACTGCTGATATTCCTGTTGAAATCTCAGGGGAGGCGCCAGCGGCCCAAAAAGACGAAGGCGTTTTGGTTCAGTTGGTTAATGAAATTGAAATTGAGGCTCTGCCCAGCGATTTGCCTGAAAAACTAGTGGTTAACGTTGCTTCTTTAGAAAAAATTGATGACGCCATTACCGTTAGCCAGGCAGTCAAAAAACTAGGTTGGGCAACTAATAAAATTGAAATCAAGGCTGCTCTCGAACAATTACTAGTAAAAATAGAAGCCCCCACTAAAAAAGAAGAAAAGCCAGTTGAACTAGCTGAGGAAACCGAAATTGAAGGTAAGGAAGTCAAAGAAGGTGAAGAAGCGAAAAAAGAGGGCGAGGGAAAAGCTAAACCGGAAGAAGGTAAAAAATCAGAGCCCGCTCAAAAAAAAGAGAAAGCTAAAAGCTAAGCCCCAAAACTACCCCTAGCAAAAGCAGGTTTTGATTTAAAGTTAGCCAGTAATGATCCACCATTCCCGTTAAAATAATCACCAGCCACCAAATAATTGTTTTTGGACTGATTGCTTTTTTCAAAATCCCCAAACAAAAAGCCAAGCCCAATATTCCAGTTTGAGAAAGAACAAGTAAAAACAAATTATGGACCGGCTGGATAATAATCTTCGCTTGATTGGTAAAAACCCAAAAATTAGGCAAATCAGCCAAAAAATTATCCCAACCAACCCCAATTAAAGGATGTTTAAGAAAGCTGTCCCAGGCAGCTTGAGCCAGCAAATAACGCTCTTGAATCGCCAACGGGTTTGGAAAAAAACGCAAAAAAATAAAGGGCAAAAAAACCAAGCTGCCAAAAGCTAAGGCTTGTTGCCAAATCGCCTTTTTTCTAACCCGTGACAAAAGTAAGAGCAGCAAGCCAACCAACCAGGCTGTCCGGGAAAAAGTGAGCAATAGGCAGATCCCTCCCGCAACCAATACTATTTCTGGCCACCAACTTTTGTTTTTCTTACTAAAAGTATTAAAAAAAAGAAACAAGCTGAGCAAACAAAAACCAGCTAAAGAATTAGGATGGGAAAAAGTGCCGTAAGCTCTTAGCCAAACTCCATTTCTAAAAACAATTTTGGCAATCCCTGGAGTAGTTAAGTTAAAACTTCTCTCGCCCAACCACCAGCCTAAGCTATTGATAGAGGCTTGTTTAAGAAACTGCCCAAAGACAAAAAAGCTTTGGATTAATAGCCAAAAGCCAATGATTCGAGATAACTGTTTTTTTACCCAAGTTTTTTCTTGACTAACCAGCCAGGCGATTATTCCTACTCTAACTAGTTTTAACCAGCCCCAAAGAGCGACTGGCCTGCTAGCCGCCATTAAAATATTCAGGCCCGCCAAAACTACCAGCGCCACTAACCACTTATTAAGAAAATTCTTTTTTTGGGTCTTTGGCCAAACTAAAAAAATAAAAACCGCGATTAATAAAAAAATATCATTTAAATAAACAGTCGGCGCCAAATAATCAATTGGCAAACCCCAAACATAACTAAAAGGCGGCCAAAAATGCTTGCCCAATTGGAAAGGAATAGTCAACAAGGTAAGAGTTAAAAAAACCCTGCCTAGTCTTTGCATCATTTCTTCTCAATATTAAAAAGAGGGCTGCGGATGGCAATGTGGCCAGGAGCGCGCAGATTAAAAGCCTGTTTAAACTCAGAGCCAGAAACATTAACTGAGCCTTTATTAGTGCTGAAATTAACAGAACTGGTAAACCCATCATTGCTGTAAGTTACCAAAACAGAAGAAATGCTGGTAAAAGCGCCGCCGCGCTCATTAGCTTTATTTCTTAATTCATCCATCGAGTAGGGGTTACCGGTAATTCCGCCAATTGGACACTGATTAATCGTCACGGGCATTATTCGATCATCATTTCCTTGTTTACTTAGAACCAACCAGGCATTCAGAATGTCAGCCATTTCTTCAGAATTTAGCCAAGGATGAGATCGACCGCACTTGGCTGAACCGGAATTATAAGTTTGGGTAAACCAACTACTGTAAAACCAGGGCGAGCCGGCCTTGGACTCCCAAGCCCGACTGGCAAATCCCGCTCCTCCTTGACCATCGGTGGTATCCCAACCGGAAGTGGTTAAATAACCACCGGCAGTTGAAGAATAATAAGTAACCACATCTTCGATAACTTTTCCTCTTGTCTCGGAAACTGCCTCTCTCCAAGCCGGGGGAGAATTGTCAGCTTTACTTTTTGAAAAAACCTGGCAAAACTCGGTCGTGCAGATTGACCGGCCTCCTGTCTTATACCGATAAGCATAAGTCCTGGCGGCAATTGCCTGGGCTTTTAAGGCCTCCTTGTGCCAGGAAGAAGGCATTTCCGCAATTCCCATCAAATAATAATCTTCAAAATTAAGATTGCCATAACCAATGACTGAAATATCTCCTGCAGTATCTTTATTAACCGAAGTTTTGTGATAATAAGCCTCTAAAATCTGCTCTGCAGATTGACCGGTATCGGCTCTACCCTTAGCTCCATACTGGCTCATTCCTTTACGATGAGTCCAGGCCCCAAAACAAAAGGCGGCAAACCAATCACCGCCCCCGGGATCACAAAAAGCCGGGCTTCCGGGAGGACCGGAACAGGGAATACGGCTAATAGGGACATCGCCAACACTACTGGTAAAACTTCCCGATCGAGCTGACAAAAGAGATTTTTGCTTGGCAGTTAAAGAAGCAACTACGGCGGAAAGATCGCCAATGTACTCCTCTGCTTTCTTGATCTCTCCCCGGAAAAAAGAAACCTGTTTTTCCGCCTCCTTTTTTTTATCCGTCAACCAAGATTGGCGCTTTTCTAACTCTTTTTGATCTTCTCGTAATTCAACCAGCTGCCTGCTCAAATTTTCAATCGCCTTTTTATCCTCATTGGCAACCAATTGCTGATAAAAAAGAGTACGCATAAATTGAGAGCTGTTTTTAGACACCAGAAAAATAGTCAAAGCGGAATAGCTATTTTGATAAATATAAAAACGGCGAATGCGCTGGCCTAAGAGAACCTTTTGGACTCCTAAATCAACCTCCCTGTCAATAATGTCTTCCTCTAAATTGTTGATTTGCTTCGCGGCCTGCCCAACCATCTGCTCAAATTGCCTAACTTGGGTTTTAAATGTGTTTAGGGTCTCTTTATTATTTAAATTTGCGCTTTTATAAAGACCTAAAACTTCTTCGCACTCATTAGCACAGCGCATTAATTCATCAATACTATCACTGTTAATACAATCCTTTCGGCATTCAGCCGCTAAAACAGAGAAGGGAAAGAAAAATAAAGTAAAAAACCCAAGAGTAAAAAAAGCAACTAATTTTCTCATTCCTTAAATTATATCAAGAGTTTAACAAAACCCGAACCCTCCACCTCCAAGGATGCCATTCTGGCAACCTTGCAGGAGAAACTCACTACCTACCGGCTAAACTCAATCGCAATCGGCCAGTCTGAGCCAAATTGGCCCTCAAAAACCAAGCCTTGATCAGTTAAAGTAGCCGCTTGGCTAATTTGCAGCGGTTTTAAATCTTTAGGTAAAGAAATCAAAACCGTTAGCGGCGTATCACCTATTCCAGATTGTTTTTGCAAATAAAGCAAATAATGCCAACCGTCATCGTTAAATGAGAATTTTCGAGAGTAACTTACCTCCACGGTCCGGCGAGAGTTAATCGGCACCTCTATTAAAAAACCAACGCTCATTTTATCTTTTTCCTGACTTTGGGTAATCTCTCCCCGAGAAATAATCCGCCGGCTGTTTTCCTTTCCCACCAAGGGATCAAAAACAATTACTCGATTAATTTCAGCTCCCAAGGGCAGTAAAAGCCGCAAATAATTTTTATAAGCCCCGCCTGGCCACTTAGTGCTTTGAGCCGTATTTTCATAATGCAACTGGAGTAAATAATCAAACTTGCCCGACTCTTCCACCTCAACCAAAAGGCTTAAAGTCCGGCGTAAAAAATAATTAGCCTTATTCACCCCTAAGTTAGCCTCTACCGGGAAAAGATAATCAGAAAAACTATTTGGCAGATTAATCACCGTTGACTTAACCCGACCATCCCAGTTATTGATCATTAGAGCCTGATTAACACTCTCATTAGTGGTCCACAAAAGCAGTTCTTTTTCTTCCAAAGAACCCCAAAGACTTTTAGACAAAGGCTGCCAAACCTGACCAGGAGTATTTTGGACAATAGCTAAAAGCTGCTCTATTAGAGCCGTTAAAAATGAGGCCTTTTGTTGCGAGCCGGGGAAAAAGCTTGCTTCAGAATAAAATTCAGCTTTGGCAAAAAGATTGTCCGCATTAATCCTTTCGGCAAAATCCGGTAAATATATTTCCCCGATTTGGCTGATGATTTTTTGGGCTGACTGTAGATTAAGACCAATTACTCCATCAACTGCTTGACCAGTTTCCTTTTGAAAGAACCAAGCAATTTTAGCGGCGCTGGTAGGGAAATCCGGACTCCAGTTACTATCCCGCAAATACCAGCCACTTTCCCCCAAAATTTTCTTAATAGGCAAGGGCGGCTCAACATACCCCTTAAGCTGACCGTCCACAGTATAAACATCCTGGACTTTAAACTGAGCCAGTTTGCCACCACTCATTTCTAAAGTGGCCAAAGAGCCAATAAATCCTCCCGTCGGTCGCAGCTCCATACTGTTTTGAAAAACAATCAAAAACCGTCGTGGTTTTTCCTCCCCCAGCCACCAATCCAAATTCGCTAACAAACGGCCACTTTTAGTTAAGATTAACTGGCCCTTGTTAATCATCTCCCGCCAAGAGGATAATTGCCGGCTTATTATGAATGGTAAAAAATCAGTTTTGCCGGCCAGCTCTGCTTCCAAAAGAGACAACTCCCGAGTCAAACTTTCTTGATTAACTAAAAGCTGCTCTCCGGGCAGTTCTGTTTCCCCTTCTTCCTGCCAAATCGCCTGGGTTAAGACCAAGCCCGTTTCAGATAATCCAGCCACTTGCTCCAAAACCCTAGCCCCTCTCTTGCCGGTTCTAGCTAAAGCCAGTAGTCTTTGACCAACTCCATAACTTAAGCTTTTCTCAAAAAGTCGCTGAGCTGACAAAGCTTTGGTGGCTGTCTGTGGCCAGCGATTAAGCTTGCTTGCGCCCAGTGATTGGTAAAGCCGCCAACTACCCAAACCAAAATAAGCCCCGCCTAAAAACCAGGGGCTAAAAAGATAAGCCAAAATCAAAAGCATTAAAAGTGGCAAGGACCAAAACAAACGAAAAGGTCTTCTCTTAACTTCTTTTTTCTCTATTTTCTCAAACCTCTCCTCCTCCTTTTGCCAGCTAGCCCTGATCACTACTGGCTCAAGGACTTTTGTCTTTTTTTTCTTAAGTCTCTTTTTAGTTTTTTTCTCAGGCTCTTGCCAGAAATCGCGATCAATAACCGGCTCCGCCAACACTGGCCGAGGCGCTTTTACTACCCTGGCCTTAACCGACTCTCTAACCGGCAAGGAAGTTTCTGGGACTAAATTAGGCCTTAGTTCGCCCTTCTCCTTTTTTTGGAAAAAAAACTGCAAAGCCTTATCCACTCCCCGCTGCCAATTAGTTTCTGGCTTCCAGTCATACTCTTTTTGTAAAAACTTTTGTTCTTTGTCTTTAATTTCGGGCAAAACCAGGTCTGGCTCAACCCTAACCCCTTTGGTAAACTGGGCTTTTTTTTCTAAATAATTTAAAAAGTTTTGCCAACTAACTTTTTTACCAACCAACACCAATTCCTGATTTTCCAAAACCGGAGAAAAAAGAGCCTGCTCCAAAAAAGCGCAAAAATCAGTTAGATAAAGCGGGTAAACTTGACCTGTTTGAGAAAAAGGAATAGTGATTTTCTCATTCAAAACTGCTGAGACCAAAACCTGGTTAAGAAAAGTCAACTGGCCTAAATCGCTGGTCGGCCCATAAACAAAAGCCGTTTTAACCACCCGCCAATCAAGTTGATTTTTCTCTCTTTCTAATTTCAAACTCCCCTTTTCCTCATCCCAAACCGTAAGTAATCGGGCTTTGCTTTTAAAAGCTAAATCAAAGCTTTCCGAAAGATTAAGAAAGTCAACAATATAATCAATTTTTTCCGGTAAAGCTGATAGCCAATCTTGCGCCAAAGAAAAAATTTTTAAGTGAGGTTTAGTTTCGATCTTGCCTGCCTGATTAACAACCGTCCAAATTTCCAGCTGCTTACCCAAGAGCTGGCGCAAGAAATTGCTTCCCAAAAAAGTATCGGCTCCTAAAAGTAAGATTTTGGGAGCTTGCCAAGAAACATCAACTCGGACCAAGGGCCTTTTGGGCATTGTTTCATTCTAGCACACGAAGCATCCTTGAAGTGAAAACCTCTTCTAATCTCTTCTAATCAAAAATTATTCAAAATAGCTACTTTTTCTGCCTGAAGATTTAGCCTCTTATAATCTCTTCTAATTTTGAGTGTTAATATTCAGGCTCGTAATAAGAACTACTAGATGATCCTTTCATCCTTATCAATCCCATTTTTACCATACCTTTTAAATCTATGTTTATAGTACCTCTTGATACCCGAGGAAAATACTTATGAGCAATCGCTGCAGTTAAATGATTTTTATCCTGCAGCACATGCCAAAATTTCAATTGCCTTTCATTCAAGTCCAAATAATCATCACCTAATAAAGTAACTTTAAAAGTGTTTGCAACATTTTTAAACAAAGGCTCAACCAGCCCCCATTTATCCATTTGTGAATAAATTAAATCTATACCACGCCCATACTCTTCCATGTAATCCATATCTCTCATCACCCTTGCAATAACAGCATTTCGACTAAATTGCGACTCTTTTATATTTTCAACTGTGATGCCCGGCGGAAGTGTCCCTGGATTTGAAACTTCAACTCTATCCTTGAATATAGCCATTTGAACATAGGTGCCTGTATTTGAATAATCTCGATGAATTAAAGCATTAACTATAATTTCCCTAAGAGCAAGTTCAGGATATTCAGAATACTCTTCTCTTTTACTGCCAACTATTCTTGCTTTTGTTCGAATGTTTTTCAAAACAAACTTTAGAGATTCTTCAACTTGCTGATCCAGAGGACCAATAATATCGGCTTGATCTAGTATTTTTGACGCAGAAGACTTCCCAGCATAGCTCACACATCTAACCACATATCGGGACAAGGGCTCTATATCTTGCGGTACACCACTAGCAAAAATAATGTAACCCGCAAGTGTTGGATAATACCGTTTAGCCAGACCAACAACTAAGCCTAAATTTTGCATTGTCTTCTCTAATGACTGATTTTTGGGATATTCTCTTTTTCTTCTTTTAGCACTTTTATCTAAAAAAGTCCTAATTTTCGTATCAGACAAACTATTTATATCAACGACTTTAATAGGCCTCTTGTCATAATTATATGCTGGAGAATACCTCAAAAATGACCTCAATTCTTCCTCAGTTATAAGCCTATTTACATTTCCAACCCTTACACAGGCCCCTCTTTGCATACCAAGTTTCTTGTTATAACATGGCTTATCTTCTATCGAAGTTTCCGCTACAACTAATGCCAACAAATCATTGTTATTTACTTTTATCTTTTTCAACTCGTACGGTGCATTATGTTGAATAACATGCTCCATCAAAGATACTATTTTTTCTTGCAATGTTTGAATATCTAGCCCTCCCACAAGCACAAACTTCCGTCTTTGGCCAGCTTCTTCCTTAACTCCCAAAATTATTAAACCTCCACCGGGACTGTTGGAAAAAGCAGTAATAGGTTTCCAAAAGCTTCTGGGCAACCCTGACCTTGCATCTTTAAACTCAATCTTGTCTGTCTCAGATTCACTAAAAAGAGCCTCTTTTACTTCTTTTGTTAAGGCTTCTATATTAATTTTCACTGGCTATATAAATTTGTTTAATCCTCGGCTGTTTATAAATCAATATATCAACCTTTTGTAGTTTCTACCCAAGTTAATTTAAAAAAATCATCGGCAATTTTATGAAACTCAAATATACAATCCGCCCCCTCTTCTTCAACACTAATCATATTTTCGTCTTTCAAGCAATCGACTGTAATTAATCCATTTTTGTCACAAATATCTATAATATTTTGCAAAGAATAATTTCTTTTTTTTGAAAAAATAGACATTTTATAAATAGCAAACAAAAATCATTATTTTATCGCTTTTTTTCAAATTACATTTTGCACACAAAAGTCTTATGTTTTTTTCCGTTAAACTTGTGCCGCCCTTTGCATATGGTAAATCATGATCATAGTGTAAATTTTCCTCCGAACCGCATAAAACACACCTACCCCTGTCTCGTTGCCAAACTCTTACTTTGACATTTGTTGGTATCAAGCGATTAAACGGCAAGTCTTCAACCCTGTTAAATATTTTTGTGACAACCGGCTTTAAGTGAAATCTCCAAACAAACCTTTTGCCGTCGTGAACTTTATGAACATTTACTAATTGAAAAAAGCCCTTGATCGACCAAACGCCAACATCAATTTTTTCATAGACTTTTACAAGTTCGGGGGCTTTTTTTAATCCGCTTTTGAAATCCATTGCTGCTTTATAAAATTTTCCGTTCTCTGTCCATGTTCCATTGGGAGTTTCGAGCGGTTGGTCAACTTCTTTTGAATTTAAGCCTTTCTTGTTTTTTGCGTCGTGTCCTTCGTAAATTAAATTTCCTTTTTTATTAATTTCATCTTTATATATTGCGTCTTTTCTTTGAGACATTAATAATATCGAATATTTGCGTTTCCCGTCAGAAAAAACCATGCCACGCTGCAACGACATTTTTTCCATTGCCACCATTTTATGATATGAAATTATTTTATCGCTACTCTGCATAACAATATTTTACTAAAAACCGCTACTTATTGCTACCCATCATAACTCATGATAATCGTCATAAACCACCTCTAAGAAATCAAAACACATATTAGAAGTGATCATATGTTGACACTTTTGTTGGCCATAGTCCTTGCGGTGAAATTACGGAGAATATGCGGTAATTTCCCTCTTGTTTCTTGTGGAAAACTAAGTTACAATTAAATTCAAACTGCTCCAAAACTCCTGCTCGCCAAAAAATGACTAGCAAACTAAATTTAACCTCTATTTGGGAAGACGCCCTGCAAGAAATTAAGCTTCAAGTAGGACAAGCTGTTTTTCAAACTCTATTTACCCCCACTAAACTCGAAAAAATTAATTTAAAAAGAAAAATAATTACCCTTGCTTCCCCCAGCTCTTATATTGCCGATCTGCTTTTGCGCCGCTACCAAAAACTAATCCAAAAAAGCTTAGAGAATCAAATTAATTTTAAAATTAAAGAAATTGCTTTTAAAGTTAAAAGGGAAAAAAGAAAAAGAAAGTCAGCTCCAGCCGGGCCCTTATTCACTCCTTTGACAACCAGTTCGCCACCTTCTTCCCCTGCTAATCATCAATATAATCCCAAAACCGGACTACACTCCCGTTTTACTTTTGAAACTTTTGTAGTGGGAAACGCTAACAATGTTGCCTTCGCAGCCGCTCAAGGAATTATTAAAAACCCCGGGNTGGCCTATAATCCCTTTTTTGTTTGGGGTGGGGTGGGAGTGGGCAAAACCCACTTAGTGCAGGCGATTGGTCACGAGATTGGCAAAATCCATCCTGGCAAAAAAATCCTTTATGTTCCGGCCGAAAGTTTTACCAATGAGCTAGTTGCTTCTTTAAGGGAAAAAAGCATGGCTCAATTTAAACAAAAATACCGCCAGCCCGATGTTCTTATTGTTGACGACATTCAATTTATTGCAAGTAAGGAATATATTCAAGAAGAATTTTTCCATACTTATAACTCCCTGTACTTGGCTGAAAAGCAAATCGTTTTAACCTCGGATCGAAAACCAGAAGAGATTCATCCGATTGAAGAAAGATTAATTTCCCGATTTATGGGCGGCCTAACTATTGATATTCAACCCCCTGATTTTGAAATGAGAGTCGCTATTTTAAAACAAAAAGCAGAACAAAAAAAGATTTCACTCCCCGAAGAAGCAGTTAATTTTATTGCCGAAACTGTCATTTCTAACACCCGAGAACTAGAGGGGGTTTTATCCCAAATCATCGCTCGCGCCCAAAGCAACAATCAAGAAATTAATCTTTCTCTAGTCAGGGAGTTTTTTGGGATTAGATCCAAAAAAACAGAAAAAAAAGTCAATTACCGGCGAATTTTATCAGTGGTTGGTAAAACTTTTAAAATCAAAACCAGCGACCTTTGTGGAAAAAGTCGCAAGAAAAAACTAATCCTGGCAAGGCATATTGCCGCCTACCTTTTGCGCAAAGAATTAGAACTGCCTTTGCAAAAGATAGGCGAAATTTTAGGTGGAAGAGACCATACTACGATTATGCACGCCGAAAACAAGATTGACCGGGCCTTTTCCACTAATCAACAAATTAGACATCAAATCATTGGTATTCAAAAATTGATCTATCAATAAAATGAATATTTATCCACATTCAATCATTATTTTTCCACAAACTTTTCAACCAAAAAGGGTTAGTTTTCCGCCGAACAAAAGCCGAAACAATAAAGACATTATAAGACTTGGTTTAAGAAAAAAACAAAACCAAAGGGATTTTTTAAATTATCCGCCAAGCTTTTTGCCAGAAGCTAAACCCAATTTTTCACTTATTGACATCCCCTACTATTACTAATACTATTAAATCAAATATATAGTTAATAACCAAAAAATGAAAGTAGAAATTTTACAAGAGGAGTTGAATAAAGCTTTAACTATTGTTAACCGTTTTGTTGACGCCCGCCCTCAGCTTCCCATTTTAACTAATATTCTTTTGTCAACTAACAAAAGAAAACTCCGTTTTTCAGCCACTAATCTTAATTTGGGAATTAATTTGTGGTTAGGAGGTAAAATAGAAAAACAAGGAGAGATTGCCATTCCCGCTCGGGAAATTACGGAGTTTATCTCTTATCTTAGTCCTGGCCCATTAACCTTAGAGTCAAGTCAAAACAAGCTAATAGTTTCTTGCGCTAGTAATAAAGCTAGCTTTGTTGGGATTAAACCAGAAGAGTTTCCTGCCATTCCTCAACTTTCCGGTAAAAACACTTTCTTACTAAAGACAGAGTCGTTAACAACAGCTGTAGGACAAGTTGGTTTTGCGGCTGCTACCGATGAAACTCGGCCGGTGTTAGCGGGAATTTACTGGCAGTTTAGCGGGAAAAAATACCAAATGGTGGCCACTGACGGTTATCGACTTTCTTTAAAATCGGTTGAACTAAAAAAGAGTGTTTTAAAAAACAAGAAAAAGACGACCTTTTTAATTCCAGCGCGGGGTTTAAATGAAGTAGTGCGCTTATCTGATGGGGAAACAATTAAGGTTGGCTTGACTAAGGACGAAAATCAAGTTGTTTTTGGTTTTAATAATGCTCAGATTTCTTCCCGCTTGCTTGAAGGTGATTTTCCCGAATATGAAAAAATTATCCCGACCCAAGTAAAAACAAAAGTTTGGATAGATAAGCAGGATTTTCTTTCCGCGATTAGAACTGCTTCTGTTTTTGCCAAAGAAGCGGCTAATATTGTTGTTTTAACAATTGATAAAAGCAAAATGAGCATTAAGGCGGATGCTCCTCAGGTTGGTGAAAATCAAAGCTCTTTGAGCGTTAAAGTGGAAGGGGAGCCGATTAAGGTTGCTTTTAACTTCCGTTTTTTGCTTGATTTTATCAATGCAGTTTTAACCCAAGAAAATAATTTGCTCTTGGAATTAACCGAGCCGCTTACCCCTGCTCTTTTTAAGGTCGAAGGTGATAATTCTTGGCTTCATGTGATCATGCCGGTCAGGCTGGAAGAAGAGTAGAAAGGGAGGCTTTTTCGCGGTATAATGTTATCATGCGAGGCAAAAAAGGCCGGTTAGTTTCTCCCCAGCCAATCAAGCAACTGGAAAGGCTGAGTGTGGAATTGCGAAGAAGAATAATTACCATGATTTACAAGGCTGGTTCAGGCCATCCAGCTGGTTGTTTGTCCTGCTTGGATATTTTAATTGCTTTATATTTTGGCGGCATTTTAAAATACGATCCGAAAAATCCAAATTGGGAAGAAAGAGACCGCTTTTTATTGTCGGCTGGCCACTATGCCCCGGCTTTATACGCAGTATTAGCTCAAGCGGGCTTTTTTGCGGTTGAAAAGTTAACAAGCTTGCGTGATTTTGGCTCTGGGTTGCAAGGCCACCCCCAAAAAAATAAATTGGCGGGAATAGAAACTACCGCTGGACTTTTAGGCCAAGGCTTATCAACAGGAGTGGGCTTGGCTCTATCGGCTAGAAAAGAAAGGAAGTTTGCTCATCGTGTTTTTGTTTTGCTCTCAGACGCCGAACACCAAGAAGGTCAGGTTTGGGAGGCGATAATGGCGGCAGTGAAATATAAATTGAGCAATTTAGTAGCGATTGTTGATCGTAATCAAATTCAGATTGATGGCAGAACTGATGATATTATGCCGATCAACCCTTTGGCGAACAAATATTCTTCTTTTGGTTGGAAAGTTTTAGAAACCAATGGACATGAATTCCGGCGGCTATTGACCGCTATTCATCAGGCCAAAACTGAAAGGCAGCGGCCGGTAGTTGTTATTGCGGATACAATTGCGGGTAAAGGAGTTAGTTTTATGGAAGGCAGACCTAAGTGGCACGGCAAAAGTTTGAACGAGCAAGAATGGCAAAAAGCCTTAGGCTCTCTTAAGGGAAAGTGAAAAAAAAACTAAAAGTTGCCTTGGTTCATGATTATTTGATTGATTTTGCCGGAGCGGAGAGAGTACTTTGCGTTCTAAAAGAGATCTACCCTCAAGCCCCAGTTTTTTTGTCAATTTATAAACCAGAACTTTTAGGGCCGTTCAAAAGTAAAGTTAAGAATTGGAATATTAAGACCTCTTGGTTTCAGAAAGTACCTTGCTCAGAAAAGCTAATTTCCCCTTTGCGTTTTTTGCTTCCCTTAATTTGGGAGAGTTTTGATTTGTCAGAGTTTGATTTGGTTATTTCTTCCTCGGCTTGGGCAATGCCTAAAGGAGTGATTAGTTCGCCTAAAAGTTTACATCTTTGTTATTGCCACACGCCGCCTCGGTTTTTATACGGCTATCCTTTAGCCCGGCGCTGGACCCATTTATGGCCGGTTAGGATTTACGCTAAAATTATTAATCGTTTTTTAAGAGATTATGACTGGACCAGTTCTGCTCGGGTTGATTATTTTATTGCCAACTCAAAAGAAGTAGCCAAGCGAATTAAAAAGTTTTATAACCGAGATTCAATTGTTATTAACCCGCCTGTAGAAATACCTAAAAAAACTTCCAAAACAAGGTTAAAGAAGAATGCTCCTTATTTATTTATTTCTCGCCTGGTTTCTTACAAAAATCCCGATTGGGCGATTAAGGCTTGCGGAGAGCTTAAAAAGCCATTGGTAGTAATTGGCGATGGGCCGCTTAAATCTTTGGTAGAAAAGCTAGCTGTCTCTTATCCAACGGTTAAATACTTAGGTCGTCTTTCAGACAAACAGGTAGCTGAATATTTTAAACAGTGTCGGGCGGTGATTTTTCCGGTTGAAAAAGAGGATTTTGGGATTGTGCCGATTGAGGCGGCCAGTTTCGGTAAATCAACCATTGCCTATTTTTCTGGAGGCGCTAAAGAAACCGTTAAAGAGGGAAAGACCGGAGTGTTTTTTAAAAAACCAAGCGTTTCCGCTTTGAAAAAAGCAATCCTGGAATTTGAGAAAAAAGAAAAAGAGTTTGATCCTCAAAAAATCAGAGCTTGGGCAAACAAGTTTTCTAAAGAAAGATTTAAAAGGGAGATTAAAGCTTTTGTTGAGGAAAAAGTCAATGCCAGAGTTACCTGAAATAGAAACCATTAAGCGGGGCTTAAATAAACTTATTATTGGGAGAGAGATTTTGGATATTACTACTAATACTCCCAAGCAAGTAAAGCCTTCATTAAAAATAGTGAAGAAAAACATGGTGGGAAAAAGAATTAAAAAATTAAAAAGAAGAGCTAAGTTACTGCAAATCTTTTTGGATAACGGCCGGATTTTAACTATTCATCTAAGGATGACGGGCCGGTTATTATTTAGAGACAAAAGTGATCCAGTCGATGATTATCAGCGAGCAGTAATTAGTCTCTCTGGCGGTAAAGAGTTGCGTTTTGCTGATTTGCGCAAGTTTGGCTATTTGTGGCTGATTAAAAATAAAAAAGAGTTGGACAAAATTTTAAATAAATTTGGTCCGGAGCCCTTAGCTGATTTAACCTTTTCTTATTTTCAAAAAGTGTTGGCTTCCACTTCTCGGCCAGTTAAAGTCCTTTTAATGGATCAGTCAAAGATTTCCGGGATTGGCAATATTTACGCTAATGACGCTTTGTTTTTAGCCCGTCTTAATCCGGCAAAGCCAGCCAATCAGATTACTTTCCAAAAAGCGAAAAAACTTTATGATTCTATTCGTCAAGTTTTAAAAGCCGGGATTCGCTACCGAGGCGCTTCTGATCAGCATTATTTGGATGCTTTGGGTCAAAAAGGAAATTATCAAGATCACTTTTTAGTCTATAAAAGAGCCGGGAGAAAATGCTTTAACTGCAAAGGAAAAATTAAGAGAGTAACTTTGGGAGGGAGGGGCACTTTTTATTGTCCTAGGTGCCAAGAGTAGAAAAATGTGGCTAAAAAGTTTGCGGCTTACTAATTTTCGCAACTACCAAAAGGGAAAGTTTGATTTTTCTCCGACCACCAATTTAATTTTAGGAGGTAACGCCTCCGGGAAAACTAATTTACTGGAATCAATTTTTTTGCTCAATTCGGGCATAAGTTTTAAGGCGGATGTAGCTGCCCAAATGATTAGCTGGGGGGCTGATTTTGCTGTAGTTGAAGGAGTAGTTAAAGAGGAAAAAGGGCGAAATACGCTTTTGCTTCAGTTGCAAAGAGAGCAAGGCCGAAAGACGAAAAAAAATTTTTTGATCGGGGGAGTTAAAAAAACAAGAAAGCAGTTTTTACCATTTTTCTTTGCTGTTTCTTTTCGGCCCGAAGACATTCGTTTAGTTTCCGGTCCGCCGGAGCGAAGAAGAAGGCTACTGAATGAAATTCTCTCAGGCCTTGACTGGCGCTACCAGCAGTCTTTACGGTTTTATCATAAAGCCTTAAAACAAAGGAATGGATTGTTGGACGAAATTAAAGACCGAAAAGCAAAACTCTCTGAGCTTTTTTATTGGGATAATGCGCTGTGTAAAAATGGCCAGTTTTTAACGGAAGAGCGAAGAAGGTTGGTGGGCTTTATTAATTATTATCTTGTTTCTTTTCCCCACCAGTTTTTGCAAAAAATGAACTTAAACTACCAGCCCAATCCGATTACTTTAGAGAACTTAAGAAGAACGCTTAAAAAAGATGTTTTTGCCGGCTGGACCAATGTGGGGCCGCATAAAGACTTATTAACCGTGGAAAGCCAGCAGTTTAAGGCAAAAGACAAAAACATTGCTTTTTGGGGTTCCCGAGCTCAGCAGCGACTATCAGTTTTGGGCTTAAAGTTGGCCCAACTAGAATATGTGCATAAGCAAATAAAAAGAAGGCCGATTTTGCTTTTAGATGATATTTTTTCCGAGTTGGATTTGAGTCAGCAAAAACTGCTTAAAAATACTTTTGAGGACCATCAAGTGATTGTGACCAGCGCCCGCCCCCCCGACCCCAAAGTCTTTCAGTGGGAAAAGGAAATAAAATTATAAGATTTTGACAAATTTTAGATTCACTTTTTTGGCCATTTTTTCATCGGCTGTTATTAGTGTTGCTTGATTGATACTGGCTGTAGCAATGTAAGCGGCGTCATAAATGGAAAGGCTAAATTTTTGGGCGTAAAAATTAGCTTTTTTAAAAAGTTCCTGATTTGTTTTTTGGCTAATAAATGGAAGTTTAAATAAAATTTGAGTTGCCAGATCAACATCCTGGGAAGTGCTGGCTGATTTTGTTTTGATAACATTTATTATTTCGAAAAAAAAGATTTG
>JGI24025J20009_10001290_pt1 | contig 19032 bp, 20 predicted proteins | sample Cruoilmetagenom3_FD_20009 | JGI IMG/M metagenome (IMG submission 20009) | reverse complement strand
CCTGATTGTAATTGATGAAGAACTCAATGTTTATATGACGATTGTCAATGGAAGGGTTGTTTATACAAAATTTTAAACTTAACATTTTTGCCATTTTCAAGATTGTCGAGAGCAATTTTGTTACCTGATTATATTGCTCTAAAAATCCATATATCCTGTACTGTTTTGCGGGTGTGGAATTTAGAAAGGTATTAATTGGATGAAAAAATATGAAGAATTCTTTAAGAATGTCAACGCAGTTGTTGATCAAATATTGCACACACAGGGGGCACAAATTGAAAGGGCTGCAGATATCATCAGTGATTCTATTGCGCAGGATGGNTTGGTCCACACATTTGGTGTTGGACATTCCCATTTGATTGCCGAGGAAGTATTTTGGCGGTCCGGCACATTGGTCCCGGTGCATGCTATTCTTGAACCGAGCATGACCGGTCATTCTGAAATACTAAAAAGCGCTTATATGGAAAAACTGGAGGGCACTGGCAAAATCATCTGTGATTATCACAAGGTCAACCCACCGGATGCATTAATTGTGGTCTCAAATTCTGGAAACAATGCAGTACCCATAGACGTAGCTGAAGAAGCAAGGCGGCGAGGTGTGGGTGTGGTGGCGATTTGTTCTGTCACCTACTGCCAGGCGTTGAGAGCGCGACATTCAAGCGGCAAGAAACTTATTGATGTTGCTGATGTTGTTATTGATAATTGCGGCAATATTGGCGATACGTCAGTGAAAATTGACGGGGTTGAACAACCGCTTGGTCCAACATCCACTATTGCTGGAACGTATATGATTCATGCAGTCTTAATTCAGGCGGCTCAAGTGCTGAAAAATAAAGGCGTGCATCCAAAAATTTATTGGAGTGGCAGTTTGCCTGATGGTATGCAAGCTAATCAAAAATATGTTGATGAATATTGGGAGAGAATTCGTAATTTATAATTATAAATAAAAGTTACACAGGGAAAGGCGTTTTATGTCTCACAAAAAAATCAAAGCTGCAATAATTGGGTTGGGTGACATCGCTCAAAAGGCCTATCTTCCGATTTTGACGTCCCATACGGCGGTTGATTTAATGCTTTATAACCGGTCTCCAGAACCATTGATACGTATCCAAAATCAGTACCGTATTGAATCAGGGACCACATCTTTGGAAGAAGTCATCAACAGCAAACCACAGGCAGCCTTTGTGCTAACCTCCTCTTCAAGCCACTTTAATATCGTCAAACAATTACTAGAAAATCAAATTGATGTCTTTGTTGAAAAGCCAGCCACGTTAAATTCTTGGGAAACTGAGGAATTGGCGGTATTAGCTGATGAGAATAACCGTATTTTGATGGTTGGATTTAATCGGCGTTTTGCACCTCTTCATGTAAAGCTGAAAAAAGTATGGGGGGACATACCTGTTAGCATGGGAATCTTTCAAAAATTTCGCACCAGCGCTGCTCATCCAAGTTTAAAGCACCAACTTGTGGACGACACAATACACCAGGTGGATATCCTTCGATTTTATTGTGGAGATGGGCACGCTGATAAAATTACCATGGAAGCAATTCCGGGAAGTTTTCTTGGCGCTGTTGGTACGGTCAGGCTTGATAATGGAGGTATTGGTGTGATTGTCACCAACATGAAAGCGGGGCGCTGGCAGGAGCGCTACGTTTTATTTGGCGGTCAGAAAACATTGCAGGTGGAGGCTTTTTCAGAAGCAATATTGAAACAGGGCTCTGAACAGCGTCGCTGGAATGAAACTTATACATCTTCGTGGCAAACGACATTAAAAGGACGAGGGTTTGTAGACGGAATCGAACATTTCTTTGAATGTCTGGAAACACGCCGCACACCTCTGACTTCTGCATGGGATTCTGTGAAGACACAGAAACTGGTCGAGGAAATGGCAGAACTTGGAAAAAATGAGAAAGAATAACAGTATGGAAATCTCGTAATTACCTTTACTACGAGAAATTTTTGTCTAGTGCTGAAATTATCGTGTTTGCCTTTATTGTTTATTCTTGCAGAANATGAAATTGCGCTTGATAATAATTTCAATGAATTATATAATAAAAATGTATTCAGTATTATAGACCGGTATAGGTGGCTGTGAACTTATCAAATATCAGAATAAATAGTTCTCATCCTTTAAACAATCAGATAAAAAATGCCTTATTGTCTGCTATTGATAATAGCGATATCTCACCTGGGGAAAAGATTCCATCCCTCGAAGATCTCTCCCAAAGATACGGGGTTAACCGAATGACGGCACGTCAGGCTGGTCAGGAACTTGTACGAGAAGGCAGACTCTATACCGTTATCGGAAAAGGCACTTTTGTCTCAAAAAAAACTAAAATTGAACCCCCGATGAATTCTGTCTGGGGGTTTTCTGATTCATTTTCTTCCACAGAAGGTGATAACCTTTCTCGATTATTATCGATGGAGATACTAAAACCTGACGATGAAATTGCTGAAAAGCTCAAAATTTCAAAGGACAATAAGATTTATAAATTATCCCGTTTAAGGCTGATTGATCAAAAGCCGGTGGCTGTTGAATTCTCCCATTTACCCTTTGACCGTTTTCCTAATTTGGATCAGTACGATTGGAACAGCGTTTCTTTGTACGCAACGCTTTGTAAAACTTATAAAGTTAAATTATCACACGGCAAGCAATTTGTTGAAGCTGGTTGCGCTTCCAGTAATATCGCTTCATTACTCGAAGTCCAACCGAAATCGCCAGTACTGATAATGGATCGTCTTATTGAGTCTGATAAAGGTTGGCACGTTGAATATGCCCACACCTATTATCGTGCAGACTGTATTCGTCTTTTGATTCAAATGTCAGCTGACGAACCGATTACCTTGGTTAGAGCCGAGTCATCAAAATAGGTGATTGTGGTTTTAATAAATGAATGATGCCAGGCACATTAATAGAGCAGTATTTGCATTTTTAAATACAGAAAGGACTTAAAAATTCGATAGAATCAAACTAATTTTATTCAACGTATTCTTTTAGTTATTTCGTTTATATTCTTTGGAAGGAGCTAATTATGATCTTTACAGCGTTAGTTCTAGCGCTATGGGCATATATTTGTGTTTTTGATATGCTCGGTCCGAACTTCATTATGGCGTCCAGACCTCTCATTTCCGGTTTTGTCACTGGCTTAATTATTGGCGATGTGCAATCCGGGCTTCTGATTGGTGGGACACTTGAATTGATGGCTCTCGGCGTTTACACTTACGGCGGCGCAACAATCCCTGATTACACGGTTGGCGCTATCCTGGGTACATATTTTGGCCGGGGTGGAAACTTTGAGACGGGTATTGCTTTGGCAATCCCTGCAGCCCTCTTACTTACCCAGGTCGATGTTGCAAACCGTTTCTTGAACTTTATCTTTGTTCATAGAGCAGATCGTTACGCAATGGAAGGTGACGATAAGGGTTTTGACCGAATGATGATTTACACCAGTCATATGATCTGGGGTCTTTCACGAGCGATCCCTGTGTTTTTGGCGATCGCATTTGGTCAACCGCTGGTGGAAGCACTCACAGGTTTCTTTAATGCTAATCCCTGGATTAACAGAGGAATTAGCACAGCTGGTGGCATTCTCCCTGCTCTTGGGTTCGCCATGCTTTTAGCCATTCTCCCAGTGCAACAATATCCAGCTTTCTTGATAATTGGATTTGTTCTCTTTGCATATCTCAAAATGCCGCTGGTAGGTATCGCCCTGTTAGGTATTGCGATTGCCCTTGTTTTCCAGCACCTAAAGTATTCGAAAGCGGAGGCATAAGATGGAAAACACTGAGAAAAAATTATCACGTTCTGATTTAATGAAATCTTTCTGGCGTACGGTTTTGTTTTTCCAATGTGGTTGGAACTATGAACGTATGCAGAGTGTGGGTTATGCTTTTTCAATCCTACCCATACTTAAAAAACTTTACCCAGACCCAGAAGATTTCAAAGAGGCATTCCTTACGAACCTTAACTTTTTCAATACGAACCCGGTTGTGGGTGCACCATTGATCCTTGGTGCACATGCCGCTCTCGCAGAAGCTGGTGCCTCCCTTGATTCAACTGAGGGCCTTAAAGTTGGCTTGATGGGTCCTCTTGCTGGTGTAGGTGACACAGTCTTGTGGGCGCTTTACAACAGCGTGATTTTCACTATTGGCGGCAGTATGGCCCTAAACGGGAATGCTTTTGGTCCAATTTTGGTTATGCTTCTGGTTTTCTTCCCCTATATGGCTGTTCGCTACTGGCAGTTCTTCTGGGCATATCGCCAAGGGACGGAGTTGATGAAATCCCTGGGCAGTGGTGGTATTGCAAGAATTACAGAACTGGCTACGATTGTGGGTTTGATTGTGGTTGGTGGCTTTGCACCTTCCATTGTCAGGCTGACCACGCCGCTTGAAGTAACAAGAACAGCAGTTATCGAAGGTGAGGAAGTTGCTAACACGGTTAACATTCAGGCACAATTGGATGCTATTCTTCCATATATGCTGCCATTGTTAGTTACCGCGCTTGCTTATTGGCTGCTGAAGCGAGGATGGAAACCCATTTATGTGATCCTGGTGCTCATCGTTATTGGTTTCATTGGTGGTGCTTTGGGCATTCTTGGATAAGTTTTTTATTGCCTGGCAGATTGACAGGGTAATTGGTCTTCCAATTACCCTGTCATGTTGGTATTTTTCGTAATTTTGATAGGATTCATAATAAAAAGCATTGATAGGCCATTAAATTAGAAATTTTGACAGAGGAAAAATGATTGGAATTGTATTAATAAGTCATGGCGGTCTTGCTGCGGGGCTTCGTGACGCAGCAGAAATGATCACCGGTGAAATTGATCAACTTGAATGCATCAGCCTGCAACCAATGGATGATATTGATCAACTGGTTGACCGAATTCAGGAGGCAGTTAAAAAAGTTGATGTGGGGGAAGGTGCTTTGTTGTTAGTCGATTTGTTTGGTGCAAGTCCATTTAATGCCTGCGGCAGGTTAGCTCTAGCTCAACAGGATCGTTATGAGTTGGTCACCGGGATGAATCTGCCGATGCTTGTGGAATTAGTTGTACAACGAGAAGGATTGACGATAAAAGAAGCTTCACAGATTGCTTTTGAAGCTGGAAAATCAGGTGTCAGTCGATTATCGGATAAAATATAATTAGAAAATATTAGAGGAGTTTATAAGGAGATAATAATGCCTGTTACACATATTCGTATGGATAATCGTTTAATTCATGGACAGATTTTAGTTTCATGGAATTCGGCGTTGAATATTGATCACTTGATTGTCACAAATGATAAAGTTGCAGAAGATCCCATGCAAGTGACCTTATTAAAGGCTGTCACGCCTATTGGGGTAAAAGTTTCAGTTTTACCTATCAAAGAGTGTGTTGAATATTGCCTTAGCCCTGAAGCTGAGGAAGAAAATATTTTTGTCATTACCAAGTTCCCGGAAGATGGTTTGGCATTAATTGAAAATGGTTTATCCATTGACACCCTTAATTTAGGTAATCAGGCTTTTGTGCGCGGCGCTAAAAAACTTTCGAATAGTGTTTATTTGACCGAAGAAGGAGTAAAAGCGCTGAAGAAGATACATGAGAAGGGGATAAATCTCACCTGCCGGATGCTGCCAAAGGATTCAAAATCGGAGTTTTGGCCAGTAATTGAAAAGAATTTCCCGGAATGAGTGTAAAAAATAAGAAATCTTTAACAACTAAATAACCAGGAGAAACTTATGATGACTGCAATGAAAGAATATACCAGTGCTGTTAAACGATTAATCAGTGAAATTGCAGAATCACAAGAATCATTAATGATGCAAGCCGCTCGTATGATTGCGGATGCTGTTAAGAGGTATGGCATCGTTTATACATTTGGTACAGGTCACTCGCACATTATTGCAGAGGATGTGGCTTACCGGGCTGGCGGTTTGGTGCCGGTGGATGCTATACTGGAGCCCAGCCTGACGGGCCATCAACAAGTTCACAAGAGTGAAACGATGGAACGCGTTGAAGGTATGGCGCAGGTTATCTTTGATTATTACGGGATATCGGATAAGGATATCATGATTGTCATTTCTAATTCGGGCCGCAATGCTGCCCCAATTGAGATGGCCCAAATTTGCCAGAAAAGTAATGTTCCTGTGATCGCCATAACTTCTATGCAATATTCCAAGAGTGTATCATCCAGGCATTCCTCAGGTACGAAATTATATCAACATGCTGATGTGGTTATTGATAACCTTGGCCCATTGGGAGACTGCTTGTTGCAACTTGATGGCGTTTCTCAACAAATTGGTCCGAGTTCTGGTGTTATCGGGCTTTACATCCTGCATAGCATTATTGTGCAGGCAATACAGAATCTAAAGGATGATGGGGTAGATCCTCCCGTATTTCGGAGCGGCAATCTGGATGGCAGCGATGAAGTCAATAAAAAATTACTCAAAAAGTATCATGGAAGGGTTAAATTATGGTAGTTAATGACCTTCAAGGACAGCTATACGCTGGAGTAGTAGAAGTTGAAATCACGCCGCCAGTTGGGGTTCCGATGGCAGGTTATGGCGCCAGGAAACAAAACAGTGCTGGCATTCACGATCCGCTGAACGCCCAGACCTTGTATCTCAGACTTGATAATGAACAATTATTATTGATAACATGTGATCTTATTGGAGTTGATCTTAATTTTACAACCAGGCTTCGCCAAGACATTGCTAATGAACTTGATATTCCCCATGACCATGTCATGATTTCTTGTTCTCATACGCATTCAGGTCCTCAGGGCTTTCTACCAGACGAACCAGTTCATGTCAGTCTGAAGGATGAAGGTTTAGTTGACATAACGCAGCGCAAACTTTTAGGGGCGTCAAAATGGGCAGTATCAAAAGCGGAACCCGTTTCACTGTCCGTCGGTGATTTAGATCTGACCGGCATTTGTAAAAACAGGAATGATCCTGAGAATGGATCCATTGACCCCCAATTAAACGTGCTCAGGTTTGACACTACTTCAAAACAGCCTTCAGCGGTCTTATTCAATTATGGCTGTCATCCAACGGTAATGGGGCATGATAATTTAAAAATTACGGCTGACTTACCTGGTGCTGCACGTGCTGCTTTGAAGCGTCATTATCCTGATTGTGTATTCATTTTCACAAATGGTGCAAGCGGAGATGTTAGCACACGATTTACAAGGCGTGAGCAGAAATTTTCCGAAGTGAATCGTTTGGGCTTTATCCTTGCAAGTGGTGTGATGCAGGCTATGATGAAATCAGAACCAATCGAAGTGGCTGATATTGGCGGTGAACGAATAAAAGTGCAATTACCTCAGCGAGAACTTCCGCAAGCGGCGGAAATTCAATCTACTATTGGAAAATTAGAGGAAAAGATAAAAAGACTGAAGGAACAATCTGCACCTCATGGGGAAATTAGAAAAGTATTCACGCAATTGGAAGGTGCTCAAGGGCAATTGATAATGGTTAACACAAAAATTGACCCATCTTTCTTCGCAACAGAACTTCAGTTTTTGCATATTGGGCCTTTGTTCCTTGCTGGCATTCCTGGTGAGCCATTCTCACAAACAGTCTTGGATATTAAAGCAGATTGCTCTCCTACCAAGACAATTGTGATTAGTTATGCAAATGACATTAAAGGGTATTTTCCGGACCAGGCGGCAATTGAAAATAACACTTACGAAGCTCTTATCTCTCCCTACGACCGGCGGGTTTCTGATTTAATCTATCAACTCACGGTCGATCATTGTCATAGAGGTTAAAGTATGGATACGACGATTTATATCAGGTTTTTAGGCGTCTTTTTTATTGTTGTAGGGATTTTGGTGAGGTTTGGTATTTGGAAAAGTTGGTATTGGCGATCGCGGGGTGGGGCATATGCATATGTACCTATGGGAATGGTACTGATTCTTTATACCTACATTCAAGATATTAAAATTATGGGTGGTTATATTTATTATGGATATATTGCAATCTTTTTGATCCTTATTGCCCTGACGGTTTATTTTTCTCTCAAGCCGCCTGGATGGGTGATACCAAAATGGGTGAAATGGGTTGAGAAACATCCAAAAACTGTTGTAAAAGCGATGAAGGATGCTGCTTTTGATGGTGATTTGGATTGGAAGGGCAATGTTGACGATGAGGAATCGGTCGACAAACTTGCGAAAAAATACCGTTCAAAATGATCAAACATCACTATCCAGCCCTAAGTACCAGGTTTTTTAAAAATGAATAATTTTGTTGTTCTGAGCGATTTTGACGGAACGATCTCTGAAGATTTATCCAACATCATTTATTCTAAATTTGCGAGTGTTGGTTTGCATTATGCTGATCTTTGGTCTCGAGAATTAATATCAACACCAGAAGAAATAACGATGACTTTTAAGACCATTAACGCAAGCTCGGAGGAGATGGCGCAGGCAATTTGCCAGGCAAATATTGATCCTGATTTTCCTGAATTTGTCCGCCTTTGTCGGGACCGAAATTTTGATGTAGCTATTGTCAGTGATGGACTTGAGTGGGCTATCAGGACATTATTAGATCATAATGGGGTGAAAAATATTGATATTTATGCAAATCAAATCCATTTTTTAGAAAATGGTTATGAATTTTCATTTCCTTGGCAGGATGAACGATGCCCACATTCTGGTGTATGCAAACCAATAATCATTGAAAAATACCAGAATGAAGGGAAAAGGGTTGTTTACATCGGAGATGGGAAGAGCGACCGCGAGGCGATTCATGAAGCTGATTTTATCTACGCCAAGGATCACCTAATGGAATATTGTAACAAAGAGAATGTGCCTGCAATTGGTTATCAGAACTTTAAAAATTTAGTCGCGGCAATGAAATTGGGAGAATTTCCCCTTTTCAAATCCTGAGCATCAACGATTTATTTTGCTTGTTGGGATTTTTTCACCTGTGCTTCTTTTTTTGCCTGCATAATTAACTTCATTGGTATCCTTGCGAGGTTGCCTAAGAAAAAGGTCCCAAACCATGCTCCAAGAATTGCAACTGCAATCCAATACCAGGGATAGTTTTGTTGGTACAGGTAATAACCAAGTATTATATAGGCAGGATAAGTTAACCAAACTATCAGGCTAAGCGGTCGGTAATATTTTTGGATAAAGACAAATTGAAACAGACTCTCAAAAAACACGAGTGATGCAATCCCGACAATAATTCCAATTTTTAATCCGAAAACGATCGTGCCCAACACAAAGATGATCACAGTCAGATCATGTGGGATCGCTTGCCAGCCTACCCTTTCTTGTTGATGTGTACGTGCTTCCTGCGTCTGGCGAATGATATTATCAATGGTTGTTTTTTCTAGATGAGGATATTCCTCTTGCCATTTTTTAAAGTCCGCCTCCGATGGATTTTGCAGTTCTTTGAGTGGCAAATCAAAAAGCATGCTGGCAAAATTTCGTCCTTCTTGTTCGATTAAACTGCGTTGGTTCTTTGATGGCATAGGAGGCCTCGATTCTTTTTGGGATTTGTTTTGATTATAAGTTAGTCATATGCCGCAGTCAAATCTTATGCAGATTGTGTTTAAGGAATAATTCTAAACAGAAAAAATCAATTTAGTTTAATCAAATCTCTATTTAAGGAGGATGGTATTCAATGAAAAAAATACTACAAAACTGTCGTTTAGCCTTCCCGGATCGGATTCTGCCTGATGGGGCTGTTGTGATAGATGATAATGGAAAAATTGAATTTGCTGGAAGAAGATCTGAATTAACTGAGCATGATGGTGAATTCATGGATTTAGATGGGAAAATTCTCTCACCCGGATTTATTGACATCCATGTACATGGCGGAAAAGGGGTTACCTTTGGTGTGGGCGACCTTGCGGAAACCACCGCTGATTATTCTCAGTGGGTTGTTTCAAATGGCGTAACTGCTTACTTAATGTCGGTTGCTGAAAAAACTCCGGAAAAACTTGTAGACATGATTGAGCGATATGTTGCGGTGTTTACTAATCCCCCTGAAGGTGCGGAAACATTAGGGCTTCATCTTGAAGGTCCTTTCTTAAATGTAGAAAAGAAAGGCGCATTCAATCCAACATGGTTTCGGATGCCTGATCTTGCTGAGATAAAATCATATATAGGGGCTGGTAAGGGTTGGATTCGTCAGATGACGCTGGCGCCAGAATTACCGGGTGCAGATGAGGTTGCTCGATTATGTAATGAATCGGGTATTGTAGTGGCAATGGGTCACACAAACACGAGTTTTGAGGACGCTGAAAAAGCGCTCAGTGGTGAATATCATCATGTAACACATACATTCAACGCACAGAGAGGTTTTAGCCAACGGGCTCCAGGTGTATTTGGCGCTATCCTGGTTTCTGATGATGTCACAGCAGAACTTATAGCTGATACTGTTCATGTACATCCTGGCGCCATGAGGCTGCTGATGCGCTGTCTCGGAAGTGATCGCGTTGTCGCTATTACCGATGCTATGACGGGTTGTGGTTTTGAGGATGGTGTTTACGAATTAGTAGGATTTGATGTTTACGTTAAAGATGGTAAAGCCACACTCAAAAACGGCACCCTGGCTGGCAGTATTGCAAGATTAAATCGATGTGTAGAAAACCTGATTAATCATGTTGGGGTCACACTCAGTGACGCAATCAAAATGGCAAGTTTAAATCCTGCCCGGGCGATTGGCGTGGATGATCGATTAGGCAGCATTGAAGTTGGAAAAGACGCAAGTTTGATTGTGATTGATGAGTCGATTAACGTTTGGTTTGCAATGGTTAATGGACAGATTGTTTATAATCGAATGTAATGACACTGGAGGAAAAATGGCGGATAAATTAAATGTTGGCATTATAGGCCTGGGCTTCATTGGGAAAACGCATGCAAAGGCTTATCATAGCATTCCCTTTTGTTTTTCATCAGCCCAAGTATTGGCAGACTTAAAGGTCCTTTGGCGTACGTCGTTAGGACGTGATGAAGCATTTATACGCCATTGTGGTTTTGATTTTCAAACGACAGATTTAGATGAATTCTTTCAGGTCCCTGTGAAATTGGTGGATATTTGTACCCCAACTGGGATGCATACGGAGTATGTTAAAGCAGCTGCTGAACGAGGAAAATCAATTTATTGCGAAAAGCCATTGGGGAAAAACCTTGAAGATGCATGGTTGATGCAAAAAATGGCTGAAAAGGCAGGCGTGCTTACGCGAGTAGCTTTTGTGATGCGGTTCTATCCAGCTATTCGGCAGATGAAGTCTATCCTTGATTCGGGCATTTTAGGCCAGGTTCTGAATTTCCGTGGGCATCTTTTTCATGGCAGCTATTTAAACCCCCTTCGTCCAATGTCCTGGCGGTTAAGGTTTGAAGATGCGGGTGGAGGTGCCTTTTCTGACCTTGGTGCACATATACTGGATCTTGTTTTGTATCTCATAGGTGATGTTTACAGCGTAAGATCGGATATGCGTACCTTTATCAAGGAAAGACCCACGAAATCGGGTTCAGATCAGATGGAAAAAGTTAGCGTGGATGATTGGGCTACCTGCACCCTCGAGATGGAGAATGGCGCGTTTGGGCTGGTGGAAGCAGCAAGAACAGCTGTAGGCGTTCCCGATAACACCACCTTTCAGGTCTTCTGCCGGCACGGGTCTCTTTTATTTAGCAGTAAGTCCCCTGAGATGCTCACCGTATTTGATAATCAGAAGAACGAATTGATAAAAAGTCCATTTAAAGATGTCCCCCGGGAAAACGAACGGGATATCTCTAAAATTTGGCCGAGTGCAAAAGAATCATTGGGGTTCTTCATGAATGCCCATCTCGCATGTCAATATGATTTTATGCAAAATATCCTCGATGGGAGGTCCTCATCACCTGATTTTAACGACGCATTGAAAGTACAGGAAGTTTTAGAAGCTGCTTATATATCAGCGGCTGAAGGAGGAAAGAAAATCATTCTTCCACTTGATTGATAAAGATTCTTTATCATGAAGGTGCAAATAATTTTTTAGATGTCATTAAGATGGTATGGGTCGTATAGAATGCCGAAACAGGTGTTTGAATACGATCACTGGTCCTACTTCTAAAGCATCTCCAGCTGTCATTCGTTCACTTGTAGTTGCAATTAAGAAAGGCACTCAAAACTTGGATTGGATACGCAACCTAGGATGAGATGAAGCAGAATAATATTTGCAAACGGGAGAAGGTTGGCTAAAGCAGAACCCCATTCCATCCGAATTGCACCGTGATAGGTGAAGAGGATAAGCGCGGCAGCCTTGAAACGGACAAAAACGCAGATTTAATTGTTGTCGATGAGGACCTTAATATTCATTTGACCATGGTGAATGGGAAGATCGTTTATTCCTAATTTCAAGTTTGAAACTTTGGATTTCTTAATTTTCAAACGATCGTGGAAAATTTTTCTTAATACACATGATGACTGCTCAACTCAGCAGCCCTCAGGAGAGTTCTCTAGCCTTTAGTATTTCTTTTGCTTTTTCCAAAGCACGTTGCGTTGAATCAAATATAATATTACTGGCAATGAATATTCGAGAAGTCCCAATGGTTCTGATCACGCCGGCGTCCTCAAGCGGTTCCCGGATTTCTTCTTGAATACCGCAGAACAGGATATCCACATCCTGTTCTTTTGCTGTACGGATGATTTGGTTTAATGCAATAATGCCCGTACTTGCCAGTAAATGTGTGCGTCGAAAGCGCAGGATTAAAATTTTAATATCCGTTTTCAATATTCGTTCAATCTGTTCTTGCATGCTATCAATAGCAGCAAAATAAAGGTCACCTTCGACATTTAAGATTGCTATTCTTGGATTTTGTTTTTCAATACGATTCAGGGGTTGCTCGATAAATTGACCATTCTCATCTTCAAGTATGTAATTAATTTTAACCCGACCGCTTTCTCCCAGGTAAATCAGGATTGTAGAGACAACGCCTAAATAAATTGCGTATTCCAGGGGCAGAATTAAAGAAGAAATGAAGGTGATAAGCATCACGATCCGACTATTTATTCGGCTTTGCCATGTGAGCTTGATCAGGGCGATATTTATTAATCCCGCCGATGAAACGATCACAACCGCAGCCAATGCGGGAATGGGTATGTAACCAATCAATCTGGAAAACAACAACAGAAAGATTAATACACTTAACCCCGATAGGATGGACGCAAACCGGGTCTTGGCGCCGTTGACGACATTGATAACGGTCCTCGACGGCGAGCCTGAAGAGGGCATGCAGTAGAAAAATCCACCGATAAAGGACGCCAGACCCTGGCCGATCATCTCTTTAGAGGGATCAAGACGATCGCCCGTCATCTGACTCATTGACTTAGCAATTGAGATAGCTTCCATTACACTAAACAGGGCAACAGCTAAGCCGGATATTCCTAAAGAGAAAAATTCACCGAGGGTGATATCGGGGATATGAAAACCAAGCCCGAGTTTTTCTGGCAATCCATAATCGGTCACAAGACGGATGCCACTCTGGCCCCAACCTGTTAAATACACCAGGAGGCTTGTGATTATTATCGTTATCAAAGCAGCTGGTAGTTTTCGTTTGAGGGATCTGATCAGCAGCATAATACATATGCTGGCAACACCAATAATAAGAGATAAGGTGTTGATCTCTTTCATGTTTTCAAACAAGCTGGATGCAATTGTCCATAATCCTCCCGACTTCGGGAGGGCTATCCCTGTGAGGTTTCCTAATTGTCCTGCTATGATCAAAATACCTACTGCGGAAAGGAACCCGACCAGGACAGAGTTTGAGATATAGCGTGTGATGGATCCTAATTTTAGTAAACCAAGGATAAGTTTTAACAATCCTGCCAGAATTGCCAGGGCCAGGACGAGCTCCAGGTAGTCTGAACGGTCTGCATAACCTAATAATACACTGGCAGTTACCAGGGCTGTTGGATTTGTTGGGCCGGTAACCAGAAAAGGAAAGCTGCCAAAAAGAGCGCCAATGACAGTGGGAATGATCGCTGTGAATAAACCATAAATCGGGTTAACGCCCGCAATGGTTGCATAGGCCATGGATTGGGGAATAACAACCATAGCCACGGTCAACCCGGCTGTCAGGTCTGCCCGTAATTTTCCTCGAAGATATCGTTTTGCTCTTTTTTGAAGTTTATCCATTCAGGAATCTTTATATAAGTAGAGGACAAGTTTATTTTACCATCCAGTGTTATGGCGCTGTGTTGGTTTTTATTCTTCTTAAAATAGTGGATTATTTTAGAAAGAAATTATTGAATCCCCCACATAGAGCGTCTCTCCCTTTTTTAATGCGTTTTTTTAGGAGACTCATTATTAGAATTGGGAATTTATGACTATAATGAATATAACCCTTGGAAAAAGTATCGGAGTCAAAATTGTATGGGAAATGACCAAAAGCTCAAAAACTCTTTGAAATATCGATTGCATTTTTTTCTTGCTTTGACTTTATTCCTCCATTGCGCCTTTTATTTGGTTTACTGGTTTTCTATCGGGAACCTCAGAGAAGACGTTGATTTATTTATTGCGGATATCACCGGTTTGCTGTTCCCTTACACAAGCATTCTAATTGGTTTGACAGCCATCATTGGAATATGGAGCCTGTTTCGTTTTGCGCGCCTGAGGTTAGCGGGGAAGAATGCGGATTGGGAACCCGCCGCCAGCAATTGGATTTATTTTGGTGTTTGGTTATTCTTTTTGGTTTTGTTTTATACGTCGTTTTATCTCATCCTCAGGGAAAACCCGAGCCAAAGAGGTGTTATTAATCTGCTTCTCAATCTGATCCGTCTGGGCACTGACCCTGTTCTGTTTTTAATTGCAGCAGTAGGACTGAGAAGGGTCATCCTCTATTTTCGAGGTAGAGCGGTTAAAGCGAATAAGCCCTGGCCCTGGAGCCTTGGCATCGGGTTTGTGTTGGTTTTACTTGTGGGCTTATGGTTGTTGCCAACATTGGCTCCTCCTAATTGGGCTTATCAGGGGGATCTCCCTGCAAAACCAGCTTTGATTGCTCACAGGGGGGCGTCAATGCTTGCACCAGAGAATACGATCGCTGCTGCAGAATTAGCTGATAAATATGAGGCTTTTGGGTTTGAAACAGATATTCGGATCAGTCTGGATGGTGTCCCATTTTTAATGCATGATGGTACTTTGCTGCGGACGACTAACATTTCTGAAGTTTTTCCGGATAGGTCGGAGGATGACGCTTCCAGTTTTACAATGGACGAACTTAAAAGTTTAAATGCAGGCTTATGGTTCATTCAAAAAGACCCTTATAAAACCATAGACAATGGATTGGTTTCACAAGCTCAATTGAGTATTAATCAAGGGCAAAAAATCCCTACATTATCGCAAGCGCTAGAATTGGTAGCTGAGGAAAATTTGGTGTTCCTTTTTGACTTGCGTTATCCTCCCGAAGACCATCCTTACCATGATCAATTATTTGAAATTATGTTTGACCAATTTAAAGAATCAGGATTGAATGGGAATATTTGGTTCATAATTGATCGTCAGTATATTGATGGTTTACTGGCAGAAGCTCCACAGATGACTCGCGTGATGGCTGTTTCGAGCACTGATTTACCAGGTCCGCAGGATTTATTGGATTTGGATTACGAAATTATCAATGTTGATACGGGAATCTTGAAAAAGGATATACAGGCTTACCGTAAATTGGGATTGGGAGTCAATGTTTACACGATTGACCAAGCCTGGTTGTTTTCTCAATTTTGGCTTTCAGGCGTTACTTCAGTCACAACAAACAACATTCATACTTTGAGCAAGCTTGACAGCCCATTCCTAAATGTGCCTTATTCCCATTACTTATTGTTTTGGGGTTTATTTGGTATTATTGTGGCAATTTGGTTGGCAAGCAGTCAACCTCAGATGAAGGATGATCCTCAAGCACCCATAAAGATGGAAACGCCAAATTTGCTTGACTTTTGCCATGGCAGAAGATAAAAAATCGAAGAAGGCGGATAGTATGGAAGCTGCTGCCGATTCCGATGTGTCTTCCATGGCAGGCAGTGAAATTGATGATAATATTGGTGTGGATTTCACTGCGCCTAAGGATCAAGAAGATGATTGAGCATAGATATTTTTCTTTGAATATTTCATTATTCAAGGGCAGAAGGGAAAGGTTGTCGCATGGCTAAAATTCTTGTTGTAGGCAGTATTAATATGGACCTGGTTGTTCGTGTGCCGTATTCACCAAAACCCGGCGAGACGGTGTTGGGGGGAGATTTCGAAACGTTTCCGGGTGGCAAAGGTGCAAATCAAGCCGTTGCGGCAGCTCGAATGGGTGGAGAGGTTACCATGGTCGGACGGGTTGGTAATGATGATTTTGGTAACATCCTGATCCAGGGTTTGGTGGAAGACAAAATTAAAACAACGCATGTCATTAAAGATACAAAGGCGCGTACTGGCGTTGCTATGATTTCTGTTGCCGCTGATGGTGAGAATATGATTGTGGTTGCATCTGGCGCAAATGCCAATGTTTCTGCTGAAGATGTGAGTAATACACGGCCATTAATGCGCGAAACAGACCTTTTACTTGTTCAATTGGAGTGCCCACTGGAAACGGTAACGGCATCCATTGAGCTGGCAAAAGCCTATCAAATTCCTGTTGTGTTGAACCCGGCACCTGCACAGCCGCTGCCGAAATCCCTGCTGCAGAAAGTGGATTATCTCATACCTAACCAAACTGAGCTTTTGATCTTAACTGGTGAAGCAAATCTTAACGATAGTATTGAAAAAATTCGAAATTGGGGGTTGAAAAACCTGATCATCACCCTTGGTGCGAATGGCGCAAGAGTGATTTCTGAAGGCATTGATCAACACCTGCCGGCGCACGAAATCACAGCTGTTGATACGACGGCTGCTGGTGATGCTTTTAATGGTGCCCTGGCAGTTGCCCTGGCAGAGGAAAAACCGATTTTAGAAGCTGTAAGCTATGGTATGGCTGCAGGTGCCCTGGCAAGCACAAAACGCGGTGCACAGCCATCCTTGCCGACAAGGGATGCCGTGGAAAATTTAATAGCAAGTCAAAGACAATCTTGATATTGTTATTAGAAATTACAATCTTGGGTCTCCTGAAAAAGCTCTTGAAAGAAGAAAAGACCGCACATAGTGCTACTCTCTTTTGTAATGAGGGCTTTTTGCAGTGGTTTCATAGATAAACCTTGTTACGAAATATGATTTAGCTTGTGTGTGATTTGAAAAGATAAAAATAATAAAAGATCCTGTATGATTTCAGGACTACAGAATCTTTGTTGAAGGTTAATTACTTCTTGCTTTGTGAATTTAGAGGGCTTGAGTGCCTTTGTAAAATATTATTCCTCATCCTCAAGATTACGTTCAAATAAATTGACCAGGGCGTCGATCACAGCATCCTTTTCTTCTCCCTCAGCGGTGATATGTACTTGATTCCCCTGACGGGCGGCAATGGTCATGACCGAGATCAGACTGTTGGCTTCGACCGGTCCCTTATTTTCGGTAAGATTCTTTACCATCACCTTAGCATCAAATTTGCCAACCGTTTTCACAAATAACACGGCTGGCCTGGCATGCAAGCCTTGCTTATTGGGAATCACAAGGGTGATCTCGCGGCGGTTATTATCTCTATCTGAAATGGGTTTTTCAGTAATAACTTCTTCAGGAAGCGTCTCGGGTAAATCAGGGAGTTGTTCTGTTTTCAGTCTCAGCGATTGCATTGCCTCGTTAAAAACAGAGCTCAAATCAAACCCAAGTCCAGCCTGAACAGCCGCCGCAATCGCTCCTTCGACGAAGGGTGCCGGGCAGACGCTGATGTTTGCTTTCATGTCATCGGAAACCATATCCAGTGCCATTTCGGTGCTCAAAACGGCACTGCCTAAATCCATCAATATCAGGATACCATCCTCTGTATAGGCAGCTTCGATGGCTTCCATAATTTCAAGGGCATTGGTACCCAAATCCTGGTTGTCTTCGCCGGTGCCTGCCGCGGTTAGAATTTTGACAGACTCAGAGGCTGTCATTTGATTCACCATTTCGGCAACGCCATCTGCTAATTTTTTGCTGTGCGAAACTAAAATTAAATTGACCATTTCACGTCCTGTTTTGTTTAATTTTCCCCGAAATTATACCTTGGATGCAGTTCATAAGTACACCAAAATTGGCCTTGTATAAGCTTTATTTCTATTTTTGTTCTGAATCCTGATCTTTATTTTTGTTTATCATTTTATGAAAGGCATTCATCCCAAAATATACCAGGAAGACACTGCCGCCAAAAAGCAAACCCCACAGGATGCCCTGTCCCCATTCACCAGAACCACGTATGATCTGGTATGCTACCAGCACAGCCAGAACAAGGCTGATTATTGCAATTAATCTTAACCCTTTTGCTTTTTCGATCCAGGGTTTTCTTTCAAATTTTACTTCAGGTGTCTTTTCTTTCTTTTTCTTGCTCAAATTTCTCTCCAAAATAAGTCAAATTGATAATCAAGACCAACATAAAAAGATAAGGGGCGACGTGAAATCGTCGCCCCTTTTTTGTTCAAATACTTGTGATTAGTCTTCGACCCAATCGAATGAGCGGGTAACGGCTTTCTTCCAGCCCTTGTAGAGCTTGGCGCGTTTTTCCTCTTCCATCTTGGGATGCCATTCCTTATCAATACCCCAGTTCTCACGGAGATCCTCAACCTCATCCCAGAAGCCAACGGCCAGGCCGGCTGCGTATGCAGATCCAAGCGCTGTCGTTTCAGCAACGGTCGGGCGAATTACAGGAACACCCAGGATGTCGGACTGGAATTGCATTAAGAGTTCATTGAAGACCATACCGCCATCGACCTTGAGGGCTTTGAGATCGACGCCTGAATCTTTGTTCATGGCATCCAGCACCTCGCGGGTCTGATAGGCTGTGGCTTCAAGCACGGCACGACCGATATGGCCGCTGTTGATGTAGCGGGTCAGCCCAACGATAACGCCGCGGGCATCGCTCTTCCAGTAGGGAGCATATAAACCGGAGAAAGCAGGTACAAAGTAAATACCGCCGGCATCGTCAACAGATTTGGCCAGCATTTCAATATCAGA
>JGI24025J20009_10001289_pt1 | contig 19036 bp, 18 predicted proteins | sample Cruoilmetagenom3_FD_20009 | JGI IMG/M metagenome (IMG submission 20009) | reverse complement strand
TCCGCCGGATTGACCGCCATGGTTTTCGTGGATCGCCAATTATGTACCCGGTATATAAAGATCCACGAAGATCAGATGATCGTATCGATCTCCGCCTTCCGTGTCCCGAGTTCATCAAAGCCCAGGAACTTCTGGTCGCGCACATGGTAGCAGAAGATGCAGTCCTCTTCCGGATCGATCAACTCCTTAAGCCGGGAGAGCACCAGCATGTACTCTGCCTTCGTGAGTTCCCCTTCGAGCACGCTGTTCTGTACCCAGTTCAGGTACTGCTTCAAGAATATCCTCACCTTGTTCAGGCGCTCGATTCCGACATCGTAGACGATTACTACGTACAATTTCAATCCCTCCACGGTCTGATCTGAACAACCGAGCCCGCAACCGATTTCCAGTAAAAATTAATTGCCACCCCATCATACAAGTAGCCTTCGATCATGTACTCCGCCCTGCCTGTCCCGCTATCTGATCCGCATCAAACATCAACACTCTGTCCCTCTCGCAGTACTCCATACACGCACAATCAAACCCGCTCTTCGAGAATACCGCGAAGTACTCACGCCGGGATCCTTTTCTCCAGTCCACAAGTGCTGCCTTCCGGCGCAGATCCTCTGCCACGCCGCAACCGACTGCCGCGGCACGCCACTTGCACTCGGCAAACAGGATCTCGGCAGTCTCGCTGTTCAGCGCAACGATATCGATCTCATCGCCTTTCCGGTTCCACCACGATCCGATCCGATCAAATCGAAACGGCAATTGTCCCGGTTCCTGCCGGTTCAAATCCACCAGAAACTCCCTGCAAATCCCCTCAAAGTTCCTGCCGACGAACGAATCGAAACCCTGCCGGATCTTATCTCCGATGTACTCAAAATCCCCGATCTCGTGGTGGCTCATGTTTCGGAATATGAACCGGAACCAGAACCCAAAGAAGTTATCATTCAAGAGATATCGCCCTTTCTTGGATCGCCATGGCGCAGGTTCGGTTACAGGCACCAGACGTCGCACCACGCCGACAGTGTTCATCAGATCATCCATGTACCTGGAGAGTGAGGTCACCTTCACATCAACAAAATTGGCGATCTCGCTCTTTGTGGATTTACCGAGTGCGATAGCAGTCAGAATGGAATAATACGTCCTATGATCTCTGCCAAAGGACTCTATCATCGTATCCCGCACCTCATTTTTGAGCGGAGCAAATTTTCTGAGTATCAGTTTGTTTATCGCATCATCTGCACTTTTAACACCATAATGCTCAAGCAGGGTGTAATAATGGATCATACCGCCGAAGAGAGCATACATCTCAATACGTGAGGTAGTGTCCGGGATCCCCGAATCGATCAGAATCGAATTTATCGTTTTGAAGTTGAAAGGCTCAATGAATAAGATATTCTGAGCTCGTTTGAAGAGCGGTGCCTTCTGTTCAACGAATATCCGGTTCATCATCCCGACACTCGATCCGCTCAAAACGAAGAATACCCGGGATCCGGTACTCACCGTGTCCCAGTATTTCTGCAACTGGTTGATAAAGGAGGGATTTAACTGCAAAAATCTCTGGAACTCGTCGATGCAGATAATCACATCCCGATCTCTGCCGATATTAAAAATGAGTTTCAGCAGCGTCTCCCACTCCTCGATCTTGACATACTCGCCGAGATCGAAACACTCCTTTAACTGTGCAGAGAACTCGGCAATCAGCATCTTCTCGGATTTCTCGCTGTCAACGAAGAAATAGACGCCGGTAGAGTCTTCCAGAAACTTTTTGATCAACTCGGTCTTGCCGACCCTGCGCCGTCCCGTGAGAACGATCATTGCGGGCGCGGCGTTTCTGAGGAGACGCATTTCATGCAGTTCGTCTTCGCGGTTGTAGAATTTCATGAGTCGGGTTCAGCGAAGTATTGATTGGTTACAGATGATTATTTTTGTAATGATTATGAATGTAATCATTTTGGAGGTTGAAGCGGTAAATATACTGCGGAGTCATCGCAATCGATGCGGAAATTGACATCGTTCAGCATATCTTTTCGCATCTAATCCAGCGAAAAAACCATCAAAAAATTCTTCAAAAAATGTATGGAACTTATCATATTCTTCTTTTGTGATCGGTTGAAAGCCGTGTGCGAACAAGGATGAATTTCTAACTCTTAACAGGTCAATAAATTCGTTTTTCGTGTTTAAATATGCCTTGGTAAGTGGATCGGCGTTGTTTACTATTACAATCAATTCATAACTTCCCTCAAGGCCAATTTTGAGTTTTCCATCGTTTGTATCTTTTTCAAGTTCGTATTTCTCTCTATATTCCCGTGGAATTTTCTTAATATCCACATCACCTGTTTCGATTTCATATTCCAATTTCAATCGTACCTGTGCCAATAATTCCAATGCTCTGTACAATCGCCCAACAGCATCGTCATATCTACCCTGTGACGCCCTTCGCTCTGAATTTAATAGAAGATCTTCTACAATTTCATAACCATGTCCTTTTGGCGTATTGCTCAATCCTTCAATTGGTTTCTCTTTGAAATTAGAATCGATCTCTCTTCTACTCCAGATAACCGCCTCTAAAAATTTTATGTTATCTATCATGTACTTTTTGTAAGGTGATAGTAATCTCCATGCCTCCGTGTGATCAAAACAGTCCCATGATAAGAATCCTTTTGAATAAACCCGTCGTTTTTGAATTAATTTATCCGTTTCTGGCGGAATATTTTTTAATTCTACTATTTTGTCAAGAACCGATAGAACGCCATTGTATTCGTATCTCTCTGATAAATTATCCGTCAGTTCGAGTTGCCTCTGCAAAAAGCCCTCATTCACATTGATCAAACTAACATGCTGCGTACCGTCCAGCACTTTTACAAGGTCAACACGCGTTCCCCTGACATTACATATTGTTACACCATCCACATACATAGAAGCTGCCCCAAGTCCAACGCTCATAGATTTGGTGCCGCCAGTATAATCAGCAATTATATCTGCATCCGGAAACTCATTTCTTATCGTTCTGAGAACATCCAGACTGCATCTATAACAACCGTTGAAGTCGTCAAAATCAGTTATTTTTATAATTTCATATTTCTCACCCTCTTTCGCTACATCTGCCAGTGTCAGAATATTTGGTTCATCAAGGTTTTTTGGATCCTTCCCGCACACGTTTCCTTCCGCCACTACTGTCCTGTAGCTTCCTTTTGTGGTTTCAGTATCAACAGAACAGAGGAAATATATTTTATCAGGTTTATTATCCTTTATAGATGTCACTATAGGGGCGCATGACCCGCCGACTGTTATGACAAGGAATTTCAAAAAACAAACCTCCCGTAGCCAAGAGATGTCTTTGCCCCGACTCCACTCTCCTTCAGTGCACCTTTAAGCAGAATGATAGCATCGTTCAGAAGGTCTTCATCTCTAGATACGACATGAAATCTGTATTCAGTCCCTTTTTTCACTGTAAGAAACTTTATTGGGATTGGCTTCATCCAGTCTCCCGGTGGTTTTCCTTCCGAATAATATTCAGAATAATGTGGATTCATAATATCCATCTCAAAAATATTATTTCCTGCATTCATAACTGGAAAAGCATCAAAAAATACCGCTTTCCCTTTTTCTTTTGTCTCCTGTTCACTCTGCGTTCCAAAAAGTTCGTCCATCTTTTTATATTCGGTGTCCATGCCGTAATGGTTCGCAATTCCTTTCAATGCGCTTCCGGGAATGTAGGGCACTCCAAGATTTCTGTGAAGGGTTATGGAAGTTTCGTATACGCTTTCAATTCCAAGACCAACGATCATACGGCTTTTAAGAGTGTGTTCAAATGAACCTCCATGATAACCGGCATCTTTCATAGATTGAAATAGACTTTCTTGCTTTTTTAAGAAGAATAGGTACATATCTGGAGACTTAAGCATTTTTAATGCACACTGTTCTGAAATCTCACTCTTACCGTTGCTATCGAATCCAACGTATCTGTTAAGATAAAGACCAGAGTTTACCTTATCGCTGGTCTTGAGCGATCTCTCGAGAAGTACTTTGAGATCGGAGGGCAGTTTATACTCAAGTTTGCATTTGTTTTCAGATTTTTGCTTTGGAGGAGTCTTTGATCTTCTATAATCAGGTTTGCCTTTCTGCTGCCTTTTCTTTTTAAATCGTACTTTCGGCATTACTCATCCGCTCCTTCAAGTTCAGCAGTGGCGAACCGCTTAAGCCAGTTCAACATACCTAGAACCTCTCTCGATGCCTGCATCACCTGAAATGATGAAGTTCTGCCATCTATAATCCATTCCAGGGTATCACCACCTCCAAACTCTCGTTTCGTTGCCCATCTATTAATATTCTCTATAAGCTCCTTATGTTGTTCTTTTCCTTTGGACTTGAGATATCCAAGCGTATTTCCAAGCCCATTGGTCATGATGAGAACTGGAACCTTTTTAACAAGGCTCTTATAGTCCTTTTCAAAGTTTTTATCCTTTACAGCCTTCACAGCATCCCACGCAAATGCTGCTCGATCCTGTTCAAGACTTCTCAGGTTCATTTTTACCACCATCTACGATTTTGACCCTTGTAAATCCCTTGCCTACCGTTTCATCCCCACCTATATGGAGTACCTGATCATTCAGTTTCAAAACCTCTGCCGTCATCCCTTCAGCGCTCATCTTTAGTTTATACTCTCCATTGTTATCTTTCTCATACTTTGGCGAAAAGAGCAGTAGCGAGTACAACAGTGTATCCGAAGGCAGATACTCCTCATACCAGAGTGCCCCTTTTGCAACCGTACCTTTACCCGGGTCTATCTTTGTTCTCGCCACCACCTCGGTAGTCAGTTCCACCAGATTCGTGAAAACACTGTTATCCACCACCACCAGATCCTTCTGTATTTTATTTTTGATATATCCATATACATTATTATCTGGCAGATACTCAGACAGGTCTATATCGTGTGTTCCTACTTTGTCTAACACCAGATCTTCAAGTACGACTTTATCAGTATCTGACACGCTGCAACCATTGCCAACTATCGTTGTTTGTTCGGATGGCGAAGGTGTTTCCATATCAACAGAAAACCCTGCCATTTCCATCTCTTTTTTGAATCGATCGAGTACAAGGGGGCAGGTGATCCATCCGAATACGCCCCTCATGGTACGTACAGGATACGCAAGTATCTTGGCATCGGTTATTGCAATGCCGCTTTTCCCCTCATCTCCATCATCCGGACCAAAGATCAATTTTATATTGGCTCCATTCCATTCCTGATCTCTTGCCCACTGTTTCATCACCCCTTTGAGACCTGAACCAGGGATAATCGGAAACGTTGTATGCCGTTCCCGCTGGATCGGCAGATCAACCGGACTGTTGACCTCTATTCCACTGCCTGTATGCACAGGTGTGTCTGCATAAATGTATAGACCAAGTGCTTTCTCAAACATGTTACCACGCTCCTATGAATGTGCATCCAAATCCCAATGTTCTCATAAGTCCAATGTTCAATGGATACTCGATATCAGTAAGTTTTCCAGATTCTATAGTGAAATACAGAACTGAACCCTCTTTAAGTACCTTTGTACCTTCCTTTTGGCGATTTTTCTTATAATCCCATCCCGAAAGTGTGACAATTTCCGGGGCACTCCCCTTCACGACCAGATCGATGCCAAGTTGTTCCTTCATATCATGTTTCAATTCTTCTTCAAAATCAGACCTGAAAGCGTATGGAGTTGCAAGATATACTCTGAATCGTTTTGCATCATTGATCTTCTCTAAAATGTTGGAGGGCAATCTACAACCAAATAATTTCCTATTTTCACTTTTTAATTCATAATATGCTCCTCTACTTTCCCCTCCAAGTTTTAAAAGACCTTTTTTTGGAATATAGTTCTTAATTTCATCCTTTCCAAGCCAGACACTTAAAAATACACCTTTATCAAATCTGAGGAAAGAAACCCGATAGAGTTTGCCTTCTTCAGCAGTACCTTCAGTTGGATCGATCTTAATACCAACCCGATCTTCGTCTTGATATGGGCTCACTTCAGCTCCGATGCTGGTTAATGTCCCTTCAAGATAGTTCATGAGGTCTTGAGAAGAGAGGTACCTGTTATCAATGAGTTTGAAGTGGAGATAGTCCCCACCAAGATACCTATGTCCGAGAATCTCCATCGGTGCTACCATAGCGATTTCGCTATCTCGATCATCGCTCTTTTCAACCTTTACAACATCAAACGGTGTAGGAAACACTTCATCATCCCTGCAGGAAAAGAAGACCCCCGCAATATCGATTTTTTCAGCATCATCGGGATTTTCATAGGATATAAACTTCTTCGACTCATTGCTCATCCCATTGTGGATCAAAATCTTACTTCTAATCGCTCCGGCTATTGTAGAAGGCATTGGTGTTGTGCTGCAAGCGATCCCCTGTTCTATATTGAAAGGTCTTGCATCTCTGAAGAGAAGGACATCCAGAGGATAGATATTCATGATCATTGACCATCCCTCATCATCTCAAATAATATCTTCATGAAAATTGCAACCGATGAATAGGTGCCGTCAGTATACGATTTCAGTGATAGAATCCCCTGTGCCATTCCATCTGTCCATTTTTCACCATTTTTCTCTTTCGTTCTATTTTTAAACTCCTTTCTGGAATGTCTATCAAGTTCAACCTTCAACAGAGATTTAAAAGCATCTTCCTCCAATCCTTCAAGGTTCTCAGACATCCTCATAAAATCGTAGATGAATTTTGGAGATATTTCATCATTTAAAATATAACCCACAAATTTTTTTAGAAATTCGTTATTTAACTTCAAAACATCCCATTTTGCCCCGGTTTCATACATCTGTGAACCCTTCAGATAACCTATGCAGAACCCATTCTTTCCCTGATCTTTCGCTTTCTTCTCCAGCGATCTTACTCTTTTTAGGGCATCATAAAGTGGATAATCATACTTCGCCATGATGATTCCAGCGCTCATAGTTCCATTTGGATATTGTCGCCAGCCATCAAAATGCCTGTTAAACGATTGCTCTATCCCATACGCACAATTTAAAATCTCATCGGTCGGTAAAAGCGCAAGAACGTCGTCACCACCCGTATATATCAACTCTCCTCTATGTTTTTTCACGGTTTCTACGATATCGGTCAGAGCAAACTCCATCAATGACCTGCTGATGGCGGTGTGAATCGTAGGAGTAAGGCGTCTCTTTTCATCAAATACTCCCCTATGTGCATCATCTTCAGGAATTTTTACTTTTGGGTGGAGATATTCTTTAAAATCTTTTAGATCATCCCCCATTAGTTTCATGCCCATGTTATCTCCATCCATCACAAGAATGCCATAATAGGATGGGGGTGCGCCACAAGTTTCTTTCATTTTCTGCATTTTCTTTCTTAATCGTTCCATAGATTCAATAAGATTGTTAAAATAATCTTCATGGAAATTCAATTTAGCAGGAAGATTATCTTCTATATTGCTTATTACATTATCAATTTTGTTATTATAAATGTCATATATGTATTCTACATCCCACCCAATGTCAGCAATCTCTTTAAATTCTCTAAAGTTGTTAAACACCTGCCCATATTCATCTATTTTCTCTACCTCTTCAAGATAACTCCCTTTCCTCAGCGCAATCTCTGACACCGATTTTGTATCTATTGGAATATTAAATTCTATGTTTATAAAATCTCTGTAATATCTCTTAATTAAGCAGACGCCACATAGTTCTTCGCCTTTCCGGAGTTTACTGGCGTGATCCCCATCTGTCACAGCAACCTTCCCACCGCACATCGTACATTTTCTTTTTGGAGGAGTTATAATGCGATTTTTGGCATGTTTCGACTTGTAATCCACGACACTTTGGAGAAGTTCAAAAATAAGACCGTAATTATCGATGGGAGTTAAATAATAGTTTGAAATCTCCTTTAAGTTCTTTACAAAACTACTGTATTTACCATATAGTTCAGATGGGATATTATCTCTGTTATCTTCGATGAATCCAGAAGGATCATCTGGAAACTCCAGCGCTTCGATGGTTATTCGCCATTGTCCTTTGATCTGGTTCCAGAACTCCTCTATATCATCAACGTGTTGTTCCACATATTTCGCAAGTTCATTCCATGAACTCTCGACATGCGCACTTATTTCATTCTCTATCGCCGGTGCATCTTCGATTGATACGATAGCAAGGAACTTATTTGGGATGGTGGCGAGACGAAGCGAATCATTGCGATTCCCAAAACAATCGCAATCCACCAGTGGTAAACCTCTGAGATATGGATACACAAATGCATCCGGACCGTATCGTTCAATAATCGCTTTGACGCCCTGGTAAGTAAGATAACTCAGAATATGACTCCCAGCCCAGAGATCCCCCTCTTTTCGTGAGTTTATGATGAACGATTGCACTGGAGACATTTTAAACATCAGAAGGGCTGGCTTTCCACGTTCCATTGCACCGTATATTGCAGATGTCACATCAAGGTGGTCCCAGATCGTGTGATCAGGAATGCGGGTATCTGCAGGGAGATTCACAAATTCGTCTGCAACACTTTTTGAGATGTTCTCTTCGATGTTCTTTTGGAGTTCGTCCTTGAAATACCGCCATATCTTGAAATATTCCTTTTTTATATCATGTTTATCTGTTAACGTCCTGATCGTATCTTTTTCGAGATTTAATATATCATTTAGATGATCTTTATTTAGTATTTCATAACTCTTTTCTTTTCCGGATAATGTGTGTCTCAAAACAGGTTGTCCAATATACTCAACTTTCGCCCATTCTTTACCACAGAAATCAATCAAATGCTCTTTCCCATCATATTTCCATGAAATGCGTTGTATCGAAGATGCCCAGCGGTCTGCTTTGGCTACATAATCATTTCGTCCACCGATATTGATGGCTCGCAATATCTCCTCACCGCGTTTTATGTGTCCGCTTATGCAGAGCGATTTATCAGGCGGATCATGGAGAAACGCTTTGATCTTGGTTTCCCATGAGACTTCGGCGGGATCGGTTACCATTGTACCTCCTCCCATCCTTTCTTTCTTAAATCATTGATCGCCAGTTTGATAATGTCATCTCTAACCGAAACAGTAGTACTTTTAGATTTTATTTTTATTTTTCCATTGAATTTTGGTAAAAATAATGTATCGAATACCACCACTCTGGGCACGTACTTGGCTTCAGCTAACTTAGATACGCCGAACAGAAGCGGTGATGCCCTACGATCATAGTTCTTTACATTGAGTGCGGCACCGAATCTGATCTCTTGAAAGTAATAATTTATAGGTAGACCTAAATACACTCGGTTCTCATCATAAGGCCCCTCGTCCACTGATTTATTTTTAATATCGTGAGATAGGTTATAATCAGGAATATCGCCACCGGTTCTGAAACCTCCTGCAAACTTTCTTCCCCTGCGCACACCAACATACCACCTTCCCAGTTCAGTCATAGCATCCTCCCATTTTGAATGCTCGCTCCCTAAAAAAACATTTGCGGTTGAGGGGTTTATGATAGAATGATCATTATCCTGCATTTTTGTATACCTGCATATATTACTAAGCCCATCTGATAAAAATGCAATGAGTTCTTGTTTATCTTTAAAATTGCTTTCAAAGGAGATATCGGAGATTTTATTTCCATTGTTCACGCATAATGACCCCGCTCCACGCCGGGACCTGCTGCCAAGTCCACCAAGATAAGTCATGAGCCACAAAGACGCGAACGCTTGCTTTTTCAATTCTTCCATCGATAAACCATTTTTAAACCGTCTAAATGATACGTTTAATCGAAAGTTTGCACCCGTATTTATGAACTCTTTGTAGTTTTCGTCTTTTCTACAACGAATAGCCGAAAACAACAGGTAATCAATTTGATCATTGAAATATGGTTTCTTATGTTTGGCGCACACATTAGTTTTTTTGAAATCGATATCGCCGATATCCAGCAATGTTGGTGATCTTATCTTTTCCGCCTTCTCTTCCCTCTTTACAGCCCCTCCAAATATTTCTGATTCTTTATATCTCATATCATCAATAGTGTATACATTACCAGCGACAGCGCGCCACCACCACCGTATCACTCCTTTGATGGATGCTGCCCTGATTTCAGGATGATTCTGATCAGCACCATACATAAAAAGCGGTGTCACGGTTTCCAGTTCGAGATACATCGACTCAACCATAACAATTCACATCCACATTTACATAGGTAGCACCCCATATAAACTTTCACCACCACATCACAAGCGGCTTGTACTCGGCATCACCCAGGACATGCTTCGCAAGCTTGTACAGCTCAAGCCTGATGAGCCGCTTGTACGACACATTCCGCTTCAGCCCCTTATGCTTGATCGTGGTTCCAAGCTTCGCATTATACTCGGCAAGAAAGATCTTCTTGCCCTTCTCAGAGAGCAGCATATCCCCGATCTCGCCGCGGAAACACCCGTCGTCGAGCATATTCTTGTTCACGAGCTTGAGTATGATCCGGTCCACGATCACCGGCTTGAAAATCTCGCTCACATCAAGCGAGAGCGAGAACCGCCGCTCGAACGGCTCATGCAGGTACGCAATCGTCGGGTTCAACTGCGTGTTGTAGATCTCAGAGAGGACTGTCGTGTACATGAGCGAGTTTCCGAAGCTGATAAGCGTGTTCATCCGGTTTTCCGGAGGGCGGCGGGTGCGCTTCGTGATCTTGTACTCCTCAGGGAATATCACGTCGAGCGCACTGTAATAGATGTCCCGTATCCTCCCTTCGACGTTCATCATCTCAGGAATCGTGTTCGCGCCCGGAAGACGTGCAATCTCGCCATCAATCTTCCCGATATACCGGTCAATCGCATCTCGCACGTCCTCTTTGCTCCGTGCGTAGTATCCAAGATTCTTGAGGATATTCCGAGAGCTGCCTTCGATGAACTGCGCGGCAAGGTATCCCCGCTTCTCGCTGTCAAGGTAGTGGGCTGCCTGGTGTATCACGAGGTCTCCGCTTATTAGCGTCTCTCTCGGGTACATGCTGCCCTCATAGAAGCCGTAGTAGTTGAAGAAGTGAATCGGGATACCATTCTTCGCAAGATACGAGACAACGCCTGACGAGAAGGATAATTTCCCGTAAGCGTATATCGAGTAGATCTTGTTGATCGGAAGAACCCGTTTTCCTTCCTTGTTATGGAAATAGACGGTGTTCTCCTTCCGTTTCAGAATCCCGTCCTGCAGGATGTAGTAGTCTGATCTCAAGCCGGCATCTCTCCTTGTAGTATTACTCGATCTCCCAACACTTACATTTATTGGCGACCGGCAGTGGATAACTGTTACTCTTGCACCCTTGCACCCTTGCACCCTATTACCCTACGTCATTCGTGCATCCTGATGTTATCGCAAAACCCCGCGAAGGTTTTATGTACTGAACGGTCGTATATTATGTTGAACGGTGGTTCGATTGATTGAACTATTCAACAGGTATGTGCAGTGGAGAATCCTGTCGTATTTCCTTGCAAACCCATGTACGTCCGTCCATGTAAAAGAATTGGCACGACGGCTGAATGTAAGTCCTGGAAGTGTCGGCAGTGCCGTAAAATTGCTTCATTCCGAAGGAGTTCTGGTAAAAGAGGAAAAAGGTCTTGCCCATCTCTATAAACTGAACACTGATCACTGCGTCGTACTTCCACTGAAAAAAGCGTATGGACTCGCTTTAATCACTGAAATGATCCCTGAAAGAAAATTTCTTGAAATTGATCCGGATATTATATCGCTTGCCCTCTTCGGAAGTTATGCCGATGGCAGTTTTGACGAAAAAAGCGATGTTGACTTTTTGGTGGTAACTCCTGGCAGAAGACATCGACTCATCGACGTGGCAGAAGAACTGGAGAATGAACTTGGGAAAGAGGTGAGCCTGTCTGTGTTTGGACTATCCCAGTGGAGATCGCTGGCAGAACGAAAAGACGCATTTTACAGTAGCATTATGAGAAATCACATACTGTTCTACGGGGGTGAGCTGTTATGAAACTCGATGACTGTTTCCGGAAGGGGCTCTTAAAGAGGATACCTCCGGATATGGAAAACGCACGCAGATCCATAGAACTCTCTATGAGTAACATCGAAGATGCAGATGAGAACCTGCGCATACACCGATACCGGGTGGTAATCGTTTCGAGTTACACCGCTATGTTTCACGCCGCCCGGGCACTGCTGTTTAAGGACGGAATCAAAGAGCGCAGCCACGAATGTGTTCCAAAATATCTCAAAGAAAAATATAAAGATATGGGTATGTACGCGAACGTGCTGGATACCTACCGGCGGTTCAGACATAGTGCGATCTACGGATTGGACGTTGTTTTAGATGAAGACGAAGCGCGAACGGCTCTAAATTCAGCAAAAGAATTCTTGAATATAGTAGAAAGCATAATATAATCGACATATTGAATTGACAGAAGCATTAACCACCCATAACCACTCACCCCGTATCAATCTCTCAAACCTCATCGCAGAAGCAGAACTCGATGTATGCGCACTTCGCACAGATCCGCTTCCGCAACGGGTGTGGCATACGCCCCTGCACGATTCTCTCGATCTCTTTGATCTCGCTCTGCAGAACCGCCTCGTCGTCAGGCGTCAGTGTGACCTGCACAGTCTCCCGGATCAGCGGATAGTTGATCACGCCTTCGGCAGAAACGCCCCTCTGTTTCAGGTAATAAATGTAGAAGAGCAACTGCGCCCGGTGCGCATCCTCCATCTTCTTCGTCTTCTTCACCTCGTGAAGTTCGATTTGGGATCCACGCCGCACAAAATCTATGCTTATCGTGTTATCGATCGTGACATCCTTGCCATCCCGCTTATAACGATCCTCGTGCAGTTGTTTACCGATCTCTACGTTCTCGTGCCCCGCCTCAAGCGTGATGTTGTGTGAGAAGAGCCAGAGCTTGGTGTGGCAGATGTGATAGTAGTCGATCTTGACACCTGTTATGCGCACGGCTCCCGACTGTATTCCCGCGTATATGTTCTCTGGTCCGGATTCTGTTTCAGGTTCAGGTTCAGGTGCTGTTTCGGATTCGGATTCCGGTTCGATTTCCGTCCCACCTGGTTTGGATTCTGTTTCGGTCATGCCTTGTCACCACATAATATCGGATTAGGTTTCAATCGTTCTGATCGTCCCAATCTCCAGTCTGAAGTAGCCGATCCTTCTTTAACAGCCACAGCCACAGAGGTACAAATTCGATAACATTTTCTCCAATCATTTCTTCTTTCAGGGTGTCTTCAGTTATTATTGTAGATTTTTTCAGATTAAAATACTCCATAGCCGTATTCAATGATCTCACTTCCCTATTCTCCGACTTACCACTTAAATCCCAGCAGACCTGGACAAGTTCCCCAACGTCCAGCCCTGATTTAACCACAAAATCTACTTCCCACCCTTTTTCATTCTTCCAGTAAAAAACCCCGGTGCCGGATCGTCTGAGGCTCAGGAATACTACGTTCTCGGCAGTTCTCCCAATATCTCTCGAGAATGTGAAACCTATTGCATTTTTTATGCCGCTATCGATACAATATACCTTCTTCTGGCGTGACATCTGCTCTTTCAATGAATACGAAAAGAACGGAAGAGTTTGCACCAGATAAACCTCCTCAAGAATTCGGATATAGTCTAAAACGGTATGTGGTGAGATTCCAAGCGTGTTTCCCAGTCTCCGTGCGCTCACCGGCGCTGCAATGCCGGTCAGGAGCAGATGGCTCACCCCCTCAATCTTTGATGCATCGCGCAGGGAGTAGCGCATGAGCACATCTCGCGCGACGATTCCTGCGAAATAGTTCTTGAGTTGCTCCACCTTGAGCCGCTCCACGTTCTGCAGAACGACCTCCGGGAAGCCGCCGTATTTCATGTACTCGGATAATTTCCGTTTTATAGCAGGTTTCTGATTCAAAAGATATCCCAGTGTTTTATCGGCGAGATCAAGTCCAGTGAAGGTGAGATACTCACCAAAGGAGAGAGGGTACACCTCGGTTGTGATAACCCTTCCCGTGAGAAGAGATGAATACTCTTTCTGTAGAAGAGATGACGATGATCCGGTTATTATGAACTTTACGTCCCTGTTTTTATCGTACATCTTCTTAACCCACGCTTCCCAGTTTTTAAGGTTCTGAATCTCGTCAAAGAAGAGAAAAACACGTCCCACAGGTTCCTGCTCTTCGAGATAAGTCTCGTAGACCGTCTGTAGAAAATCCGGGTCTTTCGCGAAGGGGATCAGCGCGTTGTCGTCGAAGTTGATGTAGCAGATATTATGGGCGGAACCTGTTTTCAGGAGATGCTCTATCATCTGGTAAAGCAACGTGGACTTACCACTGCGCCTTATCCCCATCAGAACCACGATCTCCCTCATATCGAGTAGAGGGATGAGATTATCCATGTATTCCGTTCTTGGAATGGAGTCGGGAACAACTTCGCCATACCACCAGCCATTCCAGAATGAGAGCGCCTTCTGTATGATCGTCGTGTCTATCATGAGTTATTCATGAGTCACTCTGGCGTGGTCGTTTAAATATGCTTGCATTATACTGCACGGATTCTTGGATTTTTGTGCAGTCTGGTGCGCGGATGAAAATAATCCTGCAACGGTCTGATTTGAACGCGTAGCTCCAGGGGAGTACCGGATTGCCAAGTTTGGTTTCAATCCCGCAACGGTCTGATTTGAACGGTCGATTACAACGACACCCTGATCGGCGCATTGTTGTTTCAATCCCGCAACGGTCTGATTTGAACCGCGCAAGGAAGCCCAAAAGACGGTGTGGAAGGACAGTTTCAATCCCGCAACGGTCTGATTTGAACTCCCTCTGATAATGTCTACGATTCCACACTGTTGAGTTTCAATCCCGCAACGGTCTGATTTGAACGACAAGCGTATACACGCTCATCAGATCGCTACATGTGTTTCAATCCCGCAACGGTCTGATTTGAACGACCGAAGAGTCTTCCCAGTAAACACATGATTCAGGGTTTCAATCCCGCAACGGTCTGATTTGAACTCTGTGGTCCCTCGAAGCAGAATGGCACAGGATCAGAAGTTTCAATCCCGCAACGGTCTGATTTGAACTGAATATCAGATGAGTTACCGACAGTGGCTACGAATGTTTCAATCCCGCAACGGTCTGATTTGAACATTGCAACTGGTAATATGGCGCAAATGCTGAATACGGTTTCAATCCCGCAACGGTCTGATTTGAACTTTCGACGAGATACATGAATATGTCCCCCTATTCGGGTTTCAATCCCGCAACGGTCTGATTTGAACTCTCCGCTGCACGACTTTGTGATATATTTCGTCATGTAACGTTTCAATCCCGCAACGGTCTGATTTGAACGCAGGATCATAGCGAAAGGGCGTCTTCTGAAACAGAGTTTCAATCCCGCAACGGTCTGATTTGAACTCCAGAAATTCCAGAATTAAGACATAGCGTACTCAGGTTTCAATCCCGCAACGGTCTGATTTGAACATTGTCCATCAAGACACCCATTAAGTCCCGTGATCAGTTTCAATCCCGCAACGGTCTGATTTGAACATGTTTCAGAGGGCACAAAAGGATGCCTCTGGTAGGGTTTCAATCCCGCAACGGTCTGATTTGAACTATCTTGTTCGTACTGCTCTTTTGTTCTTATTGCCAGTTTCAATCCCGCAACGGTCTGATTTGAACATGATAGCCGGAATCCATACATCTCATTAATTAAATGTTTCAATCCCGCAACGGTCTGATTTGAACCCTCTACCTTCAACCTGCCTAACCGCCCAGTCATACGTTTCAATCCCGCAACGGTCTGATTTGAACGGTGGGTACAGATCCGGAAGTTCTGCAAGGGTAATATGGTTTCAATCCCGCAACGGTCTGATTTGAACCTTTTCAGCGTCGAGGAAGATATTCGCTCTGAAAGCGTTTCAATCCCGCAACGGTCTGATTTGAACACGGTACGCCGTCCGTACCCATGCACAATATCTGAGGTTTCAATCCCGCAACGGTCTGATTTGAACCAGAATGACACGGACGTTCAAGCGTTATGATGCCTGTTTCAATCCCGCAACGGTCTGATTTGAACCCGATACAGTCAGTCATCTGCCACCGTATTATTCTCGTTTCAATCCCGCAACGGTCTGATTTGAACCATCTTATCATCTTCCTGCAAGAAATCGACTGATTTGTTTCAATCCCGCAACGGTCTGATTTGAACCTTGTTTGCGCACGCAAGGGTGAGGATTAGTGGTAGGTTTCAATCCCGCAACGGTCTGATTTGAACGCAACAGCCGGCGTGACGGGCACACCAGTGTACCGTCGTTTCAATCCCGCAACGGTCTGATTTGAACACGCTTATCACGGTGATCAGCGAGTGTGTATGCTCCGTTTCAATCCCGCAACGGTCTGATTTGAACATTCAAGCCTGACCTTAAACGGGCTCTCCTTTGCATGTTTCAATCCCGCAACGGTCTGATTTGAACATCGAACTTCGGGATCTAAACGGAGGTAGAGAAACAGTTTCAATCCCGCAACGGTCTGATTTGAACCACCTCTTCTCCTTCTGTGCATTCTGTGCCTACTCCGTTTCAATCCCGCAACGGTCTGATTTGAACCGGGGCGTGGGCGTATGACCATCACATTTGATAGTGGTTTCAATCCCGCAACGGTCTGATTTGAACTGATGAACCGAGACACAGCCCTGAACATAATTCGTGGTTTCAATCCCGCAACGGTCTGATTTGAACTCTCCACTCCATTGTATTCAAGGCGACCGCTGCTTTGTTTCAATCCCGCAACGGTCTGATTTGAACCCACATCTTTTTCCATCCGAGCGATTCCTTTTCGAGGTTTCAATCCCGCAACGGTCTGATTTGAACAGATAAAACTGCCTCGTAATATTCCTCTTCATGAAAGTTTCAATCCCGCAACGGTCTGATTTGAACGATGCACACGTTCAACGATCCGAAATTCTCGGTTGCGTTTCAATCCCGCAACGGTCTGATTTGAACTATTAAATACTAATGCTGATAGTTTTGAATTGATTTGTTTCAATCCCGCAACGGTCTGATTTGAACTCGACCTGCAGTATCTTCGTTTTGTATTTTATGATCTGGTTTCAATCCCGCAACGGTCTGATTTGAACGGTGTGTGTACGACGATCTGCCACCCCCCAACAAGTGTTTCAATCCCGCAACGGTCTGATTTGAACCCTTCAACAACATGATCCAGGATGAGGAAATCGCCCGTTTCAATCCCGCAACGGTCTGATTTGAACATTTGAGACGATGGTAGCAATAGGGTACAACTATCGTTTCAATCCCGCAACGGTCTGATTTGAACCTTTCTGCGAAAACTAACCAGTAGTGACGCAGCAACGTTTCAATCCCGCAACGGTCTGATTTGAACTATGATGGTTTCAAATACCATGTGTAAGTATCAGAGGTTTCAATCCCGCAACGGTCTGATTTGAACTGAATACAGAGACCGGTGGGGAGGGAGAGATAAAGAAGTTTCAATCCCGCAACGGTCTGATTTGAACTATATCACCAACCTTTCTACTATATGATCCTGACACGTTTCAATCCCGCAACGGTCTGATTTGAACACCATAATCGGCGATGAGAAGGATGAAGAGAAGATTGTTTCAATCCCGCAACGGTCTGATTTGAACAGGTTCCTGCAACGCCTTCTTCGCCTCGAACCAGAGTTTCAATCCCGCAACGGTCTGATTTGAACTATGTACTATGGCTTCATAATCCTGGGATGTTAGCCGTTTCAATCCCGCAACGGTCTGATTTGAACTTCAGTGTCGATCTTTAGTCAAGAGGTATATAAAAAGTTTCAATCCCGCAACGGTCTGATTTGAACAGATGAACATTATAGGGGTGCGCTCGTCATTGCACGGTTTCAATCCCGCAACGGTCTGATTTGAACGCGACAGTGCAGTTGTCTCGATGTCGATGTAATATGGTTTCAATCCCGCAACGGTCTGATTTGAACACAACGGAATGCAAGTCCGAAGGCAAAAACTGAAAAAGTTTCAATCCCGCAACGGTCTGATTTGAACACCGACGCCGTACGTTGTCCCTGCACCGACAACGAACGTTTCAATCCCGCAACGGTCTGATTTGAACACATTCGGCTATCTCGACCACGAACGCAGTAAGTATGTTTCAATCCCGCAACGGTCTGATTTGAACATTGCTCCCACATCGTAGAGTGTTCAATCCTGATATGTTTCAATCCCGCAACGGTCTGATTTGAACATTTCATTGCGTCCTTCTTATATCGATATTGAGGATGTTTCAATCCCGCAACGGTCTGATTTGAACTTCATAGTTCTCACTATCCTGTTTGCTTTTCCCAACGTTTCAATCCCGCAACGGTCTGATTTGAACGATAGCATGAACGAAATCGTAGAGAGAAGAGAGAAAGAGTTTCAATCCCGCAACGGTCTGATTTGAACGAGATAAAACTCCCCCGTAACATCCCTCTTCATGAGAGTTTCAATCCCGCAACGGTCTGATTTGAACGCGCATTGCATGGTACATAGTGACCGGACGAGATTGTTTCAATCCCGCAACGGTCTGATTTGAACTCAACCGCACCACAATAGCGGCGGATGACATCCATGTTTCAATCCCGCAACGGTCTGATTTGAACGTTACATTGTCGACTGGCTGGGCAATGCAGATGCAACGTTTCAATCCCGCAACGGTCTGATTTGAACTTAGTCCTATTTTTATTGATATTAACCGCAAAAATATGTTTCAATCCCGCAACGGTCTGATTTGAACAGAGAGAGCACATACATACAGCGATCAAGGGTTATTCGTTTCAATCCCGCAACGGTCTGATTTGAACTGGTACGGCATATAAAAATTATGTGTCCTACTCTTATAAGTTTCAATCCCGCAACGGTCTGATTTGAACACCGACACCCTGCATCCATCCGCCACCCTATACCCATGTTTCAATCCCGCAACGGTCTGATTTGAACCAAGCCCGCCGCCGCCAGATCCGTCGCATGTCTGCCACACAGACGCCGCATCAGATCATCACGCAACCGC